>Ga0315285_10004708_pt1 | contig 14144 bp, 11 predicted proteins | sample YL17G09_36_MG_FD_203698 | JGI IMG/M metagenome (GOLD analysis project Ga0315285, IMG submission 203698) | Sediment microbial communities from Yellowstone Lake, YNP, Wyoming, USA - YL17G09_36 | ecosystem: Environmental > Aquatic > Freshwater > Lake > Sediment | place: USA: Wyoming | collected...
CTTTCCTATTTTTTGAGTTAAATTTTTGGAGAGAGATCAAACGTAATTTGGATAGGCTGTTCGATAGGATATTAAGGTTGAATATTTCATCTTCCCTTTTATCTTTTCCCAACTACTTTAAGGAAAGGAGCAGGCTAGGATCTAACTTCTTGTTGCAATCACAATTTAGTTGCTCCGATTATCCTCTACTGATTCATCCACCCGTTAGACAGATCATGATCCACCTTTGATATTTAGGATTACATCGGCAGCGATTTTGGCTGCAATTCCACAAACTTCAGGGCATCCTTGTCTGCTATGGCCTCCCATATTATGGAAGGCTTCCTTCTCTTCAGGGATGAAGAGTCGATAGACCTTGCCATAACGAATTTTGTGAATCTCACAACAAAGGGTATGGCCAATCTTTTCTTTGAAGAGAGTATAAACCTGTGTAGCTGGCTCCATCGCTTTTTGAAACTGTTCTAAATCCTCAGGTTTCTCCCGGCCAACCAACGAACCAATTGCCATAATAGCGCCAATGAGTGCTCCGCATGTCTCTCCTCGTCTGACAACACCTCCAGCAAGGGCACTCCCTGCCTTAAAGACCTCTTTGCTTCCTATATTGAGCTTTTCCTGTAGCGATGCGAGAACTGCTTGAGAACATCCGAAGTAGTTCATTTCATATTGGAGCGCCGATTCGAAGACCTCTTCAAGTAGTTTTTCTCGATTCACCATAACTTTTCCCTCCCGGGCAAATTATTTCTAGCCTTAAAGATATATCCTCACTTTTGAAGAAACCTTGAATTCCAGAAATCTTAGGCCTTCATAAATTTATATCTCATATACTAATCTTAAATTATAGGATTTGGCATCCACGCTTTATTCGGAACCAGAGGGTTAGAGAAGCATTTCCACAATATGACCATAGACCTTTCGTTCAAGGCAGAGTTGCGTATCACCGGTTTGGCAAAAACGGCATACACCGCAGGAGTAAGCTGCTGTTTCTGAGAAAACCCGATCCTCTGCTCTCCCCTCTCTCACTTCCTTTTCCACTACCTGAACAACGTCAGAAAATTCATGGCCCAGTATGAAAGGAGATCTGGTCTTCGGGAATTCGCAATGAAGAATATGAATGTCTTTGTCACAGACGCATGCCCGCTTCACTTCGATCAAAACCTCATCTGCCCCTGGTTTTGAATCTTCTACCTCCCGAAACTCAATATGACCTTCACCTCTTTGAATTTTCATCAATGCCTTCATTACAAAAGACCCACAGTTATCATTTTCCAAATACTGAATTATTTCGGGAGTTACTCCATCAGGATCATAGAAGTAGGATACTTTCTAAATACTCAATTATTTCAAGGGCCACTCCATCAGGATCATAGAAGTAAGCTGCTTTCACTCCTGGCCGAATTACCTGAGGAGGAGAGTTGAAACGGACCCCATGACCCATTAATTTCTCGCAAATCCTATCGATGTTATCCACCTGGAAACCGATATGGGTGATACCTTCGTCGCATACTGGTTTGCCCGCCGGACAAGGCTGTCCCTGAGGAGAATGATATTGGAAAAGTTCGATCCGGCCTCCCCAGCCGCTCAGCATCGCATAGGAAACGTCCACATCCTTCAACCCAACAACCTTCTCTAAAGCCTCGCTCCTCCGATGATCCATCCGCCATTCAAGAGTCATCCCTAGTAAATCCCGATAGAAATGAATGGATTGATCCAAATTACTGATACTTATGGCTGTGTGATGCAAAAGTTTTATCATTTTTCCTCACTTGTACTCTGGTCTTATTAAGCACCTTTTCCTTTTGCTAGGAGGTAGTCTCTTGTTAGTTGTTCTTTAAAGCATTTTCAAATCCTTCGTCTTCATCATGGCCATTTACTTCATACTCCCAGCAAGGAAAAGTCATCAACGCTCTTGTCTTCAAACCTACCCCTTATTAATCTAAGAAACAGATTGAGAAAAGGCTCACTCTTTCCTTTCTGAAACAGCCCTCTTATACCCAGTACACCCTTGATCCTCTATGTATTTGAAACCTTCTTCTTGCAGATCAATAATTCTGTGATTTAACGCCTAGGTAAATACAGCGCCCAGTTTGACACCTCTCTGGCCGCATCGACCACAGCTTCTGAAAAAGTAGGGTGCACCCCAATGTATTGGCCAGTTCTCGTACAGTGGATTCGAGCTGCATAGCCAGAACCGCCTTGCCTACCAATTCAGTCGCATTTGCCCCAACGATATGGACACCAAGAATCTCTCCATACCTGGCGCGTGAAATAACTTTTACCGCACCTGCCATCTCGTCTCGTGCCATTGATAGCCCATGAATAGAATAAGGGGAAAGGCCTATTTCAATGTCTATCCCCCGTTCTTTAGCCTCCTCTTCGGAAAGTCCCACCATCCCCACTTGGGGTATTGTCCATATACCTCTTGAAACCAGATGAAAGGAGAACTTACTCCTTTTAATCATTGTGTTTTCAGCGGCGGTGACTGCCATGGATGAAGATGCATTGCTGAGCATCCAACCCCCTGTCGAATCCCCAATAGGGTATACCCCTTCCACCGACGTTTCCAATCGCTCGTTAACCCAAATGCCCCCGTCATCATTTAAGCGGACCCCCACCTGTTTTAACCCCAGATTGTCCGTATTAGGCCTTCGGGTAGACACAAGAATTTTCTTCACTGCAACGGCCCGTTCTTCAGAGCCGTATAATAAATTCCTTCCCCCATGAATAGAAATACATTTTTCGGGCCTGCTAAAATAGGTTAGCACTAATACCTAATGGCTTCAATTGAATAACCTCTGTGCCTGGATAAAGGCTCCTTCATAGGCTTTGAGTCACCTTGCCGCAATGACAATTGTTGGGTCATCCCTCCCTCTGGTCCAAGATATGTGTCATTAAAATCTTTTTATGATTAAAACTGATATCCCTGATTGAACAAGTTATGGAGTCAATACCTCACGAACATCCAAAATTAATTTCTAAACTGTGATATCTCTTACACAAGAGTTAGAGTCTATTCATGGCCCGATCAGCGCATTCCAACGTCTTATCGATATCTCCTTCAGTATGTCCTCCAGAAACATACCACCTCCCGTTCCACATAATTAAAATTCCCTCTTCAGCTAAAAGTGTTCGAAACCGGTTCTGTTTCTCTACATCCAATTCTTTCAAATCTCTTGAACTATAAGCGACATCTTTATTGATAAACATATAGAAGAATACACCCCTTATCCCTTGAGTGAGCATAGGGATACCATGCTCCCTGCTTACCTCTTTTAGACCATTCATCAACCGGTTTTGAAGCTTATCGATTTTCCTATAATAGGCACCATTATCCTTCTCATAGATCCTTAGGGCTGCAAGAGAACCCGACACTCCCAAAGGATACCCATTAAAAGTCCCCGCCCCAATGACTCTCCTTTCAAGAAGGAGATCTAAAATCTCCTTCTTTCCGGCTACTGCTCCCATGGGAATTCCTCCTGCCATAGCCTTGCCGAAAGTGGCGATGTCTGGTGTTACGCCAAGCACTCCCTGGGCACAGTTTAGTGCAACCCTGAAACCAGTAATGACTTCATCGAAACATAAAATGATTCCATGTCTTGTACATAACTCCCTAACCCTCTCCAGATATCCTGAACGAGGAGGGCAACAACCTGAATTGCAGGTAATTGGTTCCATGAGAATCATTGCTATCTCTTTTCCATACTTCTCCAATACTTTTTCCAATACCCCGATGTCATTCCATGGTAACTTAAGGGACTGTTCAAAGGCTCCTGGTCCCTTGCCCTCTGTTTTCATAGGATCGTGATCACTCTCCACCGCAAAAGGCCTGCCTACAGCATTGTCATCGACCATTCCGCCTAAGACGTTATCCAACCATCCGTGGTAATGTCCCTCGAATCGAACAAAATAAGGTCTTTTCGTATATGCTCGTGCAAGCCTAATGGCAAGTTGAACAGCCTCTGTCCCCGAAAGACAAAATCGTACCTTTTCAGCACATGGAACGTGTTGGACAAATTTCCCAGCCAATTCTATCTCCATCGGAGTCTGGGCCGCTCCAGTTACCAGATAATAAAGGCTATCTATTTGATCTTTTAATGCTTGAATATACTCCTCATGACTATAACCGAAGACGCCTGCGCCCGCTCCCATCGTGAAATCGATAAACTCTTTCCCCTCGATATTCCAAAGATGGGCTCCTCTCCCTTTAACGATGAAAATTGGTCTTTCGCTGGCCATCGCTCTTAAGTTGCTATGGGGCCCTGGCATCACTTTTATGGCCTGCTCATAATACTTTTGCGTCTCCTTATTTGAGCTCATTTCAAATCCCCCTTTGTAAAGCAACGAACATCATTTTCATTTTGCGATTTGGTGCTCTTAAACGCTCTTGGAGTCACCCGTGTGGTCCTTTCTCGGCTGCTTCGTCACCCGGAGTCTCTCCCCTACAACCTTCTAATTCAGTGAGGGATTATTTATCCAACCAGGTATATTGAAAACCGCCACCGCCATAAGCGAAAAGACCATTGGGGTGGGATTCCAAACCTTTCACATGAGATCTTGCTCCAAAAGGCCCTGGACCTTCAACAGTAAAAATCCAGGGGGCGTCGTCGATAATTATTTTAACAGCTTTAGTATAAAGTTCTTTCCTCTTATTGAAATCTAAAGTCGCACTTGCCTGTTCAAGCAACTCGGTCAATGGTGGATTATTATACGCGTTTCCCGTGAGCCAAGAGTAGGCATTCTTCGGAGTAAAAGCCGTAGTGTAAAGTAAGTCAGGATCTGCTACGATAGGCCCCCAATGGATTATCCCGAAATGAAAATCCCCGCCTATCATTTTTTTGATAGTAGTTGGCCAATCATTTAAATCTAATTTGATTTTCATGCCAATTTCTTTCAACTGCTCCTGCGCAATCTCTCCCATTATCAACTGATAAGGATATGTATTTGATGTCGTTAATGCCACCTCCAGACCATCCGGATAACCTGCCTCTTTCAACAATGCCTTTGCCTTCCCTACATCTCGGACAATACTGGGAACATCACAATACCAGGGAGACCTCTTAGGAAAGCCTTGATTCAACACTTCACCGTAACCTTGAAAGATCCCCTCCGCCATTTCCTTCTTGTTGATTCCATAGGCAATGGCCTGACGTACTCTCACATCATTAAAAGGTGGTTTGGAAACATTGAAATGGATAAAATAAACACCCGCTGTAGCATCTTGCAAGAAATAAAAATCTTTTTGGGGTTTTTTCATCAATTTAGCAACTTCGTCTATAGGTAAAGGGAACGCTACATCTAAGTCTCCTGTTCTGAGGGCGGTTAATCTCACCGTTTCTTCCGGCACAGGCTTCAAAATCAATTCATCCAAATAGGGAAGGCCCTTTCCCCAATAATGTATGGATTTTTTCAATCTGATATGGTCATTAGGTTTCCATTCTACAAATTCAAAAGGTCCGGTCCCGATGGGATGCGTGACTGTTCCGTCTTCTTTCACACATTCCCGGGCAATGATCGGGGTTTGCTGTGCAGCCCCGCCAAAAAACAATGCTAAAAAACCTCCCGCTGGCTTTTTTAAGATGAACTTAACTGTATAACGGTCAATGACCTTTACTGATTCAACTATAATGAATCTTGATCTTATTGGTGAGGCTGTTTTGGGATCGAATGCCCTATCCATATTAAACTTTATATCCTCGGCGGTCATTTCCCTTCCATTATGAAACTTAACCCCCTTTCTTAAACGAAATGTCCATTCCTTAGCGTCTTTAGATACATCCCATGATGCAGCTAGACCAGGATAAGGCTCATTGTTTTTACTAGACACAACAAGGTTATCAGCGAACAATGTGTAAATTCTTCCTTCGATAGCGGTTACTCCTTTGTGAGGGTCGATTTGTTTAATATCGGATTCGATCCCCACAGTGAGGGTTCCTCCATATTTAGGTTGGCTCATACATAAAAACGGGAATAACAGCGAAATCACAATCAACGAAAAGAAAATAAATAGATTTAACTTTTTCATTTTTCTCCCCCTTTCCATAATTTTTAAGTCATCGAAACATGGTAAATATTGCCAACCGATCGGTCTATTGCAAAATTAAATAACATATGGTGAGTTTTTTAAATTTCAAAATACCCATGCTTCCTGTAAGCCTCAAAAACTAGCACTTTCACTATTATCAACTCTTTTTAAAAATCTCATCCCTTCCCTCTGAAAACAGATACCTCCCATCCTTATTACCTTCTATGAATAGTATCCCCCCTTTCTTATTTAGCATTTCACCTCACTTATCTCCAAGTATCAATTTTATTATGGTTAATCTCCAAAAATACTTTATAACGAACCACTCATTGCGAAACTAAAAATGATGCAACCCTGATATTTCCATACATGATCCTTCTTTGCTTGATCATCTCCTCTATAAGTTTCTCAAGCTTTTAATTTCTTGGCAGGTGGATGGCTTTCTTCTGCCAGTCTAAAGCTGCCTCCGTGATTGTTTCAGAAAGGGTAGGATGACCCTTCACCACCTCACCCAGATCCTCAATGGAAGCCTCTACATTCATCGCCAGAAGACATTCGCCGATCAAGTCGGTGGCATGTTCACCTAGGATGTGGACACCCAGAATCTGCCCTAATTCTTTTTCCGCAATGATTTTTACAAATCCTTCAGCCTCTCCCATGGCCAATGCCTTTCCGCTGTGAAGATAGGGAAATTTCCCCACTCGGATGTCGTATCCCTTCTGTTTAGCCTCAGATTCTTTCAAACCCACAGATGCCACCTCTGGGAACGTATAGATGCAACTGGGAATTTTTTGATAATCCATCTCACGAACTTTGCCCATTATATTTTCTACGGCAACGATCCCTTCTGCCGAGGCCACATGCGCAAGCATCATCTTTCCGATCACATCTCCAATGGCATAAACTCCGTTAACATTGGTCTCCATTCTTGAATTGACCTTGATGAATTTCCCCTCTGTCTGGACCCCGATCCTCTCAAGTTTAAGCCCCTCAGTACTGGGAGTCCTTCCTACAGCCATCAGAACCTTCTCAGCAATAAGTGTATCCTGTTTTCCCTCTCTTTCTAGGGTCACTTCGACCTTGTTTTTTCTGGAAGAAGCATTGACAACTTTTGTCCGCGTTAAAATCTCAATACCTTCCTTTTCCATTAAGATTTTTAAACCTCTGATCACCTCCTCATCTTCTGTAGAAATGATTTGAGGAAGCATCTCAAGGATCGTCACTTTTGCTCCGAGGTTATGAAAGATCGTGGCGAACTCAACCCCAATCACGCCTCCTCCAATGATCAAAATATTTTTAGGAACCTCTTGTAAATTCAATACATCATCACTCGAAAGTATCTTTTCCCCATCGATTTTAACTGTTGGAAGAGAAGCCACCCGAGAACCTGTTGCAATAATGATATTGTTAGCCTTAAACACTTTCCTTTTTTTGTTTGAAGAAACTTCAATGGTTTCTGCATCTAAAATTCTTGCAACACCCTTAGCGAGGACAACGTTTTGGCTCTGGAGGAGTAAAGAGATACCTTTCTTAATCGTCTCTATTACTCGATTCTTGCGGGCAATCATCCTTTCCAGATCGATCGAAACTCGTGAACCATTGATAAAAAGGTCTGAACCTTTTACCCTCCTGTAGATTTTGATGTCTGAGAGGAAAGACTTTGTAGGAATACATCCACGGTTCAAGCAAGTCCCTCCCAACTCATCCTTTTCAATGAGGAGCACCCTAGCCCCCATTTGAGCTGCTCTGAGAGCACTGACATATCCTCCAGGTCCTGCTCCAAGAACGGCAATATCATAATTTCCTTCTGATGCTCTCTTAGAAATGGCTGGAGAAAGCATGGGTGCGGGCTTTTGAAGAGTGGGAGAGATGGAAGGTTGAGTTGGAAATCCAGGTGTAATAGATTTATATTTTTTGGGGAGTTCTTCATCTTTGTCTGTAATAATCGCAACAACAGTTAGTACAGGAACTTCTATATCTACTGGAATGAGGATTTTTCTCAATATTCCTGCAGCAGGTGACTCAACTTCTGTCACCAACTTATCCGTCTCCACTTCAAAAATGGGCTCTCCCTTTTTTACAAAATCACCTTCAGATTTGAGCCATTTGAGTATCTTCCCTTTTTCAATGGTGATTCCTAACATGGGAATAACAACTTCTGTCACCATGAACGTCTCCTAAAGTTGGTTTAACGTAATTGTTGGGTTTTCTAACCTCTTCTTCAATGACTGCAGAAATGCTGCTGCCACTGCCCCATCAATGATCCGATGATCCACTGAAAGGCCAAAACGTGCTATTTTCTTTATTACCACCTGACCATCTTTTAGACTAAGCTGATCACAGGTTTTTCCGATGCTCAATATGCCGCTCTGCGGTGGATTGAGAATGGCGGTAAAGAATGTGATGTCGAATTGGGCTAAGCTGGAAATGGTGAAGGTTCCACGCTCTATCTCTTCTATCTTCAATTTTCCAACCCTGGCACGTTCCACCAGGTCTTCCCGGATCTGAGCAATTTTCCCTAAACTTAATCGGTCAGCTTGAGGAATGGCTGGGACAATAAGGCCTTCCTTTAAGGCAACGGCCAATCCAATATTGATTTCTGGCATCACATGTATCTCCTCGCCTTTCAGCCAGGCATTGAGCATTGGAAACTCACGAATGGTTAAAGCCACTGCTTTAATAAAAAAATCATTGATCGAGATTCGAATATTAAACCTTTTTTCAAAATCTGAGAGAACTTCCTCACGTAACTGGTTTAATTTGTCCATCTCCACATCAGTAAAAAAATAAATATGGGGCGCGGTAAAGGCACTCTGCCCCATTCGTTTGGCAATCACCTTTCTCATCTGACTCATAGGAATGGTCTGACCGAAGATGTTCTTTTCCTCTTCCTTTTCTCTGACAAGGATCGCTGGCTTTTCTGCAACCCTGATCACATCACCCATCATGATTCTGCTTCGTGTACCAGTGCCGTCGATACTCTCAAGAGAGACACCTTTCTTCTCGGCCAATTTGCGAGCTAAAGAAGAGGCTTGTATCTTCTCTTTCTTTTTGACTGTCTCAATCGCCCGCTGGGAGATCTTGAAATGTTCAACGTCCTTTACCAAAATGATACCATTAGGTCCAGATCCCTTCACTAATGATAGATCAATCCCTTCTTCTCTTGCCACCCTGCTAGCTGCTGGGACCGCCTTTATACCTTCTGATCTTTCAGGAGAATTCGGTTCTCTTAGCATCTCAAGGTTCTTCATCCTCGTCATCTCAAAGGTATTCTTTCATCTTATGAACAGCCTCCCTAACATCCTCCTCATCAGGGATGTATATTTTTTCCAATGGAGGGCTGAATGGAACCGGAGTGTCAAGTGATCCGACCCGAAGGATGGGTGCCTGAAGGTATTGGATAGCTTCTTCCGCAACCATTGCTGAAATTTCGCTAGTGACCCCACAGGTTATGGGCCCCTCATCTGCAACGATGAGTCTTCCGGTTTTCTTCACAGATTCCAGAATGGATTTTTTATCCATCGGTCTGAGAGTCCTGGGATCTACAATCTCGATCTCAATTCCATCTCTCGCAAACTCTCCAGCTACACTGAGTGACCGACCGACCATGGCAAGGGTGGCTACAATCGTCATATCCTTACCTTCCCTCCTGATATCGGCCTTTCCAAAAGGAATGGTGTAGTTTTCCTCAGGAACATCTCCCTTGGTGGCGTAAAGTTTTTTGTGCTCAACGAAAAGGACCGGATTCTCATCCAGGATCGCTGTGTTCATAAGTCCTTTTGCATCATAGGGGGTCGAAGGGGTGACGACAATCAGTCCGGGGATATGGAGAAAGAAGGCATGAAAACTTTGGGAGTGTTGAGCCGCTGCTCCCCTACCTGCCCCAATGTTGGTCCGCAGCACCATCGGGACCTTTCCGCGCCCTCCAAACATATAGTGGATCTTGGCCATTTGGTTAACAATCATGTCCATTGCGCAGGTAGTGAAATCAATAAACATAATCTCCACCACCGGCCTCATTCCAGTCATGGCCGCTCCGATCGCTGCCCCAACAAAACCTGACTCTGAAATAGGGGTGTCGATGATCCTCTCAGGACCGAACTTATCGAGTAGACCTGCCGTCACCTGGAAGATCCCTCCGTATTTCCCAATATCTTCCCCCATGAGAAAGACTCTTTCATCTTTTTCAAGATTCTGCATTAATGCTTCATTGATTGCCTGGGCATAAGTCAGTTCTCTCATTAGACTGGATCTCCTTCTCAAACATAAACATCTTCATAGACGTCCGGAGGATCAGGAAAAGGACTCTGATTGGCAAACTCCACCGCTTCTTCAATCTTCTTTCCAACTTCTTCCCAGATATTTCTAATTTTGTTCTTGTTCAAAACCTTCTCTCCAACCAATTTTTCTTCAAAACGTTTGATGGGGCATTTTTGTACCCATTCTTGAATCTCTTCCACGGTGCGATAACGTCTCCCTTGATTGGGATCTCCTTCGTGATGCCCACGCCACCGATAAGTTTTACACTCCACCAAGGTGGGACCTTCTCCTACCCTTGCCCGTTGAATTGCCTTACCAGAAGCTTCGTAGACAGTCAAAACATCATTTCCATCAACGGTAATACCGGGCATATTATAGGATACTGATCGTATGGATATATCTTCGATGACCTGGTGCTGCTTCTGGGAAACGGATATCCCATACAAATTGTTCTCACAGATAAAGACAACAGGAAGCCGATGAACCGATGCAAAATTTAATCCTTCATGGAAAGTTCCATTATTGCTGGCACCATCTCCAAAAAAGCAAACGGTAACCTGATCTGTCTTCCTCATTTTGCAGGAAAGGGCTGCCCCCACAGCAATCGGAATTCCTCCTCCCGCTATCCCATTGGCCCCAAGGATTCCAATGTCAACATCCGCAATGTGCATCGATCCACCTTTACCCTTGCAATAACCGGTCTTTTTTCCAAAAAGCTCGGCCATCATATATTTCAGGTCAGCCCCTTTAGCAATCACGTGTCCATGACCCCGATGAGTACTGGTGATATAGTCTTCTTTTCTTAGGTGGGCACAAACTCCCGTGGCCACAGCTTCTTCTCCGATATAGAGGTGAGCAAGGCCTGGAACTGAACCTCTGGAGTATAAGTCTTGTATTTTTTCTTCAAATAACCTGATTGTGACCATCTTTTCATATAAACTTACCCTCTGAGCTTGGGAAAGATTCATTTCTAACCTCCACTGCCTTTTGCAATAATATGACCTTAGACTGCAAAGGGTATGCCTTTTTTGGGAAAATTGAAAAATGAATATGAAATTAGTTAGTTGGAGGTTTCATATTAGAAGCTCTAGGGGGAGGTCTGAATCGATACCTATTTCAAAATGATACAACTGTGGCAAATTGACACATGAAGAGAATTCTTATCAGTTGAATTGGGCAGGAGAGAGATTAAAGGCCCTAATGCGACGATGCATGGTGCTTCTGGAAATATGCAACTTGCGTGCTGATTCAGAGATGTTCCCTTTGCATTCTTTTAGAGCCTTCACGATCAAACTCTTTTCCTCTTCCTTTAGTCCCCTTACCTCGCTGCTGAGGTCATTTTGAGGAGTCGAATTATTAAATAGGCGACTGGGGAAATGCTTTGGTTCGATGATTCCATCTTGACACGTTATAGAAGCTCTTTCCAAATAGTTTTCCAGTTCCCTCACATTCCCCGGCCAATGGTAGGCTTTCAGGAGGCGGCACGCCCCTTCTGACACCCTGATGGAATCCGTCCCAAGTCGCATAGCAATCCGTTTCAGGATGTGCTGTGCAAGAAGTGGAAGATCCTCTATCCGTTCTCTAAGGGGGGGTATTGCGATCTCGACCACATTCAGGCGGAAATAAAGATCCTCTCGAAAGTTCCTATTCTTTACCTCTTCTATAAGATCTTTGTTTGTCGCAGCGATGACCCGAACATCCACGTTTCGAGGTTTATTATCTCCCAACCGAACGACTTCATTCTCCTGAAGGACCCTAAGGATTTTCGCCTGCATTTCAAGGGGCATCGAACTGATTTCATCAAGAAAAAGGGTCCCTTTATCTGCAAGTTCAAACTTCCCTATCTGGCCTCCCCTCCTCGAACCTGTAAAAGCGCCCTCTTTATATCCAAAGAGTTCAGCCTCGATGAGTTCTCTGGGGACCGCAGCGCAGCTCACTGCCACAAAAGGTGCATTCCTCCGTTTGCTCTGGTTGTGAATTGACTGTGCAAACAGCTCTTTACCGGTCCCACTCTCCCCCACCAGCAAGACTCGGGAATCTGTCTTGGAAGTGATCTTTGCCAATTCAATCTGCCGTAAGAATTGTGGGTTTTTCCCTATAATGTCATCGAATGTAAACCTCGCAGTGCCTCCTGTAAACCTCTGAATAAGTTGATAAACCCTCTGCTTCTCTGTAAGGATAAGGATTTTCCCCACAATTTTTCCGCCAAAAAATATAGGTCTTGTAGATAAGATGAAAAAGGTCGGTTTCCCTGATAAATTCACAGAAACTTCTTGATCAGAAATGTGGGAATACCCTAATATTTCCTTCCAGGTATGAGGATCAATGTCGACGACGGTTTTGAGCGACTTTCCCATCACGGCCTCTTTCGAAATATCCAACATCTTCTCAGCGATTCGATTGATGTGTGTAATTTCCCCATCTTCCTTGATTGCAATGATTCCTTCAGAGATAGAATCTAACAAGGAATCTAAGTAAGAATTCAGGCTATCTTTTTCTTGAGAAAACTGTTCTTCTCCAATCTTATTCTCAACGGCCTTCGCAGCAGAGATCACCATACCTAATGTATGTTGATGCACTCCAATCGATTTCCCGGATAACGTGACCGTTCCCAAAAGTCCTTTTGCAGGAGAGAAAATAGGAGAAGAAGAACAGGTCCAAGAGTGGTGATTCACATTGAAATGTTCGCAGCCCGTAAGTTGAATCGGCTTTTTCAGGTATAGGGAGAGTCCGATCGCATTTGTCCCTACTTCATCTTCTGCCCGTCGGCACCCGACAAGATAGTTATTGGCTGATGCCATCTTCAAGATGTCCTCATCGCCAAGGACCTCAAGCACATAGCCATCCTCGTCAGCCAGAGTGATAATAAATCCGGAGCCCTTGACGGCTGATTCCAAAACCTGTAAAAATGGTTTGGCGGAACCCATTAAGACTGTATTCTTTTGACATCGTTCAGCGATCTCTTTGGGGGACAAACGGATGGGCCGTTTTGATGCAAAGGGGTCTAATTTATATTCGAAAAGACACCTCCTCCATGAATCGGCAATCTCTTGTCGAAGAACGCTAGTTTCGATCTTTCCGGTTTCAATGAGGCCTTTCCAGGACGAGCAGTATTGGTCGTGTGGCAAATCTTTCATGTGAAAAAATATATATTAATTACCCATTGATGTCAAGGTAACAGGAAAACTGGATATAGAATTTGCGGATGTTTTTGAATTTGCATATAGAGCTAAATTATAGAATAATTGAATAGACTAACCTAACCAGTGGAGGAAAATATGAAAGGCTTCTTTAATAAAGTCCTGAGAATCAATCTAAAAACAAAAACGTTCAAGGAAGAGAAAATTCCTGATTCAGCGTTCGAGACCTATCTGGGTGGGAAGGGGCTGGGTATCTATCTCCTCATGAAGGAGAATCCTCCGGGAGTCGATCCCTTATCCTCGAGGAACAAACTTATCTTTTGTGTAGGGCCGGCAACCAACACCCGAATCTATGGTTCCTGCCGGCATGGTGTTTTCACCAAATCTCCCCTGACCGGCATCTTCTCAGAATCCTATTCCGGAGGAAAGGCTGCGGAGCCGATGAGCCGCACAGGGTATGATGCCTTTATTCTCGAAGAGGCATCGGATGATCCGGTCTGGATTGAAGTCTCTGAGCAAAAAGCGGTTTTTCATGATGCAAAAGACCTCTGGGGGAAGGACACATACTCTACAGAGGATGAGGTTTTAAAGAGAGTGAACCAAAAAGGTGCAGCTGCCCTTGTCATTGGCCCGGCTGGAGAGAATCTCGTCCGGTATGCTGTCATTGAAAATGACTACTGGCGATCCCTCGGAAGAACTGGGGTCGGTGCGGTAATGGGTTCAAA
>Ga0315285_10004709_pt1 | contig 14139 bp, 15 predicted proteins | sample YL17G09_36_MG_FD_203698 | JGI IMG/M metagenome (GOLD analysis project Ga0315285, IMG submission 203698) | Sediment microbial communities from Yellowstone Lake, YNP, Wyoming, USA - YL17G09_36 | ecosystem: Environmental > Aquatic > Freshwater > Lake > Sediment | place: USA: Wyoming | collected...
CAGGTCTACAGCCGTGGGGTTGGGACAGTGGGCCACCATGTGCGCCAGCGTGGCCACGTCCCGTGGGTCTCGCTCACTGACGTAACGACGGAAGATTTCTTTCCATACAGTGCTTCGGGAATGGCGGGTGCGCTGGTCCAGCAGGTTGTCCTCGATCACGGCGAGCCGAACCTGAGCGGGATTCTGTCCGGCATCTATTTCCCGCAGGATCGTCCTGGCAGCGGAGAGGAAGGCTCCCTTGCCGGCCATCGTGCTGTTATACTGCTTGTCAGCGCTCATTTGCGTTCATCCAGACCCAATTGAGGGGGGACCAATGAAGACAGCAGAGGTGCAGCCCAACATATTTTTGCCAAAACAGATTATATCACTGTGCACAACCTGTGGCAAATGCGGCGTGAGCGCCATCGTCAGAGCGATCAGCCACCCCCGGAGAAACAGAACCGACCGCCCGCCAAAACGCCTGCTGGCAGGGGGTCGGCTCTGCGTTGTCTACGATGCCCTCCTCGGCACGTGCACGATGAGGCGGGTCAGGTTATGACAGAATCAATCAACAGTGTAACCGAGGCTGGTATACGGACGGTGAACGAAAGATTGGAATTTGTCCCCCTGCAAGAGCAAGAAAGCTTCATTCAGAAAGGCATTGATCTCGGGCGCCAGTTCGCGGGTGCGCTTGTCTATGATGTCGTGGGACATACACCGGGCGAGGGAAGATTCAGGCAGCTACACGCAGGTCCACTGCGACCGGCAACTCAAACACATCTGTGCGCAGGAGGCGAGTGGAGAAGAACAGCACTTCCAGGTCCTCGATCTCGCCGGTGACTGGGTTGAGCCGTGCGATCACGTCATCTCCCAGTTCCTCCGTCTCTTGTTCCGGGTAGGGGGGAACTTTATCGATGTAGAGAATATCTGCCGCGCGGTCATATTTGAAGGTCAGTCTCGCTTCCATTCGATCTCTCCTTGGGCCAATCTAAAGTTTATCATGCTGTAAGGAAAAGTGCAAATGGACAAGTTCATTTTGAAAGGGGCAGGAGAAGGGAGCGCTGGCACCGGCATCAAAACAGGCTCAACTGCTTCGCCGCGCCAGGCCGGTATGGTGTCATGCGCGTGGCGATGCCGTACTGGCTGCACAGGTCGTGGAACACCTTCGCCAACCCCTCGGCATGCGGCACCGGGCAATCATACCGCTCGCCATACGCCCGCTCGTACTTCTGCCTCAAGCCGGCGAACTGTTCGTCCAGCCGGTCGTAGTAATAGGCGCGCTGGCGGTCGCGCAGCGTCACGCCGAAACTGGGGAGGATGTACGCCGCCCCGTGCGCGTGCGCCTGCTCCACGATCTGGCGGACGTTCTCCTCGTTGTCCTCAATGAAGGGCAGCACCGGCATCATGGTGAGCCCCGTGTGGATGCCGTGTTCCGCCAGCACCTGCATCGCGCGAAAGCGGGCCGAGACGGAGGGCGTCCCCGGCTCCACCTTCTTCGCCAGGTCGTCGTCGGCCGCTGTGACGGTGAAACTGACCGCCGCGTAGACCCGCTTGATCTCGCACAGTGCGTCCAGGTCCTTGAGTACCAGGTCGCTCTTGGTGATGACGTGCACCGGGAAGCCAAAGCGGGCGATCACCTGGAGCGCCCGCCCGGTCAGGTTCACTTGCGCCTCCAGCGGCATGTACGGGTCGTTCATCGAACCCAGGCCGATGGTGCCCACGACGCGCTTGCGGGCCAGTTCCCGCTGCAGCAACTCGACGGCGTTCGCCTTGACCAGCACCTCGCCGTCAAAGTGCTCGATCTGGTAGCACTCACTGCGCGAGTCGCAGTAGCTGCACTAATCTACAGCCTGATCAACTTCTCCAACCATTCCACGCGCTCGTGCTTCCAGCGCCAGAACAGGTCTTCCCACACGTAGTGCACGGCCAGTGTCTGGTACCCGCCGAAACGCTCGTCGAACGTGCGCAAGAGCACGTCCACCGCAACCGGGTCGTCTGGGTCCTGGCCGAAGAACAGTTTGGAGTAGATCTTTTGCTCCCAGGGCGAGACGTGCTCCATCTTGTCCAGGTGATGGAACACGTCCCCCAGAATGTACCCGACGGAGGCGGGGCCGATGCCGTACAACCCCAACAATGCTTCCCGCTGCTCGGCCCTGGATTTGGCCCGCAGGGCGAACTCGTCCACCTCGCCCCCGGCAATCGCCGCGCTGACTCGCTTGATGGACTTTGCCCGGTAGCCGACCTTCAACCGGCGCAGTTCGTCCTCGGCCACGCCGTCTATCGTCTCTGGCTCCCAGAAACAGTACAGTGCCCGGCCGTCGTAGGCAAGCAGGGTGCCATACTGCTCGAACAATGCCTGCAGCATAGCCACCGAACGGCGCACGGTGGCGTTCTGCAGCACGATGGCGATGACCAGGTATTCGTACAGCGAACTGCAGTTCAGCGGTTTCATGCCCCGCCAGCGGGCGATGATCGGCCCCAGCAGTGGGTTGTCCTCGAACCGGCGGTTGAAATCGGCCAGGTCGAGGCCGAAGTGGTAGCGGTAGGCAATCTCGTCCAGCAGGCCGGCGGCGAACGGCGGTTCCAGTTCCTCCGGCGACCAGATCGAGAGGGCCACGCGGGGCTGGTCTACCATCCCGCGCTCCTCGAACTTGAGCCCCAGCGGCACGCCGCGCCAGCGCATCGTCTGCCAGCGCACGCCCGGCTGCCAGGCGTTGTCCGCCGACGGGAAGTGACCGGGCTTGTGCAGCGTGGCGTCGAAGCGGAACGGCGCGGTGGGAACGAGTTCCACTGTCTGCCTGTGGCTCAGGGATACAGGCTGGCCCAGCGTGTCCATCGCTAACCGCTCTTCTGTAGCGGATGCCTCAACACTGTCTTCAGCCTGTCCGGCTTGGCCCGCCGCGGGTCTCCGAGATAGATTTCGTGATGCCTTCCGCGCAGCACGTAGCCGTTCTGCACGGCGAACAGCCTCATCCGCTCGAGCGTGCGCGGCTCCTCCGCGTACGGCCCGACGTGCATGATCTGCATCGCCAGCCCCTCGTGGAATCGCTCAAAGCGCACCTTCGACAGGGCCGGGTTGGGCCTCTTCTCTTCCACCTGCCGCAAGGCTTCCCGGACCATCTCCCCGGTGACGTGGTCGGGCTGCATCATCATCAGCGTCCAGCTCCACTCGTCTTTCCTGTTGAAATCGAAATCGCCCGAGTCGGTCCACCACAGCCCTTCCAGCGCCATGACGGTGTAGTCAATGGGATCCCTTTCCCGCAGTTTCGACGTGAACTTGAGCGTATAGGACACGCCGTACAGCGCACCCAGCGCATCCTGAAAGGCCTGGGCCGTCTCCGGCGTTTCTGCAGGCCCGAACCGGCCGTCAACCATCACAAAGTTGAAGGCCGGCACGTCGACGACCTGCACCTCCCTGGCGGACGGCGCATACAGGTACTTGAACTCTTTCCGTAGATCGAGTTTGTCCATCGCCTCCCCCTTGCTCTATAGATTTGTGGTTAGAAGCAGTCACACCTCACGCATAGAGTTTACCATGAATACCTGCCAGACTATGTCATATTTCGGCAAGAAAGTGACAGGAAACTAGAAAGTTTGTTCGGTTGAGGGTATTGACGTTTGCACTATGGTAGACTCGATCACGAGGATGCCTTGTGGATGCCGCTTTCTCACGACCGGGAAGGCAGACAAACGATACTGTTTTGGCTTTGGCGTGAATGGGGGCGCATAACCGAGTTGGCATGTACTTATGGTGTGTCCCGGACGTTTCTCTATGACCTTCGAGAGCGAGCGTTTGAGGGGTTGGCCGAAGGCCTGCCGCCGCGCTAACCGGGTCCACAGCCCCAGGAAGGGATGCTGGTGATCGACCGGGCCTTCATCCAACGGGCGATTGTGGTATTGTCATCGGTGGGAGGGACAACAAATATGTAGTCCCCGGTCAACCGCTCAGTTCACCTTATGCGGCGACCTCCGCCCTGGTTCAGACGCCAACGTAATCTGCAACCGACGCCCATCTTCCAGGTAGATGTGATCGCCTTGAGCGCGAATGGGACTGGTCAGCGGCGCTTCGAGCTGCAGGCGTCCGCCAACGATGTGCGCCTCCAGAGTAATCGCTTCTGTTTGAACGCGCCGCTCGTCTCGCTGGCCGGCCAATACTGTCGCCCACCGGGGCACGTGACACTCGCGGTCCAGTGTCCGGATAACTTGCTCGTCGTCCATCACGAAGGTCTCAACCGGTAGCCAGCGCAGGCTGTCACCAGCCAGTACTTGCTCTAACTGCTCCAACGACAGCCCGCGCTCCTGAATCAGCCGGTTATAACGTCCGCCCAGGTATTCCCAGGCCAATGAATAGCGCAGCGTAACCTGTCCACCGGGCATTTCGACGGCATAGGCGTCGCTGTGCCACGCGCCATCCTCGCCTTTCCGCTGCAGTTTTCTGATCCTGATCATATCCTGGGCCGTATCCAGCCGGTTAACTAGCGCCTCCACCGTTTTCAGTGCGGCCCGGCTGTCCAACTCTATTATATTCACAATCTGCGGAATGTAAAATTCCGCACCGTCCAGGCTTGTAGACCTGGGGAGAATTATACACCAGACAGTTAGTGTAATCAACCTTCCAGATTTGCGATATATTGGGATATTTGTCTTGACAGCGCGACAAAAGGCTGCTATAATACGACATTAGAACGGATGTTCTATGGGCAAAATCACGACTCAAGGACGCATCACGATTCTGACGGGCAAACGCCAGGGCGACACCGGCGAGCGGCTCACGCTCCGCCGCCTGGCACAGGCCGCCGGCGTGCCCAAGGACCTGGTCTACCGCCTGGACGCGGGCCAGGCGCGCTACGTGGACCTGCTGGCCCTGGCGCGCCTGTGCGACGTGCTCAACTGCCACATCGGCGACATTCTCGTCTGGAGGGAAGAGGCGGGCGATGGCTCCCTTGACGAATCCCTTTGACATTCTGCCCGCCAGCCTGTTCAACCTGCTGGGCTCCCAGGCGGGCGAACTCCAGCCCCACTACATGGCCATCCTGCTGCGCATCTACGGGCTGGCCGAGTTCAACCGCTTCGGCCTGACCCGCGAGATGGTGCTCGCCGAAATCGTGGACTACTTGAACAGCGAGGGCGCCGCCGGGGTGGACGCGCTGGCCCGCGCAGCCCAGGAGGAGACGCCCGACGAGGATGGTGACGGGGCCACACCCGCCCCCTCCGGCGACGCGCAGGAACACGCCAGTTGGATCCTGCGCCGCCTGGTAGCCTCCGGCTGGCTGGAACGGGAGCAGCAGGCCGATTACACCGAACTCATCATCCTGCCCGATTACGCCTTCACACTCCTGGAGGCGTTCCGCACCATCCAGGAGCAAAAGCCCCGCGAGTACACCGGCCAACTGTACGCCGCCCACCAACTCCTGACCCACCAGGGCGAGGGCTTTTCCCCAGCGCTGGCGCTGACCCAGGCCTACGAGAACGTGCGCCAGGTAGTGCGTGGCCTCAACGAGTTGAACCAGAACATCCGGCGCTACACCGAGCGCGTCACCCGCCCCTGCCCCCCGCATGCGGGGGGGTCGGGGGGGGTGGCCGAGCTGCTGCGCTTGCAGTACGACGACTATGCCCAGGCGCTGGGGCCCACCTACCACGCCCTCAAGACCTCCGACCACGTCTCCCGCTACCGGCGCGACATCGTGGCCCACCTGCAAGAGTGGCAACTCGATAGCACCTGGCTCGACGGCGCTGCCGCCGAACTATCCACCCAGGGACGCCTTTCGCCCGCCCAGGCCGCCGGCGAGATCAACCATTTTATGCGCTTCATCGTCAACCAGTTGGAGAGCCTCGACCCACTGCTGGGCGAAATTGACCGCCGCCACGCCCAATACCTGCGCACCTCGCTGCGCCAGATCCGCTACCAGTTGGTCGGCGCCGACGGCGGGTTCAAGGATCGCCTGGCCCTGCTGGCGCGGGGGCTGGCCGACTTGCAGACCGCAGGCGAAGGGTTCCAGCCCGACGAGATGCCCGCTTTCCAGGCCGCTCCCGTCCGCGAGCCTGACGCCAACAGCCTGTACACGCCGCCCCGCTACCGCGCGCCCTTTGCGCCGCAGCCGGTCATCGCCGCGGTGCTCGACCCATCCGACGTGCTTGCGCTGCGCGCCGTCACCCTGCAGGAGATGGGGCTGGCCATCACGCCGGCCCGGATACAGCGTTTCGTCGGCCAATTCTTCAACGGCCACCGCATCCTGCACGTGCAGGATTTGCCGCCCGACGCCTTCGAGGGCGAGGAGGGCCTGTCGTGGCTCATCTACACGATTGCCTACGGCAACCATCCTGAGGTGAATTACGGCCTCGAGCCGCTGCCCGGCGAGCCGGTGACGCTGGGGTTGGTGCAGGTCAGGCCGTTTCAACTGGTGAAAAGGTAATTCGTAATTCGTAATTCGTAATTCGTAATTCGTAATTCGTAATTCGTAGTTCGTAATTCGTGACACGCAACACGCTGGAGGAGACAACCGATGGCATTTGATGCTACTGCGATGCTCGAATCCGCCGGCTTGCCCGAAAAGGCGCGCCGCGAGGTGCCGCGCGTGATGAACCGGCTGCTGGGCAGGACGTTTCTCTACCAGGGCGACGAGGACGACAAGGAAGACTATTACCTGGTGCAGCGCCACCGCGACTTTTTCGCCGCGCTGCTCGCCGTGGCCGGCTTTACGCTGCTGCACGACGACTACCATCGCATTTTCCAGGTCGTTTCGGACTTTGGCTATTGCCGCCAGCGCTACCGGCTCGACGAGTCGCTGATGATCGTCGTCCTGCGCAAACTGTACGAGGAACAGGCCGAGAAACTCAGCCTGGCGCAGGACCCGGTCGTCACGCTCGGCGAGGTGCGTGAGGAGTACCGCACGATCACGGGCCGCGAACGCACGCTGGGCGTCGTCCAGTACGAAACCATCTTGCGCCGCCTGCTGAGCCTGGGGCTGGTCGAACTCGTGGACGGCCGCAGCCTCGACGTGCACGACAGCGAACTGCGCCTGCGCCTGCGCGGCTCGGTCAAGATGATCCTGCCCGTGCAGACGGCGGAGGAGATGGAGGCGTGGGTAAGGAAATACCGGGCAATGGGGAGAGAAGCTGAAGAAGAAGAGTAACGTGTTACGTGTTACGTGTTACGTGTTACGTGTTCCGTGTTCCGTGTTTCGTGCGACACGCGATACGCAACACGCGATACGCAACACGCGACACGTGACACGCAACACGTCACACGCGACACGTGACACGCAACACGCAACACGCGACAGGAGGGCAGAATGAACTACCAGGAATGGGAGCGAAACGTGCCCGCCGAGATCAAGGGTGATGCACTGTGGAGGATGGAGGTGTACCGGCTGGCGCTATTCGCGGCTGACCTGGCGTGGAACGACGTGACCAAACTGGCCCAGGATCGCCGCACGCGGGAACTCTCTGACCAACTCTATCGCGCCATCGGCTCCGTCAGCGCCAACGTCGCCGAAGGGTACAGCCGTGGCACAGGAAAAGACCGGGCGCGCTTCTACGAATACGCGCTTGGCTCTGCCAGGGAAAGCCGCGACTGGTATTACAAGGGCCGTCACGTCCTCGGAGAAGCGATCACCTCTCACCGGCTCAGTCTACTGACTTCGATCATCCGCTTGCTTCTCACCATCGTCCCCGCCGAACGAAAAACCACAGTCAAGGAAGAGTCCGCCACCTACATGACCATCCCACCCGACCTGCTCACCAACGTCCCGATGCCCACCTAACACGCAACACGCAACACGCAACACGCACCAGGAGCGTACCATGAAACAATTGACTCGCATCCGTCTGATCAACTGGCACCTGTTCGAAAACACCACCATCACCTGCCAGGGCACCACCTACTTTATCGGCGTCAACGGCACGGGCAAGTCCACCATCCTCGACGCCATCCAGTTTGCCCTGGTCGGCGGGCAGCGGGACGTCAAGTACAACCAGGCGGCCATGAGCGGCAGCCGGCGCACGCTCACCAGTTACGTGCGCGGCGAACTGGGCACCGAAAGCCAGCGTTTCCTGCGCGGCGACGCCACCGCCGTCGTCGCGCTGGAGTACCGCAATCCCGACGAGACGTATTTCGTCCACGGGGCCGTCGTGGATGCCTACGAGGACGGGCGCTCGCCCGACGTCGCCTACTTTATCGTCAGCAACGCCCGGCTCGACGACGCCTGGTTCTTCCACAGCGAGGGGCGGGTCTTCGACAGCCGCACCTTCCGCCGCCACGTCGAGCATTTTGCGCTGCCGCCGCTGGCGCGCGCCCAGGTCTTTACCCGCCTGGAAGACTATCGCTTCCACCTGCTCAACCGCCTGGGGCAACTCAAGGAGACCTTCCCCGCCAAGATCACCAAAGGGGTAGCCTTCAGCCCACTGACCAACATCCGCGACTTTGTGCGCGACTACTTGCTGGACGAGAACCTGGTGGACGTGCAGACGCTGCGCGATCAACTGGAGACGATGCGCCACTTTGAGACACTGGCCGCCGACGTGCGCCAGCGCATCGCCGCGCTGGCGCACGTCGAGGAGTTGGACCAGGAGCGCCAGGCCAACCGCCGCCGGCGCATCACCAACGGCGTCGTCCGCCGCCGCGCCCAGGCCGATACCCACCTGGCCGAACTCAAGCACTACCGGCTGGAACTCGACCAGAAGCGGCTCGACCTCAGCCGCCTGGAACTCGAGCGCGACGAGTTGACCGAGCGGCTGGCCCACGCCCGCCAGGCGCTGGTGGACGCACAGGTGGCGCTGCGCGCCGACGCCACCGCGCTGCGCGAACAGGCGCTGCGCGAGGAACTGGCGCGCGTCGAAGTCGAACTGGCCGGCCTGCGCCAGCGCGAAAGCGAGTTGCGCCAGACGCTGGCCCGCGAAGTCGAGGACGCCGGGCGACTGCAGGCGCTCCTGCTCGCAGACGGCCTGGACGTCCCCCCCTCGCTGCAGACATTTGTCGAAGAGCACCAGACACGTAACACGCAACACGCAACACGCAACACGGACCACGCAACACGCGACACGCAACACGTAACACGCGATCTACAAAGCGACCTCGATTCCATCGGCCGCCACTACGCCGACCAACACGCCCTGCTCAAAAACCAGGCCGACCAGTTGCGCCAGGAGGCCGAGCAACTGCAGCGCGAAATCGTCCAACTGCGCACCGGCGACCGGGACGTCAGTTACGAGGCCGCCGCGCCCCAGGCGGCTCACCTGCGCCGCCTGCTGCGGGCCGAGTTGGGCCTGTCGCCCGACCAGGTGCTCTACCTGTGCACGGCGCTCCGTGTTCCCAACGAGGCGTGGCAGGACGCCGTCGAAGGCATCCTGGGGCACAGCCGCTTCGACCTGCTGGTGCCGCCCGAACACTACGACGCGGCGATGCGCCTCTACCGCCAGCGCCGCCACAAGGACAACCTGTACGGCGTCGGTCTGCTCGATACCGAGCGCATCCTGCAACACGCCCGCCCGGCCTCACCTGACAGCCTGGCCGCCGAGGTCGAGGCCGACCACCCCGCCGCCCGCGCCCTGGTGGATATGCTGCTGGGCGGCTACGTCAAGTGCGACGCGCTGGAAGAACTGCGCGACCACCGCACCGCCATCACCCGCGAGTGTTTCGTGCGGCGCACCTACACCACCCGCCACCTCGACCCGCGCACGTACCGCCGCTGGTTCATCGGCGAGCGGGCTATCCCGCGCCAGATCGCGCAGCGGGAGGAGCGGCTGGAGGCCATCCGCCAGGAATTGCTGGCCCTGCAGGCCCAGGACACCGCGCTGCGGGAGCGGTTGGCGCTCACGCAGGACAAGGTGCGGGTATTTATCGCGCTGGAACGCGACCTGCCCGCCCTGGACGCCCTCCCGGCCCTGGCCGCCCGGCTGGACGCGCTGCGCGGGGAACTGGCGGCGCTTGACACGCGGAGCGTCGCCGCGCTGCAGGCCGCAGTCGAGCGACACCGGCAAGCCGCTGATGCGCTGCAGGCCCAGGCTGGCGAACTGGAACGGCGCGCCGGCGGGCTGCAAACGCGCCTCGACACCCTGGCGCAAGAGACCATCCCCAACCTGGAGCGCCTCGCCGACCAGGCCGCCCAGGAGATTGACCAGTTCCTGCTGCAAGAGGTCGCCGGGGACCTGCGCGACGAGATTGACCAGGAGTACGAGCGGCGGCGCCAGCGCCAGCCCCTGGACGTGGTGCTGGAAAACGGTATCCGCTACGAGGGCGACTATCAGACGGCCGAGGAGCGCAGCCGCTCCCGCCTGCGCGAGGCCAAGCAGAGTTACAGCCTCACCTACCAGTTCAGCTACGACGACGACGAGAACGCCGCCCGCTACCTGCGCGAGCGCGAGCGCTACGTCCAATCCGAGTTGCCCGAGTACGAGGCGCGCATCGCCGAGCAGCGCGCGCTGGCCGAGCAGGAGTTGGTCGAAAACTTTATCCACCGGCTGCGCGAACAGATCGAGGACGCCCGCCAACAGTTGGCCTACCTCAACACCACGCTGGGGGGCCTGCGCTTTGGGGGCGAGCGCTTCGAGTTCATCGCCAGGCCGGAGCCGGCGCTGCGCCCGGTCTACGACATGATCATGGACAGCCAGAACATCCTGGGCGAGTCGCTGTTCGAGTCGGATTTTCGCCAGCGCCACCAGCAGGGCTGGGACCTGCTCTTCGAGCGGCTCACGGCCGTCTCTGGCGAAGAACTGGCGCCCGAACTGCGCGAGTTGCAGGACTATCGCAACTACCTGTCCTACGACATCCGCATCCACTATCCCAACGGCGACCGGGCCTTGCTGAGCCAGATCAAGGCCAAAAAGTCGGGCGGCGAGACCACGACCCCCTTCTACGTGGCGATGGTCGCTTCCTTCGCGCAGGCCTACCGGCTCAACCAGCCGCGCCCGTCGGACACCATCCGCCTGGCGCTGTTCGACGAGGCGTTCAACAAGATGGACACGGCCCGCACAGGCAGCGCCTTGCAGTTTATGGTGGATAGCAAACTCCAGGTGCTCCTGGCCACCCCACCCGACAAGGCGGCCGGCTTGCTGCCCTACGTGGACTCGGTGCGCACCGTCGTGCGCAAGGACAACCACGCCTTCGTCATCGAGATTGACAAGGGGCAGATGATGGAGGAGTTGAATGCGTAATGCGTAATTCGTAATGCGTGCTGCGTGTTGCGTGTTACGTGTTACGTGTTACGGATTACGAATTACGAATTACGAATTACGATGTCTATTCCTTTCGTTCCCACCTCCGACGTTTCGTCTCTCCTCCACCTCCTGCTCGACGTGTACGAGCGGCGCGGGGCGGCGTCCCGGCGCGCCGTCCGCGTCAATCTGGACGACGTCGCCGCTACGCTGCCTGCCTACTACAGCCAGACCGACCCTGTCCCGCGTACGACGGCCAACGAGCAGTTGGCGGAACTGGAAAAGCAGGGACTCGTCCGCCTGGCCTGGCAGCCAGGGCAGCAAGGCCACCTGCTCGAGGCAGTGACGCTGGAAGCGGAACACGTGGGCGAAATCTACGCGCTGGTGGGGCGCGAAGCGTTGGCTGAGCGGTGCCGGCGCCTGGGCGACCTGCTGCTGGGGGACCATTTTCGCCTCGACGGCTGGCGCGGGCAGGCGGTGGAGCGCTGTTTGACCCAACTCAAAGCGGGCAAGTCCCCGGCCCCTTTCGACCTCGACGACGACGGCTGGAACCAGGACCTGCTGGCGGCGCTCCTGGCGCTGCCCGACGACGCGCAGGAAGAGATGCCGTACCGCGTGTTCAGCGTGCGAGTGTTCAACGACAGCAAACGCTTCGACGCGCTCAAGTGGCCGATCGCCCGGCTGGCCCGCCAGCATCAGCCCGCCTGGCGCACGCTATCTGACCAGGAAATCCTGCGCGAACTGGGCCTGGTCGCCAACCCCGGCCATTTGTACCTCTCCGGCCCCTGGTGGCTGGCGGACGCCCAGGGGCAGGTGACGTCGCTGGCCGAGTTCTTCCCGTCGGTGGGGATTCCCAGCGCGCTGGCCGCGCGGGTACACCGGGTGTGGGTCGAGGCCACGCGCGTCGTGTGCGTGGAGAACCTGACTTCGTTCTACGAACTGGTGCGCCACGAGGGGCAGGGGCTGGCGGCGCTATGCCTGTGGGGCAACCCATCGCCCGCCAGCCGCCACCTGCTGCGCTGCCTGGCCGGCGGCCTGTCTCCAGACGTGCCCTTGCTGCTGTGGGCCGACGTGGATTGCGGCGGGCTGAGCATCCTGGCCCAACTGCGCCAGCAGGTTTCGCCCCGCTTTGCCCCTTACCGCATGGACTGCGCCACGCTCGACGCGCATGCGCGCTGGGCACACCCGTTATCGCCGGCCGACGAGCGCCACCTGGCCCACCTGAGGCGCAGCCCCGCTCTGAGCGACGTGATACCGCTGATTGACCACATGCTCGCGCGGGGGATCAAATTGGAGCAAGAAGCGATAGACGTTTTGCGCGATCACCGACCCTCGCTTCGTTCGTAGAATTCGGAGGGCTCTATGCCCAGTTGGCGCAGGATTGCCCGCAGGGTTCCCGGGGGGAGGTCACGGCCGCCGTGGCGAGGAATCACGGTGAACTGCTGATTGGTCGGGTTCCACCAGACTTCGTGAGAACCGGGGGCCTGGCGCACAAACTCGCATCCCAACTGTCGCAGTCGTCGGGTCAGCTTCCGGTAGTTCATCAGGTCATGAATCCGCGATGGTAGCCAGGTCAGGCAGGAACCAATACCTCGATCTGAGCGGGGAAGTGCATCTCTTCGATGGGGAGAGGCGGCCTCACACCCTTGGCCTGCATTGCCTCGAGCACTGCGCGGGCCACGCCAGGAGCCAGGGCCAGCACCTCGTCGAGGGTATCAGCCAGAACCAAGAACCCGGCCAGCGCCGGACTGGTGGCCTGGTAGGAGCCATTCACCCGTTCAATGACCACGGGCAAGCGATAGCCCGCAATCTCTACACTCGCGTGTGTGTCCATCATACTACGATTGTAGCACGAATCTAGTAGATGTCAACGCTACCCACTTCCTCGCAGTGACATCTGTCCCTACGGATTGACTTCTCCCGCTTGGGTCAGGTTTGACACACTCAGCGTGCGACCAGCTCTCGCTCCGCTTCTCGCATGATCTCGTCCAACTGCCGCTCCTGCTCTTCTGTCAGTGGAGGCACCTCGTGCCCGGCCAGGAGCCTGTCTGCCTCAGCCGCCGCCCGCTCGGGCATGCTCTCCCGCCCTTCCCGCTCCCACACCTCCCAGGGACGGCGCTCCGCCAGGCGAGTGTGCAAGAGTTCCCCGGCCCGCAGGTAGCGCCGGGTGTGCTTGTGTCCCAAAAAGTTGCGCGTACCGCCCATGGCGGCGGCGATGACCTCCACGGCCAACGAATCTCGATCTACCACAAAGCCTTGCCGTAGCCGGTTGATGCTTGCGGCGATCTCGTCGTCACACACCATCTGGGCATAGGAACCCGCTACACCGGCCGCCATCTCCCCAATGCCTGACAGTTCGGACGCTCCGGCCAGCGCCGGGATGGCCGCGTTGAGTGCCCGTTCGAATCCGCTCTGCACGTCGAGCACGTGAGAATTGCTCGAGAACCCATAGACGTTCACCGGCAGGCCATACCGCCGGCCGATCTGCACGGTGGCAGCGGACGCCAATCCCAACTCTACCCCGCTCCACACCGTGATGCCGGTGCGCGGTTCCATCATCGCCAGCCTCCCGCAGTAGACGACGGGCAGGCCTGGCTGCATCACCTGCGCCAGCACGACAGAAGCCAGCACTTCGGCATTCTGCTGCGCCAACGCTCCGGCCAGTGACAACGGCGCGGTCGTGCCCCCGGTCGGGCACGGTAGCGGCGTGAGCGCGATCCCCGCCCTGGCAGTTGTGAGCATCGCCCCCACTACATTGTCGGGGAAGAAGAGCGGGCTGAGCGGAGAAATGTAGAGCGAGAGAAATTCGGTTGGGGAACCTATGACTCCAGCCATCTGGATGGCATAGTCGACCTCAGATGTGGTGTGTACGCCTGGGCTTTGAACCGGCTTGCTCGTGTTGGACAGGGCGTGCCGGTACATGGCCAGCGACATCAGTTCTCCCGGTACGTCCTGCGGAGTGAAGAAAGGAGTGACCGTGGTGACTTGCTCCAACGCATCCAGGAGGCG
>Ga0315285_10004710_pt1 | contig 14139 bp, 7 predicted proteins | sample YL17G09_36_MG_FD_203698 | JGI IMG/M metagenome (GOLD analysis project Ga0315285, IMG submission 203698) | Sediment microbial communities from Yellowstone Lake, YNP, Wyoming, USA - YL17G09_36 | ecosystem: Environmental > Aquatic > Freshwater > Lake > Sediment | place: USA: Wyoming | collected...
TCCGACCCTGCCCAAACGGAACCCAGGATCTTGATCCCTTTCTCTACTCTGTTACCCATCATGTTCCTCCTTGCCCTCTACTCTAATTTCCGCAAGGAGGCTGTCTCAATCATCTTGGCACAGAGGGCCACGACCAGCCAGCCGACATAGGGTTTCGAGGCGGGGTTGTCAAACCCGCGTTTGGCGAATTGAAACGTGACGGTCGTGTGCGCCCGGAGGCTGCTCCCGCAGGGTTCGCCCATGTCCCCGCTTTGCAAGGCAATTCATAAATCTAGTTGTGCCCGGCAACAACCGGCCCGTCACGGACTCAGAGCCGAAGCCAGAGTGGCAAACTCCTCCGTCACTGGGAACCGGTCGCTTGGATAGTGGATAAACTCGACATGGCCATCCATGAACAGCACATTGGCCCCGCCGGGCACGTGGTTAAAATCCTCCACTTTCACGCTCATCACGTCGAACATGGCGGCCAAATCCGATTGGGCCTTGACGCTGGCCGCGGGGTTATTGATATCGGTGATGAAAAACCGTTCAATTCCTTCACGCAGCCGATATACCTTGAGATTGCCCAGGGAAGGATGATCTAACTCAAAATCCTGATCCGGATTCGTAAAAACCGGTATCATTGCCGCCATAATGTCCGTGGGATTGTCCCAGCCTTGCATCCACTCATTCGAGCCGATGGCAAACCCAAAATAGCCATAAGAGGCATCCCCATGTTGGGCCAGGCGGATCAAGTCCAGTTGCCCCGTGTCGTCGACCCATTTGGTTTCGGGGTCGCCGTTGGCGTCGAGCATCGATTTCCCTTGGGGATCCGATGGGCATATGAGAACGTTCACGTCCGTCAGATATTCGGGGTAAAGAGTTGCCGGTTCCGGCGTGAAACTAAACGCGATCGTCTTGGGAGGCCACTTTTGCCCTTTGGACTCATTGGCGTACATCTTAAATACGACCCCCATCTGCTTGAGATTGTTCTGACAACTTGATCGCCGTGCCGCCTCGCGCGCCCGAGCCAGCGCCGGAAGCAAAATCGCCGCAAGAATACCGATTATGGCTATGACGACTAACAACTCAATCAAAGTAAAACCCGGCTTCTTAGACATGACTACACTCCTTTTCAGTTTTAGCAATGTTTCCTTGCAGTAACTTTCCGCCAATACTTTCAAGAACATAGTCTCCTCGCTCAGGCGCTTTTGCCCGGCACAGCAAGGAACTGGCCTTTCACCTCAGATGCTCATATTATAGCAAGGTACGGTCATTTTGGATATTCTTGTGATTTTCATTGATAATCGCGTGGAAAGGCATCCCTTTGGCGATAATGTCAGCATTGACTAAGACGGAAGTAAGCGGTCGGCAAACGGCCATAGGCTGTAATCCCACGCTGCCGTTGCTAAGTCATCCGCGTATGGCCCTATGGGCTGCGGTGACGGGAATGGTCTTGGCCGCCCCGTCTTTATGGATAGGACTTAATGCCGACGACTATTTTATCAGAATGGCGGTGCTCGGCTATCCGGGTCTGCCCGACTTTGGCGTTACCAGCCTCGACTGCTTTTCCTTTGCCGATGGGATTGCGGAGCATAATCGAGCGCGGGTCGCTGCAAATCTGCTTCCATGGTGGACACCCGATCATGCCAATCTATCTTTCTTTCGACCGCTAAGTGCGCTCACCCATTATGTCGATTTCCGCTTCCTCCGATCTGCATGGTGGCTGATGCACGTGCACAGCCTGCTATGGTACGGCCTGCTTTGCGCAATGGTTGCACTGCTTTATCGCCGAATGCTGCCTATACCTTGGGTGGCGGGCCTGGCAGCTCTACTCTATGCAATTGATGACGCCCATGGAATTCCCGTTGGCTGGCTCGCAAATCGAAATGCATTAATGACGACCCTATTGGGGGTGCTCGTATTGATCACCCACGACGCCGGACGGCGCGGCAGGATGCGATCCGGCGTTCTGCTGGCCACGCTGTCTCTCATAATAGGGCTGGGCTGCGGCGAAGCAGTGGTTTCTGTGGGCGGCTATCTCTTGGCGTACGTTTTGTTTATTGATAAGGGTCCTTTTAGAAATCGTCTTCTTTCTTTGGTTCCTTACGCCGCGGTAGTGTTGGTATACCTGATTTTTTACCGCATCCAGAACTACGGTACAGGTGGCTCAGGCCTGTATCAGGATCCTTTCAGCCATCCGGGCCCGTTTCTGTCGGCACTTTTCATGCACCTTCCCAGTTTGCTTCACGCTCAGTTGGGTCTTGTTTCGGCGAATATTTACGCATTGCTGTCTCAATCCGGGCAGGCTATTCACAGCCTCGTGGGAATGGCGGCCATGGCGGTCTTTTTCATCCTGTTCTGGCCCCTCTTGAAAGCTGACGCGCGCGCGCGCCCCTTGGCCCGTTTTTGGGCCGCAGGAATGGTTCTGTCCGCCTTTCCGGTGTGTGCTACGCTTCCGGGCGAACGCCTTCTTTGCTTTCCGGGCATCGGCGCCATGGCGCTTGTGGCAATGTTTATCGAAAAAGAACTAGCGGCCTGGAATAACCCGCAAAAGTCTTGGCGGCGTGGCATCAATAAAGCTGCGGTATGCTTCTTTGTAGGGGCGCATTTAATCATTGCCCCTCTTGCAATGCCTTTTTCTTCAATCAGCGTGAGCGTGTTTGGAAGGGCGATGGAACTCGGCATATCCAAACTGCCCGCGAATCCCGAGGTTGCCCATAAGTCGGTCGTTATCCTTCGGGCTCCGCTGGATGTTTTCGTATGCTCCCTATACCACACACGATTGGTCACTGGGGAGACTGTACCTCGCCAAACATGGGCGTTGGCCGTGGGCACCGCGGCACTCAACGCCACACGTATTGACACCCATACCATCGACGTGTGGCAGGAAGGGGGCTTCTTCGCATTCCCCTACGGAACAACCTTTAGAGGCCGTCAGGATCCGTTTCGCATTGGCGATGTTCTAACCACCGATGGTTTCACGGCAACAGTTCTGTGCATCACCGAAGATCTGCGGCCCCAGGAGATCAGATACCGATTCAATGTGCCGCTCGAAGACGATTCATTACTCTGGTACCGAATTGGCCCGGAGGATGTCGTTGAGATTGACCCGCCACAACCCGGCAATCCGGTTTACCTGGCCCCCGGAAACATTACTGCTTTGCTCTTTCCCCGGTGGAAGTCGTGAAGCGATTTCCCGGCGCGGCGCCCGGCAATTGAGCACTCCGAAGATCCATCAACACCTCGAGTTCGTTGGCGCAAACCACCCATGCTTTCATTCTTGCCGGTTTAGAGGTTGAGCCACTCAAAACATTCTCCGGATCAAAATGCAGCAAACCATCGCATCTTCGGATCAATCCTCTGCGAATTGCGTAGGAAATATATCGATGCCACCGGCGATTAAAGGACCGTTGTTTCAGGAGACGGGCGTCTACCAGGAAGCCCGATTCCGCCATGTGTTTTGCCTCGTCATACATCTCCGCCTGAAATTCCGTCTCACCTACCCGGCATTGTCCGCCCAACGCCTTTTGCCGCAAATAATACGAAGACAAATGCCCCAGGGTCACCGTGGTTCCCCCCACAATCGCACAACGAGTTTCCTGTTCCAGCCGATCCCGCGGCCAATCGCTGGTTGCCCGCAAAAAGGGACCGATCGTCAAGAAGACACTGAGCCGCCCCCGGCTCATGACATCGTAGGTTAGGGTGCCTGGAATCAAGACTACCTCACCCACAGCGCCCTGGAATATTTGCAGTAAACCCGATTTAAACGCCGCCATGCGCCCATCTGGAGATAGACCTCCGTGAGGAGAGATGAAAACAAGACCTCCATTATTCAGCGTATCGGCAAAAACCGGCAGGGAAGAGGCAATTCGTTGCTTGTGGCGTTGCAGCAGACAATCCCTGAATGCCGACTTGAATATCGAGAAGTCGCACAGAGTGAACAGCGAGTCCCGATATTTCCAGCCCATCACCTCGCGAATACGCATATCGGGCAGCGCCCCCGGCAGGTGAGCCTCTGTGGACTCGAGTACTTCGCCCAGCGGTAGATCCCCTTCATGTTCCAGGACATCCGTGAGGTGAGAAAGCAGGTAGCGCCGACGACCCTCGGCAATAGGATACCACCCCATTGCTTTCAAAACTCTCGCCACACATATCGGATAAAGTAAGAAGCTCAGCCAGCGCGGCTCCCGCACAACATAGCCCGAAAGGAAACCCGGTTGGAACAGGTCCTCACTGGCAACCACGGCCCCACGAGCCGAAGCCCGGCCCATTCTTGGCGACCAAAAAATCGTGGGCAGCGCCATGAGCGCATCAAGATCACTCTTGTGATGGCCAACACATATGCCGCCGGACAAAGGCCCCGAACCGGCATCCAGACTCTTCACCCGCAGCCGGGTTACTGTGCGAGCGAGAACCCAAAAACATGCGTAAAGGATATAACGAAGCAGCCTGCCCCACCATGGAAGCTTAAGAGGTCCACTCTGAAGCTGCTCATGAGTGGTTCCGAGCGACATTGCGCAATTCCTCTCGTGTTGAGGCTGTATAGCTTCATCAGAAAACGCCTGAACCAGGAAATCCAGCTTGTCGGGCGTGTTGAACACCAGGTTTTTCTTATAGGTCCCGGCAGTCGCAAACTACCTACTGCCCGGCTTAAACAGAGGAGACGGCGCGTGCGCCCACTCCTGGTACTCCGCGTCCACGGTTCAGACTCCTAAACTCATAAGAGCGGCAGCAAGGAAGCTGCCGCACTCCATACGGCGCTGCTTCATGGCCTATAGCACTTCAGTCTCTCCCACTCCGCGTCATCGGCGCAGACTTCCGGTATGCCGATGTCGGCCACAACCAGCCGGCCCACGTAGGGTTTTGATGCCGGGTTGTCGAACCCGCGTTTGGGGAACTGAAACGTGACGGTCGTGTGCGCCCGGATACACCCGCCGCAGGGTTCGCCGGTGTCGGCATCGAGGCCCGACGGCAGGTCCACGGCAATCGTCGCCGGCCCGTCCGGCCACGCCTCGATCGCCGAGCGCGTCACGCCACGTACCTCGCCCGAGATACCGGTTCCCAGAATCGCGTCTACCAGCGCGGCGCAGTCTGACAGACCCGACACCGCCCGTGCCGCCGCCGGTTCCGACGCCGCCACGTCGAGCCGGCCGCCCAGCCGCCGGTACGCCCGCAGGAACGTCGCCGCGTCGCCCCGGATCTCCTCAGGCTCCGCCAGCAGCACCACCCGCGTCTCGTACCCCTCGAGTAACGCCAGCCGCGCCACCACGAAGCCGTCCCCGCCGTTGTTCCCCTTGCCGCACACCACGCCCACCGGCCCTTCGCCAATCTGTTCGAACACGGCCCGGCCCGCATTGTTCATCAACACCGAGCCCGGAATGCCGATCTCCTCGATGCAGCGCCGGTCCGCTTCACGCATCTGTGCCGCCGTCAGCGATCGGCGCGCCGTCAGCGACCGTCCCGCCATCACGTCCTCACTTGCACCCGGTACGTCACCACGGTTTCCCCGTCTTTCGGGACCGGCACGGTGAACACGGCCGTCCTCGAATCGCGTTTGACGAACTCGTGCGATTTCGACAGGATCCGCCAGTCGCCCGTCATCGGCTCGACCACGTCAACCTGGATGTCCTGCTGCTTGTGGTTGCGCAGCGTGATTTTGTACTCGCTCTCGAAGACCCTGTCGGCGATCCGGCTCCAGTCGGTTTGTATGCGCTCGCCAACCACGTCGAACGCGTTGCCGAGTTTCAGCTTCACGTCTTCGTCTTTGGGCGTGTGCTTGATCCGGTCCTCGCCGGCGAACTGGAGCATCCCCTCCTGGTCTTCCTGGTACACGCGCATCACGCCCCCCGGCAGCGGCATACCCAACTGGTTCTCCTGCTTGTTCGCAAACTTCAGGAACACGGCGACGCTCTGCTCGGGCTGCGGCGGAATCCGCTGCATGTAGTAGCCCTCATTGCCGCGCAGCTCATAGATCTTCGTCACGCCGACACCCGATGCCCCGAGCAGGCTCACTTGCTTGCTCTCGTTCTGCTTGATCGTCGTCCGCCGCGGGAGTGTGTAAAGGTGGTATTCGGCGAACGTTTCCTCGCGCATGCCATCCGCGGCCGCAGCCTTCATCATGGCCCCGCCGCCTCTGCGAACCCTCTCTTCAACCTGCGGCACGACGTTCACCTCGCCCGCAACCACTTTCAGCATTGCGTTGGTGTACTGCGCCCCGGACGAGTTGGTCAGCGTCACCCAGCCCTCGACGTCCATCAGCGTCTCTTCCCGGTTCAGCGTGAGCACGTAATCGGCCTGCCAGCCCAGCCCGCCCGTGAGGTAGCTGACCTCGACGTCGTGGTCGGTCCCATCGTTCTGGAGCAGCCAGATCAACGACGGCTTCGCGATAAGGTTCGCGGGAATCTCGGGCAGCGCCACGTTCCCCGGATGGCCGAGGTAGATATCGCCGTCGATCTGGTAGATGGGTCCTTCATTGACGCTGAGCAGCTTCGCCTCTTTCTCGTTGAACCCGATCTCCGTGCTGAAATTCACCAGCCGTACATCTTTCCCAACGTATTTCTCCATCAGTTTCGCCGGGCTCATCAGGTCAAACTCGTAATTCTGCTCGATAATGCGCAGGGCATCGGGCTCCGTCAGCGACCGCAGGCTCACCGTCTCCGGCTTGATCTGCTGCGACACGTCCGCAAACCGAAGCGTGATCTCGCCCGGCATCAGAACCGTTTTCCGCCGGTCTCTAACGAGCGCCAGGTTATTGTTGTAAATCGTCACCGCAACGTCGGTCTGGTCGGCAACCGTGCTCTCCGCCCGATACACCGACTCGGCCACCGGATCATTAATCCTCGGGATCTGGAGAGATCCCGTCGCCGCCGCCTCGGGCTGCTGGGCAAGCAGTGCGCACGGCAAGAGTATCAACACGGCAACAATAACAAGGTTTTGCATGATCATCGCTCCAATTGTGGCATGGCCGTCCCGGCCATGATGCTTTCCATCAGCGACCACGGGCGAGACGCCCGCGTCACATTTTGCCTTGAGTCGCATCTAGTACTTCACCCGCACTCGGTATTCGACAACCACCTCGCCGTCGCGCGGAACGGGAACCTTGAACACGATCGTCCTGGAATCTTTTTTCTCGTACGGATGCGAACTTTGCAACACTTCCCAATCGCCCGGAACCGGCTCGACCACTTCCACGACGATGTCCTGTTGTTTATGGTTGCGCAACGTGATTTTGTAGGCGCTCTCATTGACATTCGGGGCAACCTGACGGAAGTCCGTCTGGATCCGCTCGCCTTTTACGTCAAAGGCGTTCCCGAGCCGCAGGCTCACCTTCTCATCCTTGGGCGTGTGCTTGATCGAGTCTTCGCCGGAGAACTGGAGCATTTTGTCCTGGTCTTCCTGGTACACGCGCATCACGCCGCCCGGCAACGGGATCCCGAGGTTGTTGGCCTTATCGTTGCGGAACTCGAGGAACACGACCACCGGCTCATTGCGCTCCTGCGGCGGCGGGATGATCTGCATGTAGTAAAACTCCTGCCCCCGGAACTCGTAACGTTTCGCGGCCTTCACGCCTTCGGCGGCGAGCAGGGCGACCTGCTTGGTCTGGTTCTGCCGGATGGTTGTCCGCCGCGGCAGCGTATAGAGGTGGTACTCGCCAAACGCTTCCTCGCGCGGCATCGGCGCCATCGCCGGGGCGGCCTGAGCCGCGTAATCAAGCGCCATCATCACCTTGGGTTGCGGCGCCAGGTTGACCTCGCCCGCCACCAGTTTCACCATGGCGTTGTTGAACGTCGCGCCGGCTTGGTTGGTCAGCGTCACCCAACCGTTCAGGCCCAGCGATTGCTCGTCCCGCGCAAGCGTGAGCACGTAATCGGCTTTCCACCCGATCCCGCCGGTCAGGTAGGCCGCCTCGACCGTCTGCTCGGCAGCCTCGTTGGCGACCCGCCAGATCAGGCTGGGCCGCGCGATCAGGTTCTCCGGAATCTCGGGCAGCACGACGTTGCCCGGATGACCCAGAAAGATCTCGCCGCCAATACGGTAAATCGGCCCTTCGTTCACCGACATCAGCTCCGCCTCGACCCGCTCAAACCCGATCTCCTTGCTGAAGTTCACCAGCGCAACTTTCTTCCCAACGTACTTTTCCATCATCTTCGCCGGGCTGATCAGGTCAAACTCGTAGTTCTGCTCGATCACGGCTACCGACCCCGGCGCCGATACCGACCGCAGGCTCACGGTCTCGGGCCGGATCTGTTGCGCCACGTCCGAGAACCGCAAGTCGATCTCGCCCGTCGGCAGGCTGAGTTTCCGCGCATCGCGAACCAGCGCCAAACCCGCCGTGTACGCCGTCACCGCAATATCAACTTGATCGGCAATCGTGGTCTCAGCAGTCGCGGCCGCCGGCGCAGACGGCGGTTGGGCCCAAGCGCATGAAAACGCCAACAACAAAAGGACAGCAAGTATCTGGGATCGCATCGACATGCCCTCCGAAGGTTCTTAACCAGTTTAATCCTTGCCTCATCGATCAGACAATGGACAGCGGAAAAAACTCGCCACATAAACAAACGCCCGAAGCAATGGCTTTCTTAGACGGCTGCAAGTGACTCTATTTATAGATCCCTTTCTGTTGCCATTCTGGATGCAAGAACGACCGAAAAACAGGCGCTGATCTTGCAAAACAAGGGGGATTTAGTTGACAAAATGCCCTTAGATTCTGAGAAATATGCGATTAATGAAGCGGGGTGAGTCTCTTCCGGGGCATAGAATAGATTGGAATGAGCGGCCCTTATGGAAAACGATTAGAATCTAAAAGGGCGGGACAAGCATTGTTGCGCCCACTAAACACTCCGCACTCAGAACTTCGCACTGACAACTTCGCACTAAGAACTTCGCACTTCGCACTGATGACAATTTCGCACTGAAAGATTGCACCGGGAAGAAGTTCTCTGTAATATGAATTGCGGCTTCTTAGCCGACTTAGGAGGAAGTGGGTGGGACTGTAGGGAAGGTAGACGCCGCCATATTAGGGTGGGTCAATAAACTGTCCAACTAACCGGGGATCGCCTCACAGAAAGGGCGCCATGAAGAACGCGCGCGGAGTTGCGGGATGGGTGTGTGTGATCTTGGTTGTCATCGCGGCGCCGTATGCGGCGGTTGCAGCGGAATCCGGGTCGATCGTCGGCTGGGGAGACCAGGTGGTCGGCGTGGACCTGAGCGCCGGGTTCGTGGCGGTGTCGGCAGGCTACGGGCACAGCCTGGGGCTGAAATTGGACGGCTCGGTCGTGGCCTGGGGCAACAACGAGAATGGCCAATGCGAGGTGCCCGCGCCGAACACGGGGTTTGTGGGGGTGGCGGCGGGCGGGTATCACAGCCTCGGGCTGAAGGCGGACGGCTCGGTCGTGGCCTGGGGAGAGAACTCGGAGGGCGAATGCAATGTGCCTGCGCCGGACACGGGGTTTGTGGCGGTGGCGACGGGCACTTATCACAGCCTGGGGCTGAAGGCGGACGGCTCGGTCGTGGCCTGGGGATACAACTTGTACGGTCAGTGCAATGTGCCCGCGCCGAACACGGGGTTTGTGGCGGTGGCGGCGGGTAAATGTAACAGCCTGGGGCTGAAGGCCGACGGCTCGGTCGTGGCCTGGGGATCCAACGGGGTTGGCCAATGCAATGTGCCCGAGCCGAACACGGGATTTGTGGCTATAGCGGCGGGCGGCTATCACAGCCTGGGGCTGAAGGCGGACGGCTCGGTCGTGCCATGGGGAGAAAACCACTATGGCCAGTGCAATGTGCCCGCGCCGAACACGGGGTTTGTGGCGGTGGCGGCGGGCGGGGCTCACAGCCTAGGGCTGAAGGCCGACGGCTCGGTCGTGGCCTGGGGTTACAACAGGGGCGGCCAGTGCAATGTGCCCGAGCCGAACACGGGGTTTGTGGCGGTGGCGGCGGGCGAGTATCACAACGTGGGGCTGAAGGCGGACGGGGCGGTCGTGGCCTGGGGCGCCAACTGGTACGGCCAGTACAATGTGCCCGCGCCGAACACGGGGTTTGGGGCGGTGGCGGCGGGCGGCTATCACAGCCTGGGGCTGAAGGCGGACGGCTCGGTCGTGGCCTGGGGCGCCAACTGGTACGGCCAGTGCAATGTGCCCGAACCGAACCCGGGGTTTGGGGCGGTGGCGGCGGGTGGGTCTCACAGCCTGGGGCTGAAGGCGGACGGCTCGCTCGTGGCCTGGGGATACAACGAGTATGGCCAGTGCAATGTGCCTGCGCCGAACGCGGGGTTTGAGGCGGTGGCGGCGGGCAATGCGCACAGCCTTGGGCTGAAGGCGGACGGCTCGGTCGTGGCCTGGGGATTCAACGGGTACGGCACATGCGATGTGCCCGAGCCGAACACGGGGTTTGTGGCGGTGGCCGCGGGTCTTTCTCACAGCCTGGGGCTGAAGGCGGACGGCTCGGTCGTGGCATGGGGATACAACGAGGAAGGTGAGTGCGATGTGCCCGAGCCGAACACGGGGTTTGTGGCGGTGGCGGCGGGCGAGGATCACAGCCTGGGCCTGGAGGCGGACGGCTCGGTTGTGGCCTGGGGAGCCAACTGGTGCGGCCAGCGCAATGTGCCCGAGCCGAACACGGGGTTTGTGGCGGTGGCGGCGGGGGAGAATCACAGCCTGGGGCTGAAGGCCGACGGCTCGGTCGTGGCCTGGGGATACAACGGGTACGGCCAGTGCAATGTGCCCGGGCCGAACACGGGGTTTGTGGCGGTGGCGGCGGGCTGGTCGCACAGCCTGGGGCTGAAGGGAGATTTCCGGAGGCCAATCCCGATCGCGGTTGGCGAACGTGTCGCGGGAACGGCGCGCCCATATAGATTCACTGACTACCGGCTCGATCTCGAGGCGGGCCAGGCGCCGCACCTCCTGGTGCGCGTGTACCCGTCGGGCGCAGAGGGGTCGTGGTACGTGTGGGGCAGCTACGGGTCGCTGCCGATGTCGTTTCGGTCCGACTGGTCCGGTGAGGTATCCAGCGATCCGGGCGTGATCGAGATGCTGATTCCGTCCCCCGCCGCGGGAGAGTATTTCTTCAGCGTCTACCCGTACTTCGACGTTGGGGGCGCTCCGGCGCCGTTCGAGATCGAAGTCCTGGCGGTCGAGCGTCATGTGAGCCGCATCACGCCAGCGCAAGGGGGCAATACCGGCACGACGACGGTTCGGGTGCGGGGTCTGGGTTTCGAAGCTGGCATGCGCGTCGAACTGCGCGATGGGGCCGGTCATGTCCTTCGGACCGCAAACCTCATCCAGTGGGACGGTACCGCGCTGATGGTGACCCTGGATCTAACCGCCCTCAACGCCCAGACAGCCGACATAGTCGTAGTCTGGCCCGGCGGGGAGGAAGAAGTCCTTGCCGCCGCCTTTGAAGTCGTCCCGGGGATCGGCCCTCGCCTTGAAGCTCGCCTCATCGTCCCGGAACAAGTCCGCCCAGGCCGCACTTACACCCTGTGGCTAGAATACGCCAACACCGGTGACGCCGACATGCTACCGCCCATCTTCCAAGTGACCAATTCATTGGGAATTCCACTGGAACTGGGGACATTCGGCCGGAAGTCAACCAATGGATTGACCCTGCTTGGCGTCAGCGACGGCGAGCCGCGAGGTATACTCGCGCCCGTAAGCGGCAATCGCATTCCGATTACCTTTGTGGCGCCTTCCAATTCATCTATCGAATTCAGCCTCAGCGTTTTCGAGCCGGACGACACGCCTGTGGATTGGACCTCGCTGGAAGCTGAACTACGTCCAGACTATGTGGAGAATGCGGAATGGCAGGAATTCTGCGCGACTGCAAGGGCGGATATGGGATTCACCTGGCGGGAAGTGGCCGAGAAACTGTCCGAATTGGCGACGAACCTGGCCGGGGACCTCACCGACACCCTTCATGCCGCTGACTTCATCGAGATGCTACAACTCGGCCTGAGCGTAACAGGAAGTCTATTCGTCCCCGCCGACTGCAACCGGGAGACAGATGTTACAATTGTTCCGGTCCAGTACAGCCCTGCAAATGCACGCACCTTGGTGATTAGCCACGGCTGGAGGAGTGGATCCAGCGATCTGGACTCACTGGCGAAGAAGATCAAAGCGCATTGTCCCGACAGCAACATCCTACTTGTCAACTGGCGAAACTGCGCCGACAGCGGACGCCTAAACCCGTGGGGAGCCGCCCAAAACATTCGGGAGGCAGCGCAAGTAGCGCACGCAAAACTGGTTCAGCAATACTTGCCCGTTGGATACGACTGGAACTCCGTGACCTACATTGGACATAGCTTCGGCAACGGGTTGAACCAGGAAATCGCCCGACTGGAAGGGAGAATGGGCAACGCGGTGATTCTGGACCCGAACAACCCTGCCGGGGGCAACCTATCCAGTTTTGAGGGCTTCTACACGGGGGGCAGCGTTGCCGTAAGTACTGCAAGTTGGGGCGACGCGGGTCCCTGTTGGCCCATCCCCAGACGCGTGGCGGACCACCATCTCTTCTTGCCGTCGTTGAGCCACAGTGGTGCCGTGAACTGCTTCACCAACCAAATACCACTACCAAGCGAAAGCGATGATTGTGACAATCCTTGGCTCAATGGCCAGGTTGGTGTCGAGCCGCAGGGGGCCGGGTGGTACGATGGGCTAATGGGTTGCGACGGCGTCGCGACGCCAACGCCCATTTTCCTATGCCGGGATCCCTTGATACCCTTGCCATTTACCGCGTTGATGGATGCCTTGACGCGGATTGTGCGGCCATGTGAACCCAACGAGAAGGTGGGGCCCATCGGATCGGGCGATCCCGGTACGGAACGCTTCATTCAACCCGGCGATGAACTCCAGTACTTGGTATACTTTGAGAACGCATCCACAGCAACGGCCCCGGCGCAGGAGGTCTTTGTTACGGATTACCTTGACCCAGACTTGGATTGGACCACGTTCCGAATCACGGAGATTTCCTGGGGACCCGACCATGTGGTGACGATTCCGCCCAACACTGCGGCATTCTATTCGCGGGAAACAGTGCCAGACCACCGGCCCGGCGTAGACAAGATCTGGTGGGTTGATGTCTACGTAGACGTCAACTATGCCACGGGCTGCGTGCAGTGGTCGTTCCACACGCTCGACCCGGATACCGGGGAATTGCCCGAAGACGCGCTGGCGGGGTTCCTGCCGCCAAACACGCCGGGTCTTCCGCCCGAGGTCGTCGGCCCTGGGGAAGGTCACGTGGGCTTCACAGTGAAGGCCAAATCGGATCTGCCTCCCGGAACTCTCATTACGAACAGCGCTTCAAATGTGTTCGACGTCGAGGAACCTGTTGTTACCAACGAGGTGTTCAACACGATCGCGAGTGAAACGGTGGCCGTTCCGAACGTCGTGGGCATGACACAGGCGGCGGCCGAGACGGCGATCACGGCGGCGGGTTTGGCGGTCGGAGCGGTCACAGAGGAATACAGCAACACCGTCCCGACAGGGAACGTGATTAACCAGAATCCCCACGCGGGCGCCAATGTGAACCCTGGTACGCCGGTATCCCTGATGCTGTCGAGAGGCGCGGAGGAGCCGCCTGCCGGATGTTCCGGCGGCACGTTAAATCGGTCAACGGGTGGCCGTTCAATGCCCGGTGCGCCGACCGATACAATCGCGTTGGGCGCCATCATGGCGGCCCTCGTCTTGGGCGGCAAAATGAAAAAACCGGCGATTTCCGGAAAACTGGCGGAAAACTAGGGACACCTATTTCTGAGATTTCAGCGCGCGGCGGACCCGGCAGTCATGGAGGGCCAGTTCCTCGAAGTCAGTCGGTGAGGACGCTCAGGGGCAGTTTAGCCGACCAGGCGTAGCGGCGGAGTTGGACGTGTGACGTTCTTGACGGGAAGGGGACGCTCGAAATTTTCAGCCGCCCCAGCATTAGCAAAAAAAACTTTCTCGCCTAGTGCTTGATTGCAGAAATACCAGATACGAAAATGAGTGCACTCTTGTAGGTCCGAATTCCGATTCGGATCATGCGGCACAAATGGTCCCATTTGGAAATAGGGATATTTACTTCACTCAACCGCCCCCAATAGGTGGTGGTTTGATGAGGGTTGAAAACGGGGCCGGCTCGACCTGCACGGCCTGCTGGGCCAACCGGTAAAACAGCTTGCCCCGAGACCTG
>Ga0315285_10004711_pt1 | contig 14138 bp, 12 predicted proteins | sample YL17G09_36_MG_FD_203698 | JGI IMG/M metagenome (GOLD analysis project Ga0315285, IMG submission 203698) | Sediment microbial communities from Yellowstone Lake, YNP, Wyoming, USA - YL17G09_36 | ecosystem: Environmental > Aquatic > Freshwater > Lake > Sediment | place: USA: Wyoming | collected...
GGAGAACGACTACTTCTCTTCCTCGCGGAGCAGCGTGAGATAGATTTCTTCGAGCGAGTGCTTCTTCTCGAAGACGCTCTGGATGCGGCCGCCTGCGCCGATGATACACTCGACCAGTGCGGGGCGGTTCCGGTCAAAGTCCGCCAGTTCGACGACGAGCGTAGCGCCCTCCTGCTCGACCTCCCGCACGAAGCCCAGCCCGCGTACCGCGTCCACGGCCCGCCGGTCGGGCGCTTCCATCTCAACGACCACCTGGCGCTGGAACAGGCAACTGCGCAGGTTGGCCGGCGTATCGAGCGCGATCAGGCGCGTTTTGAACACGGCGATGCGGTGGCACAGCGCTTCGGCTTCCTCCAGGTTGTGCGTGCAGAGAAAGATCGTGCGCCCCTCCTCTTTCAGCCGCACGATCAGTTCACGCACCTCGCGGGCGACCTCGGGGTCCAGCCCCGCCGTCGGCTCGTCCAGGAACAGCACGCGCGGCTCGTGCAGGAGCGCCCTGGCCAGCGCGAGGCGCTGCTTCATGCCCCTGGAGAAATCGCCGACCTGATCGTCCCGGCGCTCCCACAGGCCCATGGCGTTGAGATATTTCTCCACCTGGGCGTCGGCGTCCACGCTGGGATAGAAGCGGGCGAAGAACTCGAGGTTGCGACGGGCGCTCAGCCGCTCGTAGAAGCCGGGCGTCTCGGTGAGCAGGCCGATGGCCTCGTGCAGGCGCTCGACGTCCTGGTCGCTGTGCAGGCCAGCGACGGTGGCAGACCCGCGCGTGGGCGCGATCATGCCGGCCAGCATGCGCACGGTCGTCGTTTTGCCAGCGCCGTTGGGGCCGAGGAAGCCCAGCACCTCGCCTTGCTCGACCTGGAGCGTGAGGTCCTCGACGGCCACCAGGTGGCCGAATGTTTTCGTGAGGCCTGAAGTTTCGATGATCATGCTCGTTTCACGATTATACATGCAAATCACCCAAAGGCCAAGCACCTGCTCCTGGGTCGCACCGTGTACGTCGGCCCTGGTGGGCCGACCAGAGATGGACGTCTGGCTCGACCGCGAGGAGTTCGAGGAACACGTCCAGGTTGGCCGGCGTCTGGAGATGGCCGCGCAACTCGCGGAAGCCATAACGGAATACGGCATCGCAGAGGGTCTCTATTTCGGCTCCCCATGCAAGCCCCCCACGCCAGTGGGGGGTCCCGTGACCGACTGCCCAGGGCCGTACAGCCTTGCTCGCCTATCACCTCTGTGGTATAATGTGTACACAATTGTGCTCATATTGGAGGTGAGCCGTGAGTTCGGTTGGAGTCCGCGAACTGCGCAAGCACACGGGCGAGATCCTGCGCCGGGTGCGTGAGAACAACGAGGAGATTCAGGTGACGTATCATGGGCGGGTCATCGCCCGCCTGCTCCCGATGGCGCCGCCTCGGCCTGCTCCGACGGACCTGAGCGCCCTCTGGTCTGATCTGGATCGGCTGGCGGCCGAAATCGGCACCCGCTGGCCAGCCGGTGTCACCGCTGCCGAGGCGGTCAGCGAAGGGCGGCGGGAACTATGACAGTAGTAGTAGATGCCAGCGTGTGGGTCAGCCGGCTTGTGCCACAAGATGTTCATCACCTGGCCAGCCGCCGGTGGTTGGAACAGGTTATCGCCGATGGTAGACTGCTGGTTGCTCCCATCCTTCTGCTAGGAGAGGTGGCCGGCGCCATCTCCCGGCGCACCGGGGAGCCGGAGCATGCTCACCGTGCAGTGGAGAGTCTGCTGCGCATCCCGGGTCTGCGCCTGGTCTCTGTGGATCCGCAACTGGGCAGAGCGGCGGCCCGGCTGGCCGCTGATCTGCGTCTGCGAGGAAGCGATGCTGTGTACGTGGCCGTGGCCCACCAACTGGGCTTACCCCTGGTCACCTGGGACCTGGAACAGCGTGAGAGGGCAAGACCAGTGATCGTGGCCCACACTCCTGAGCAGGTATAGATAAGCCACATGATCCAGACAGGCGCACTCGTCACAGACGTAGCCCTGAGCGGCCCCTTCGTGCGGGCCACCTTCGCCGTCCCCGCCATCGCCTCGCGGCTGGCCGCGGGGCGCTTCGTCCTGGCCGACCTCGGCGAATACCTGCGCACTCCGCTCTTTCCTGCCTGGCTGGAAACCGCATCGTTCGACGTGCTCGTCCCACCCCACCACCCCGCTGCCGCCCTGCATTCCGGGACCACAGTTGACCTCATCGGGCCGCTCGGCCAGGGCTTCGAGGTGCCCGCCGCAGCGCGCCGGCTGCTGCTCGTCGCGTCCACCGCCCACCTGCCAGCGCTGCTACCGCTGATTCAGCAGAAACCCGGTTTCTCCGTGGCCCTGCTCCTGGCGGCCTCCACCGCCGCCGACCTCTACCCCATCCGGCTGCTGCCTCCCGCGTTGGAAGTCCACGCCGTCACCGCCGACGGCTCCGCCGGCCACCGGGGTGCTCCGCTCGACCTGTTCCCCGACCTGGCGCGCTGGGCCGACTGCGTCTGCATCGCCGACGACCCGGCAACTTATCCGGCCCTGGCAGAGCTCGTACGGGAAGTGCGCATGGAACAGGGTCGCCGCTTCGCGCAGGCGCTCGTCGCGCCGCCTCTTGCTTGCGGCGTGGGAGCCTGCCAGGGCTGCGCCGTCGAGGTCGCACGCGGCACCCAACTGGCCTGCACCGACGGGCCTGTGTTCGACCTGCTGGAGTTGCGATGACCGCCGTTGACCTGGCCCCGGACCACAAGACCGGGCTCACGCTGGCCAACCCGGTGATGCCCGCCGCTGGCTGCTTTGGCTTCGGCACACAGTACGCCCGGCTGGTGGAAGTCGAGGCGCTGGGCGCGGTCGTCGTCGGCCCGCTCACCGTCCGGCCGCGCCAGGGAGCCGAACCGCCGCGCACGGTGCCCATCCCAGGCGGTGTGCTGCTCCACACCGGGCTGGCCAACCCAGGCATCGCTGCCGCCGTCCGTCGCTACGCGCGGACCTGGGCGCGCTCTCCTGTACCCGTCATCGTCCACGTGGCGGGCACTTCCCCGGCAGAGGCGGCCTCCGGCTGCCAGCGGCTCTGGAGCGTCGAGGCGGTCGCCGCCATCGAACTGGGCCTCCCTGACACCGCCGACCCCGACGAGGCGTCTGCCATCGTCCAGGCCGCCCACACGGTCGCCCGCCAGCCGCTCATCGTGCGGCTGCCGCTGGCCTGGGCCGACGCGCTGTGCGAAGCGGCCATCGAGGCCGGCGCCGACGCGCTCACCGTCGCCGCCCCACCCCGCGGGACTGCCTGGCACGCACCCACTGGGCGTTTCGTCACCGGCCGCCTCTACGGGCCGTTCGTCCTGCCGCTGGCGCTGCGCGCGCTGCGCCGCGTGGCCGAACTCGTGCCGGTACCGCTCATCGGCTGTGGCGGCATCCACAGCGCAGAAGATGCGCGGGCCTTCCTGCACGCCGGTGCGGCGGCCATCCAGGTAGACGGAGCCTTATGGCGCGACCCGGCCGGCCTGGCCCGCATCGCCCGTGACCTGTCACCCACCCCGTCATTCTGAGCGGAGCGAAGAATCTCCCCAACTTGCAGCCTATCCCCCCGTGTGGTATAGTATACTGGCAGATTGATCAGGAGAAAGAGCCATGTCCGTCCAGTTCAAGCCAAGAAAACGCAGAACCGAGCAACTGATCCCGCCGCTGCTCCTCGGCGCGCTGGGCACCGTCGGAGTCGTCGCGCTCTACATCCTTGTGCCCGGCTTCCAGCCCATCGAACTGCTGTTGCTGCTCATCGTCGTGGGCTTTGGCGCTGCCGGCTACGTACAGGGCATCGTGCGGGGGGGTATGACCGCGCTCATCCTGTACATGGCCACCGGCATAGCGGCAGCCCTCTACCCAATCCTCGCCCCTTACGTCGGCGCTACCCAGCATGCCCTGGCACTCCTGTTCACGGGCGATCTGTTCGGCGCCGAACGGGGTGCGTACGTTGACATGACCGTGGACTATAACAGCCTGGCCCTCTCGTTCATCCTGGTGACCGTAATCTTATGGATCGCGCTGGAAGCCACCATGCGGGCCTCTTTCCGCGACACGCGCCTGCCCAGCCTGGGCTTTCTCGACAACGTGGGCGGCCTGCTCGTCTACCTGGCGATCGGTTTCCTGATCGCCACGCTCCTGTTCAACGCGCTGGGGTACGGCCCGTCACGGCGTGCGCACGACCAGGCCCTGCTCCGCCCCTGGTTCAACCAGGCGCTTGCCATCCATTATACCACCCAGGCCTTCTGGTTTCCCAGGCAGCCGCCTCCCATTTACGTCTACGATCTGCATCTGTCCCATGAACGTTAAACCTCTGACCACGTTAGAATTTCCCAAAGTCCTCGAGCGCCTGGCTACCTACACCAGTTTCTCTGCCGGCGAGGAACAGGCCCGCGCGCTGGTGCCAGCCACGGAGCTCCAGGAAGTGCGCTGGCGGCTGGAGACGACGAGCGAGGCCCGTGTACTCCTGGATGCCAAACCCGACACCTCGCTGGGTGGGGCTCACGACGTCCGGCCATCGGTGACGGCGGCCCAGCGCGGAGCCGCGTTGCCACCGCCGGAACTGCTCGACGTGCGCGACACGCTCGTCGCCGCCCAGTCGCTCCATCGCGCGCTGAGCCGCCTCGAGCACCAGTTTCCCCACCTGGCGCGCCTGGCCGACTCCATCCAACCATGCCCGGACGTCGTCGCCGAGATCAATCGCTGCCTGGACGAGCGCGGGAACGTGCGCGACAACGCCTCCGCAGAATTGGCCCGCATCCGCCACGACGTGCGCGTCGCCCACGACCGCATCCAGGACAAACTCCAGCACATTCTCCATTCACCGCACAACGCCCTCTTCCTGCAGGAGCCGCTGATCACGCAACGCGAGGGCCGCTACGTCATCCCGCTCAAAGCCGACTTCAAGGGCCGCATCCGGGGCATCGTCCACGACGTGTCCACCTCCGGCGCGACCGTCTTCATCGAGCCGCTGTCCGTCATCGAACTGAACAACGCCTGGCGCGAACTCCAGATCGAGGAACAGCAAGAAGTCCACCGCATCCTGGCCGGCCTCTCCGCCCAGATCGCCGAATGCGCCACCCAGATCAGTGAGACCGTCGAGGCGCTGGCCGACCTCGACCTGGCCTTCGCCAGAGCCAAATACGCCGACGCCACCCGCGCCACTGCCCCCACGCTCGTCCCTTTCCAATCCCCCAGCCCCCAGCACTCCGGCTCGACCATCCGCCTCGTCGCCGCGCGCCACCCCCTGCTCGACCCGCACAAGGTCGTGCCGATTGACGTCGTGCTGGACGACGAGACGCAGGTGCTGGTCATCACCGGCCCCAACACCGGCGGCAAGACCGTCAGCCTGAAGACCGTGGGCCTGTTGACACTGATGGCCCAGGCCGGGTTGCACATTCCGGTCGAGCCCGGCTCGGCGCTCTCGGTTTTCGAGGCCGTATACGCCGACATCGGCGACGAGCAGTCCATCGAGCAGAACCTGTCTACCTTCTCCTCCCACCTGACCAACATCCTGGCGTTCCTCGACCAGGCCGACGAACGCAGCCTGGTGCTGCTGGACGAACTGGGCGCGGGCACCGATCCGGCCGAAGGTGCGGCGCTCGCCCGCGCCTTGCTCGATCACTTCCGCGGCCGGGGAGCGACGACCTTCGTCGCCACCCACTATCCCGAACTCAAGACCTACGCCCAACTCACCCCCGGCGTGCGCAACGGCTGCGTCGAATTCGACGCCGAGACGCTGAGCCCGACCTACAGACTGATCATCGGGCTGCCGGGTCGCTCCAACGCGCTGGCCATCGCCCTGCGGCTGGGACTGCCGCACGACATCGTTGACGCGGCGCGCCAGATGGTCTCGCCGACCGACCTGCACACGGAAGACATGCTCACCGACATCCACCAGCTGCGCGTCCAGGCGGCCCAGGTACGGGACGAGGCCAACATCGCCCGCACCGAAGCCGAAAGGCTGACGCGCACGCTCCGCGCACGGCTGGACATGCTCGAACAGGAACGCCAGGAGATTGTGGGGCAGGCGCGCGCAGAAGCAGCGGCAGAACTGGAGGCGCTGCGGGCCGAGGTGCGCGCGCTGCGGCGCCGCCTCCAAACCATCGCCGCGCCGCTCGAAGCCGTGGCTGCGGTCGAGCAGGCCGTTGCAGACCTGGCCTCCACCATGCCTGAGACAGAACCGTTGGAAACGCTGACGCTGCCCGAGGTGGTCCAGCGTCCCCTCCGCGCCGGCGACACCGTGTGGGTGCGCCCGCTGCACGCAGAGGGACGGGTTCTGGAAGCAGGCGTCAAAGAGGCCGAGGTGCAGGTCGGCCCGGCCCGCACCCGCGTGGGCCTGGCGGCGCTGGAACTGCGCGACCGTAGTAACGACTTCAGTCGTTCCCCGGAGCCTGACGTAGAGTCCATCTCCTTCGGCACCGCCCCCTCCCCCGGCGTGCGCCTCGACCTGCGGGGCTGCACCGTCGAGGAGGCGCTGCAGCAACTGGAGCGCCGCCTGGACGCCGCAGTACGCGCCGAATTGCCGTGGGTACACATCATCCACGGCAAAGGCACCGGTGCACTGCGGCGGGCCGTGCGCGACTTCCTGGCCGACCACCCATTCGTCAGCACCTACGAGACGGCCGGCGATCAGGAGGGCGGCGAGGGCGTCACGATCGCCAAACTGATCCTATAGCCGGGCATCATGAAGGGAAGTGAGGAGCCCCATGGTCGAGACACGCTTTCCTCTGTGGCGTGGTAGCCTGAACATCGTGGTAGACTCGATCTCCGCAGAATATTTCTGCGAGGAACTGGTCTGGCTGCGCGAGGAATACGGGAATGACCCCCACGAAGTCGGGGTGGCTTACGTCGCCACGTTGACAGAGTGGTTCGTCGGCAGCGCCAGCCTGTTCGCTGCCCTCCACCTGCCACTCGACGAGGTCCCGGCTGCGCTGGCCGAGATCCACCAGACGCTGGCCCATCTGGACTTTGACGCACAGCGCAAGCGCCTCAAACGGCAGGAGCGCCACTACTACGACTGTTTCGCTACCCTGGCCGCACCGCTTTTCGCCGAGATGGGCGAGGCCATGGAAGCCCTGTTCAACTGCTACGTCGCTGGCGACTACGACCCGGAAGCCAACCCCGACGACCTCATCGCTGAGGCGCTGGAGCGCGCCGGGGAAGACCTGGAACGCGCACGCCGCCTGATCGTCCAGGCCGGAGCCATCGCGCTCCACAGCCGGCCCCTGTGGTGGCGTTGGCCGGCCGAGGCCGAAGGCCCGGCCAGATCATGGCTGATCACGCTGGCCAACCTGGTCAACAGTTACACCGTCGGCGGCCAGGCCGTGCTGGGTCCACTCGCACAGGCGCGCGCCGAGGCCGAGGATTCCTTACGAGAACTGACCGAAGAGATCGAGGAAACGAAGGAAGGAGAAGAAGAGGAAGCGGAGCCTCCGGCCCCTGCGCGGTCGCCGGTAGACGATCTGACCGCGGAACTGATCGAGCAGGGTGAAAAAGGGTTTACGCCGGAGCAACTGGCACTCTGCCAGGCCCGCCGCGACGAGGCTGTCCCGGTCCTGCTGGACCTGGCCACCGACGAGCGCCTGCACATGGAGGACTCGCCCGGCGACGGATATGCTCCCATCAGCGCCGTTCAACTGCTGGGAGAGTTGAAAGCGGTAGAGGCTGTCCCGGACCTGATCGACGTCGTCGCCGACTCTGACCCGCAGGCCATCATCTTCAGCGCCGCCATTCACGCCCTGCAACAGATTGGCCCTCCTGCGCTGGAACCTGTGCTGGCCTTCATGCGCTATTCGTGGGACGTGGAGACGAAGACGGCCCTGGCCGAAGTGGTCGGCGAACTTGGCCAGCGTGACGAGCGCACCTACCAGACACTCGTCACGGTGTGGGAGGAAACAACCTGGGCAGACGGGAAGAGCCTGCTGGCCTATCCCCTGGCCCATACCGGCGGCAAGCAGGCCATTCCGCTGCTCGAGGCTGCGCTGGAAGATGCCGAACTGGATGACCGGCTGGACTATAACGAAATCGCCGACGCCCTGCAGGAACTGGGCGTCGAGACTCCCCCACCGCCAGAGGGCCTGGAACGGGTTGACGGTGACCTCGACGTGGGGGACTTTGCCCGCCTGACTCTGCTGCGGATCAGCGACCCGCAATATCTGGAGGGTTTCGCCGACTTGATACCGGAGGAGGCGCATTCGAATCCAGACGGCCTGGCTCACCTCTATACCGCTGTCGCACGGGACAAAATGAACAATCTGCTCGCTCTGCAGGTGATCACCATGCCGGAGGTGTCCGCTTTCCTGACCACTGACCTGCTCGAGGCCACAGAGACGCTCAAATTCGATGCTGCGACCCGCGACGAGCCCCGTTGGTTGCGCCAGGCCTACGCCCACCTGGCCGAGTGCGCCGGGCCTGAATTCCAATACCATCTCGCCGGGGTACTCCTCTCCCTCCACCACTACCTCAACGAGGCCTATCACATCGCCGATGACCCCGACCAACTGCTGGCAGCCGCGCGTGAACTTCCCGCCAACGACGAAGAACAGCGCCGCCTGTTTGGACAGGCCGGCGCGCTCGTCCTCCACGGTCGCCCCTGCTGGTCTCTCTGGCCTGACGAAATGGACTGCCCACTGTCGGATTGGCTCAGCGGGCTGACCAGGTTCCGCGACCTCCTGGGACAAATCGGGCAAATCCCGCTGCAGCCCTCCTCTGCAATAGAGCCTGCGGAGATCGTGGCTGCTTTGACAGAATCGCTCAAGGAACGGACGGCCCAGGAAGCGCCCCCCGCCGTAGCGGAACTTCTCAACACGCTCATCGCTCAGCAACAGGGCACCCTCTCACCGGCGCAACGCCGCCAATTTGCCCACCAGCGTGCTACGCTCGTCCCCTACCTGCTCCGCATCGCGGAAGATCAGCAGTACTGGGACGAGGATGGCCCAGGCGGGGGATGGGCGGCCATCCTGGCCGTGCGCATGTTGGGCGAATTCAAGGCCGTCCAGGCCGCCGACACCCTCGTGCGCGTCGTCGCCGACTCAGAACCCGCAGACGTCCTCCACGACTCGGCGCTGTTCAGCCTGATGGCCATCGGTCACTCGGCTTTCCCTGCCGTGCAAGCCTACTTCCGCTACGGACGCCGCAGTGAGGCCAAGACGTCACTGGCCGAGGTATTGGGCCGCATCAGCCATAGGAACCCGCACGCCTTCACGCTCCTGCAGCCGGTGTGGGAGGCGACCGGCTGGTCTCAGAACCGGCGCACGGTGGCGCTGGCCTTCGGCGACCTGCGGGACCGCCGTGCCATCCCCCTGCTCCAGGCTGCGCTGGAGGACCGGGCTGCCGATGGATTGGATCTGGATTACGTCCACTGGGCCCTGCGACACCTGGGGATTCAAGCGCCAGCGCCATCGGCGCGGAAAGAATCGCGTCTGAACGCCCCGGCACCGGACAACCCGCGCCTGTTCTACGACGAACACGGCGACCCGCAGAGAGTCAAGTATACGGTATGGGCCGAACCGCTCTGCCCCGACTGTGGCCAGCCACTGGTGCAGGATGCAAGCGGCGCCTGGACCCATTCACCGGGACAGCCGCCGCACCGTCCTGCGCCTGGCGAATCCAGGCACAGGCGCAGAGAGAGAAAGCACGGCACGTAGGAGTTTAGAACCAATGATAAATATCGAAGTCTGGCTCTATGGCCCACTTGCGCGCTACGCCGGCGAGCAAAGTCAGGGCAGTCACGCCCAACTATACCTGGAACTGCCCGCCGGCAGCACGATGCAAGACCTGCTGGAACGCCTGAAACTTCCACCGGAGGAGAAGGGCATCACCTTCGTCAACGGCAACCTGGCCGCGCTGCCGGGGCTGGACACGGACCGTGACCTGGTACTGCAGGACGGCGACCGCGTGGGCATTTCCCATCGCCAGAGCATGTGGCCGTTCCAGTATCGCTCTGGCGTCAATATGACCTCTCAACTCCAGGATGAATTCCGCCAGCGCCAGGATGGCGGGCTGCACCACGCGTACACGGCTCCCACCGACGAGCACAAACCGGGGCCAAAGTGACCCCGGCCTGCCGTCTACCGGACTCCCCAACCTGGTGGGGCAGGCCCCTTCGACAGGCTCAGGGCAGGCCCCTTCGACAGGCTCAGGGCAGGTTTTCCAGCCTGCCGATTGCTGGGGCCTCCTGCCAACAGCCCAAACAAGTTTGGGACTCCGCTACCTGGTGGGGCAGGCTTTCCAGCCTGCCGATTGTTGGGGCCTCCCGCCAACAGCCCAAACAAGTTTGGGACTCCGCTACCTGGTGGGGCAGGCTTTCCAGCCTGCCGATTGTTGGGGCCTCCTGCCAACAGCCCAAACAAGTTTGGGACTCCGCTACCCTCTTCGCACTGAGAGCCGGACTCCCCAACTCAGTGGGGCAGGCTTTCCAGCCTGCCGATTGTTGGGGCCTCCTGCCAACAGCCCAAACAAGCTTGGGACTCCGCTACCCTCTTCGCACTGAGAGCCGGACTCCCCAACTCAGTGGGGCAGGCCCCTTCGACAGGCTCAGGGCAGGTTTTCCAGCCTGCCGATTGTTGGGGCCTCCTGCCAACAGCCCAAACAAGTTTGGGACTCCGCTCTTGACAAATAGCCAATTTCGCCTATTATATAGATAGGAGGGTGGGATCTGACGTCTGCCGCTAAACTTCCTCACTCCCAGGATACGACAACTCCATAAAGTCTCCGACTCACTCCGCTCCCTCCGGGACGGATGAGCGATACGGTGTGGGGAGCAATCCCCGCGCCCGCCGTGTTTGCAAAGGAGGCACTGCGTGGCCTGGCATTCCAGCCTGGCCAGAGGTGGCCTCTTTTTATTTTGCGCGCTACACTTAAGGAGGTGTACAGAAATGGCCAAAATTCTGCGCGTCAACATGACCGACCGCACCGCCACCTACGAGGACGTACCCGACAAGTACAAGTTCCTCGGCGGTCGCGGCCTCACGTCCACCATCATCAGTGATGAGGTGGACCCGGCCTGCCATCCGCTCGGCCCCAACAACAAACTCGTCTTCGCTCCGGGCCTCCTCACCGGCACCGTCGCGCCGACCACCGCCCGGGTCTCGGCGGGCAGTAAGTCGCCCCTCACCGGCGGCATCAAGGAGTCCAACGCCGGCACCGCATGGCCACAACTCGTCGCCCAATTGGGGCTCAAAGCCATCGTCGTCGAGGGCCACCCCAAGGACGATGGCTGGTGGGGGCTGCACGTCACCAAGGACGGCGCCACCTTCTTCCCCGCCGATGAATACGCCGGCAAGAGTCTATATGGCATCTTCCCCGGCCTCTTCGAGCGCTTCGGCAAGCAGGCGGCCATCGCCGCCATCGGCATAGGCGGCGAGCAACGGATGTCCATGGCCGGCATCTGCTACAACGACAACGCAAACCGGCCCAGCCGCTACTCGGGCCGCGGTGGGTTGGGCGCCGTGATGGGTTCCAAGCACCTCAAGTTCATCGTCGTGGACGGCGAGGGCGGGCCGGGCGTGCCCGTCGTCAACAAGGACCTCTTCGACCAGGGGCGCCAGAAACTGCTCGATGCGTTGCGTACCCACGCCATCACCAAGCCCAAGGGCAGCCTCAATACCTACGGCACGGCCGTCCTGGTCAACATCCTGAACGAGGCCGGCGGCTACCCCACGCGCAACTTCCGCGAGGGGCGCTTCGAGGGTGCGGCCACGACCTCCGGCGAGGCCATCTTCGAGGGCATCAAGCAACGCCTGGGCAAGGAAGTCTACAACCACGCCTGCAGCCCCGGCTGCGTCATCCAGTGCTCCAACACCTGGCACAGGCCCGACGGCACCGAGCACGTCTCGTGCGTCGAGTACGAATCCACCTGGGCGCTCGGCGCCGACTGCGGCATTCCCAACCTCGACGACGTGGCCGAACTGATCTGGCAGTGCAACGACCTGGGGATAGACACGATCGAGACCGGTGGCACCATCGCCGTGGCCATGGACGCCGGACTGCTGCCCTTCGGCGATGGCGCAGGAGCCATCCGCCTGGTGCGGGACGAGATCGGCAAGGTCACGCCGCTCGGGCGCATCCTGGGCAACGGCGCGGCCTTCACCGGCCAGGCCTTCGGCTGGCCGCGCGTCCCCGCCTGCAAGCGCCAGAACATGCCCGCCTACGAGCCGCGCGCCGTCAAGGGCATCGGCATCACCTACGCCACCAGCCCCATGGGCGCCGACCACACCGCCGGCTACACCATCGCGCCCGAAATCCTGGGCGTGAGCGGCAAGGTGGACCAGTTCGCCATTGACAAGGCCAACCTCTCCCGCGCCTTCCAGCACACCACCGCTTATATGGTGGACACCACCGGCCACTGCCTGTTCATCGCCTTCGCCATCCTCGACATCGCCAGCGGCTACGAGGGCGTGATCGACGAGGTCAACGGCCTCCTGGGCACCGACTACAAGGTCGCCGACGGGGCGCGCCTGGGCAAGGAGATCATGGACAAGGAACTCGCCTTCAACCGCGCGGCCGGCTTCACCAGGGCCGACGACCGCGTGCCCGAGTTCATGAAGTACGAGAAACTCCCACCCCACAACGTCGTGTGGGACGTGCCCGACGAGACGCTCGACGCCGTCTTCTGGGCATAGCCTGAACTCAAGAAACCCGGTTTCTCCAAGAAACCGGGTTTCTTCTCACTCACCGCACCCCCCACACGTGCACCACCGGCCTGGCCCCGTCGGCAAACAACTCCAGAACGTACAGGTGTCCGTTGCTCCGGTCATAAACCACCGCACCGATCCGGTATCGGCGCTGTGCACCCCCGCGCCTCCAGGCCAACGCTCCGGCGCTGCTGGGCGATGATTTCGGCATCCTCGCTGGGAAGGGGTACGCTCTAGCCGTAGTTCTTCAGCACCAGCGGGAGGTAAATCCTGTGACCCACGTCCACGCCATACCAGTAGCCCAGGCCGGCCTGGTAGTGCGTGCTGGCAGACGATCCGATGGCTGTCTGCCCAACCGTGAAGTTGACGGCATAGTGGGCGGAATTGGCCGGCCCTCCACCGCCCCCGGTCAGCGGCGTGAACCAGTCCAGCCGATAGTTGTCGGAGGACATCGCCAAAGCGCTGCCGGCCAGCAGGAGGAGAGCGACCACGATCAAGAAAATCGCTGTTCGTTTCATTGCCTGCCTCCCACTAATCGTGTTCCAGCGTCAACCGCACGCCGCCGATCTCGATCCAACTGGTACTCGATTCGAAGGCGAGTTCCAACGTCAGGTAGAGAATTCCCGAGTCTGCCGTCAATTCGTTGTTCGACGTCAGGTCGTAGTTCAGGGGACAGCCGGTCGGGTAGACGACATCTTCACAGCCGTGATCGGTGCTATCGTAGAGAATGTTGACGTAGCAACTCGATGATGAGCACACGCCCGTCTGCCGACGCAGGAGGACGGCTGAAATGGCATCAAACGTGGTGTCGCCAACCCAATAGATGGTTAGATGCGAAACCGTTACATCTTGCCCATAGAGAGGCCCCGGAATCGCGATGGGAAGCATGACATTCTTGTTCACGGCGCTCGCACCGCGATAAATCTTGGCCCCGCCAATGGTATCCATGTCAATGATCGTGCTGTCATTCTGGTGGAATGGCCGCAGGCCGTTGCCACTGATCCAGAGGTAGGACGAGGCGGTGCTGGTGATGATGCCAGTGCCGTCAGCAGCAATCGCCACGCCACTCAGGCTGTCGGCGTGTACACCCACCCCCACCAAACTGTAACCATACACCCCTGCATCATCCCCACTGGAACCATGTACTCCCGTGCCTGTGACACTTGTCCCCCACAGGCCGGTACCGCTGCCGGTGTTATAGACATACAGGATAGGATCATCTAATTCGCCCTTGATCGCCGCCCCCGGCCGCAGGCTCCAGGCATAAGGGACCGCGTAGATGCCCTGACGGGGCGCCATCTCCGGGTCACTCCCCGCCTTGACGCCCAGCCAAAGCTGTCGCCCATCTATGTCCTCCCTGGTGCAGAAATTGAGTTCGCCGCTAAACAGCCCGTTGGCGACCTGTACGCCGTCGGTATCTGTACACAGGGCCGTCCCCCCTTCCTCTTGATCGTAAATGCTGAAGGTGATACTGTATGTGCCGGTGAGAGGGTGGCTGCTGGCATCCGTCA
>Ga0315285_10004712_pt1 | contig 14136 bp, 12 predicted proteins | sample YL17G09_36_MG_FD_203698 | JGI IMG/M metagenome (GOLD analysis project Ga0315285, IMG submission 203698) | Sediment microbial communities from Yellowstone Lake, YNP, Wyoming, USA - YL17G09_36 | ecosystem: Environmental > Aquatic > Freshwater > Lake > Sediment | place: USA: Wyoming | collected...
CGCGCATTTCGGCATTCCGGTGAGCACCACGCATGTCATCGCCGGGTCGATCATGGGCGTAGGTACTGTTGAACAGGCGGGCAAGGTCCGCTGGGGAACGGCCCGCAAGATTATTTGGGCATGGTTTCTTACCATACCGCTCACCGCGCTTTGCGCGGGAGCTTGCTATTCTTTGATGTATGTTTTTATGTGAGGTTAAACTCTGCTCAGGCAATGCTTCCGTCACCTATTTTTCTGTTGTTAATGGGGTCAATGAACAGGAGAGCCAATGGCAGCAGGGCAGATACTTGTTGTTGAAGATGAAGAGACGATACAGGAGTTAATAACCTATAATCTCACCAAGGAACGGTTCCGCATAACGGCCGTTTCCTCAGGCGAAGAGGCGCTGCGCAGGCTCAGCACCGATACCTTCAGCCTGGTGCTGCTTGACCTGATGCTTCCGGGCGTGGACGGGCTCGAAGTGTGCCGGAACATCCGGAAGAATGCCGAAACCGCTTCACTGCCGGTCATGATGGTGACTGCCAAGGGCGAAGAGTCGGACATTGTGGCAGGACTGGAAATAGGGGCTGACGACTATCTGGTAAAACCATTCAGCCCGCGCGTGCTCGTAGCGCGTGTCAAGGCTTTGCTGCGGCGCAGGCGCCGGAGCATAGACGCTGACACGCAGGCGCCTGTCGAAATGCACGGGATTGCAATCAATCCGGGAAGGCACGAGGTACTGGTACACGGGAAGACGGTTGATTGCACCAACATGGAATTCCGCGTATTGCACTTTCTTGCTGGCAGGCCCGGATGGGTATTTACCCGCTTGCAGATCGTTGAAGGAGCGCGGGGCGAGAACTATCAGGTCACGGACCGCTCTGTGGATGTGCTCATCACCGGCCTGCGTAAAAAGCTCGGGGATGCCGGCAATTGTATTGAAACCGTTCGTGGCGTCGGGTACCGGTTCAAGGAGGAAGAGTAAACGTGGCGACGCGCAAACTTTCACGGCAGCTTTTTATCGGCTATCTGGTGGTCATGTTGGCGCCGCTCCTTGTCGCGTCGTGGTACACGTCCGCTCTGTATAAAAAGTATTATACCGAAACGACCGTGGCTTCGGAAAAAACGCATGCGTACCTGATCGGCACCGACCTTGCGCCGCTTGTTGCTGCCGGGAACTACGGTCACGTCGACTCGCTCTGCAAAAAACTCGGCCGCGACATCGGCATCCGTATCACCGTGGTGCTGCCGTCAGGAAGGGTGATCGGTGATTCGGAAAAATCACCCGACTCCATGGAGAACCATGCCAACCGGCCCGAAATCATGGAGGCGTTTGGAAAAAGAACCGGCGTGGCCATGCGCGCGAGCTCAACGCTTCGCAAACCCATGATGTATGTGGCTTCACCCCTTCAGCGCAACGATACGGTAACGGCCGTCGTGCGCACCGCTGTGCCGCTTTCGTCTATAAAGGCTGCGCTCGGGATGTACTACTTCAGGATTTTCATCGTAGCACTGTTTATGGCGTTGTGCGCCCTGCTGCTCTCGATCCTGTTCAACCGGCGAATCACGAAACCGGTAAGGGAGCTCCAGAGCAGCGCCGAAAGGTTAGCCAAGGGTGATTTTTCCAGTAAAATTAAGGTACCCGTCATTGAAGAGCTCAGTGTCCTTGCAGCCGCACTCAACAAAATGGCGGACCAGTTGCACGAGCGTATCCTCACCATTACGCGGCAGCGCAACGAACAGGAGGCCATATTGGCCGGGATGACCGACGGGGTGATCGTGATTGATTTATCGGAGCATATCATCTTTGTCAATAATGCCGCCGGCGGGATGTTCGGCATCGACCTTCACGCTGTGCCTGGCAGGCCCCTTCCGGAGATCATCCGGGGGTTTGCAAAAGAGGTGCTTACGAACGCAACGGAAATTGAGCGTGATTTTTCGATCGCATTAGGAGGTGATGTGAAACAGGGCTTCCGTTTCCTGCAGGCGCACGGCACGGTGCTTCGGGACACTGGCGGCGTAAAGTTTGGCGCCGTGATCGTGGTGAGCGATGTGACAAGGCTGCGCCGTCTCGAACAAGTACGCAAAGATTTCGCTGCAAACGTCTCCCATGAGCTGCGGACCCCGCTTACGACCATAAAGGGATTTGTTGAAACGCTCCAGACCGGCGGTCTTGATTCGAAAGAAGAAGCGCAAAGATTTTTAGGCATCATCGCGGCGCAGGTGGAGCGCCTTTCAAGCATCATCGACGACCTCATGACCCTGACGCTTATCGAACGTGAGGAAGAGGCGAAAACACTCTCTCTGGAGGAACTCCCGGTTTTAGAATCAATAAGGGCGGCGGTGCGTCATTACGAGGCCCAGGCGGGCGCAAAACAGATTGCCATAGTGTTAAAAGGGGAAAACGCTGTCATGGCGAGCATCAATGCTCCGCTCATTGAACAGGCCGTTGGCAATCTTATCGACAATGCGGTAAAATACAGCGGCAGCGGCACGACGGTCGAAGTAGCGCTCTCCATGAAAAACAGCGAATGTGTGATAGCGGTAAAGGACCAGGGGCAGGGCATTCCGCAAGAACATATCGACCGCCTCTTCGAAAGGTTTTACCGGGTCGACAAAGCGCGGAGCCGGAAACTCGGCGGCACCGGCCTCGGACTATCAATTGTAAAACATATCGTCGGAGCGCACAAGGGCACGGTGCTGGTTGAAAGCGCGGTGGGAAAGGGGTCAACCTTTTCCATCGTACTGCCCGCAACTATGGGATGATCATAAGGCTTTTGTACTTTTTTCACAGGGAGGGAATTATTTTAATTCTTCCTCATCAATACACCTTGTACCGGAAAGACCACCTATGCGATTTAATATCCTTGACCTCCTGCTTCCCCGGGAAACAAAATTCTATACCTATCTTGAAGAAGAGGCGGAACAGCTGATCGCGGGCTGCACAATGTTCCGGGAGCTGCTCTCGAACATCTCGACGTACAATGAATCCACCATAAAAGAAAAATTGTTCGCGATCAACGAGTGCGAGCAGAAGGGCGATGTCATCGAGCGGCGGATCATCGACGAACTGCACAAGACGTTTATCACGCCGATCGACCGCGAAGACATCCACCTCATGACCATCAATATCGACAAGTCGCTGGACATCCTCAACAGTATTTCACGGAAGATAGAAATTTATCGCATCCGCAAAGTGCCTTCCAATGTCTGCAGATTCACCGAAGTCATCGTGGAAATCGCCACCGAACTGCGGTCGCTTCTGGACGCCCTGCGGCGCAAGGGGAAAATCGACGACACCGTGCAGAAAATGCACGGTCTCGAAAACAAGGCCGACGACCTTTTCCACATGGGCATGGCCGAACTTTTTACCGAGCAGTATTCTCCCATCGACGTGATAAAATACAAGGAAGTCTACGAGCACCTTGAGAACATCGTGGATTCAATCGACTTTATCGGCAAACTCGTGCGCGGCATCATGGTAAAGCTTGGTTGAGAGCCTATGTCAGATATAATGCTGCTGGTTGTCATCATCGTCGCCGCCGCCCTTATTTTCGATTTTCTGAACGGCTTTCACGATGCGGCAAATACCATCGCCACCATCGTGGTCACCAGGACTCTTACCCCCTTACAAGCGGTCATACTTGCCGGCGCCTCCAATTTCATCGGGTATTTTCTGTTCGGCACCGCAGTCGCCAAAACGATCGGACAGGGTGTCGTGGATATCAGCGGCACAACGCAGCCGCTTATCCTTATCCTTGCCGCGCTTATCGGGGCGACGCTATGGAACCTCGCGACATGGCTGCTTGGTCTTCCCACGTCGTCAAGCCATGCGCTCATCGGAGGCCTGATCGGCGCTGCCATCACGGCCATCGGCATCAAAGCGATTCTCATTAAAGGAGTACTGAAGATTTTCTTTTTCATTTTCCTGGCGCCTATTTTCGGCGGCGTCGGCGCGTTTCTTGTCACCGCGCTTGTTCTGATGCTCGTACGTCCCGTTCATCCTTCCAAGATCAATCCCGTATTCAAGTACCTGCAGCTGGTGTCCTCAATTTTCTCCAGTGTCGGTCACGGCACCAACGACGCGCAGAAAAGCATGGGAATCATCGCGCTCACCCTGTATGCGGCCGGCCTGACCGGCTCGTTTCATCTCCAGCCATGGATTATTATTTCGTGCTACTCCGCGATTTCTCTCGGAACCATGTTCGGCGGGTGGCGAATCGTGCGGACCATGGGAACGCAAATCACCAAAATACGGGCAATCGAAGGCTTCTGCTCCGGTACGGCCGCAGCCTCGGTTCTGTTTTTCGCGACGCACTTCGGCATTCCGGTAAGCACCACCCATGTCATTTCCGGCGCTATAATGGGTGTGGGCGCAGTGGAACACGCCGGCAAGGTCCGGTGGATCATTGCCCGGAAGATCGTCTGGGCGTGGTTTCTCACGATCCCGCTGACCGCCCTGTGCGCGGCAATCGTCTACCTTTTATTTTCCGCGTTTTTTTAACTCGCAGAGCAGAACGTTTCCGGAAAGCAGACCCTGCTCATGGGTCAGATAATTACTCAGGGATGATGTATTTTATCCCGTCATGATGTAAGCCTTCCGCAAACTGATGGCAATGAGGTTTTTTTAAGGAGCTCTGGATGATCATACATATGAAAAAGGGGGCTATGCCGCAGCAGGAAAAGGCGGTGCTTGACCGGATCACGTCCGCGGGTTTCAAATACGAGATCATCCACGGTTCCACCGGTATCGACGTCATAGGGATCCTCGGCGACCTCTCGGGCGTGGAGGAGAGCTACTTCAGCGAGCTCGAAGGAGTGGACAAGGTCGTCCGCATCAGTAAAGCATATAAACTTGTGTCGCGCCAGTATTCGGCCGCGGACAAAAAAATCAGGGTGGGTGGGATCGAAATCGGGGGCCGTGATTGCACCATCATGGCCGGGCCGTGTTCGCTCGAGAGCGAAGAGCAGGTCATGGCCATTGCCAGATATGTGGCAAACCTCGGCATAAAAATCATGCGCGGCGGCGCGTATAAGCCGCGGACCTCGCCCTACAGTTTTCAGGGTATGGGACTCGAGGGCCTTAAACTGCTCGTAAAGGCGTGCGGCAAATACCGGCTCAAAATCATCACCGAGGCCACCGGCCTGCACCGCCACCTCGATCGGAAAGGAAGGCCGGAAGCGAAGAATGTGCTTGAAAACGTGATCGAGTACGCCGATATCATACAGGTCGGCGCACGCAACATGAAATCGTACGGCTTCCTGCAGGAGCTTGCTTTACTTACAAAAGACTCCAGAAAACCTATCCTGCTCAAGCGCGGCGAGTCGTCCACGCTCAAGGACTTTCTCCTTGCTGCCGAATATATCGTCGCGAACGGCAACCCGAACGTGATGCTCTGCCTCCGCGGCATCCGCGCCTTTGAAGAACCGGAGTTCCAGAGGTACACGCCGGACATCGGCGCAATCACGGTGCTCAAGAAGGAGTCCAATCTGCCCGTGATTTTCGATCCGTCGCACTCGATCGGCAACCGCCGCTATGTGGAGGGAGTGAGTTTGGCCGCGGTCGCCGCAGGCGCGGACGGATTACTCATCGAGACGCACAACGATCCGGCGAACGCCCTGTGCGACGGGGACCAGAGCGTTACCAGAGAGGAATTGGCAATAATTAAAACTTTGGCAGTTAAAGTTCATTCGGCAGTGAAAAAACAATAAAAAGTTTCTGAATTTATGATTGATTTTTTAAATCGAATAGATATAAGTCTCTTTACTTTTATTAATTCCCATCACGGTACATTTTTTGATAATTTCTTTCATATTATTTCCCAGTTCGGGAACGGCTGGATCGTGGTGCCGCTGGTTGCGGCCATTATTATTATGGCAACGCCGCGGGCACATCTGGCCAGAGTCCTTGTGTGTGCGGTGATTGCCGGCACCCTGGCGGGTATTGCGAATACGCAAGTTAAAAGGCTGACGCATCGGCCCCGTCCGGTGGTATATTTTGAGAAACGAATGGAAAATTCAGGGATCACAGCAAAGGTGCATATCGTGGGCAGATGCTGGGGGGAGAACTCCTTTCCTTCAGGCCATGCCGCGACCGCTTTTGCCTCAGCGGCCATTTTGGCGATGCTTTACGGCGGTTATTTTTCCCTCGGCTTTGTTCCTGCGCTGCTCGTCGCGTATTCGCGGGTGTATATGGGCGTCCATTTCCCATCCGATGTGCTCGGAGGCGCAGTACTGGGGAGCGCCGTCGCCCTGCTTGTAATAATGTTTTTCCGTCAAAAAGAATATCTGCCCGGGCCGGCACGCTTGCGGAGGAACCATGCTGAATGATAAAAAAATTGTGGTGGTACTGCCGGCCTACAATGCAGCGAATACGCTCGAACAGACCTATGCTGAAATCCCCCACGATATTGTCGATGAGGTGGTACTCGTTGACGATGCAAGCTCTGATAACACGATCGACGTGGCGAAAAAGTTAGGCATTGCAACAGCGATACGGCACCAGGAGAACCGCGGTTACGGCGGCAATCAGAAGACCTGCTATGACACCGCGCTTTCGAAAGGGGCAGACATCGTCATCATGCTGCACCCGGATTACCAGTACACGCCGAAACTTATTCCGGCAATGGCAAGCATGATCGCCATCGGGCTTTACAAGGTTGTGTTCGGTTCGCGTATTCTCGGCAGGGGCGCCCTGCGCGGGGGCATGCCGCGCTATAAATATTTTTCAAACCGCATTCTTACGCTCACGCAGAACCTTTTCATGCGGCAGAAACTTTCAGAGTACCACACCGGGTATCGTGCGTTTTCGCGCGAGGTGCTCGAACGGATCAATTACCATGACAATTCCGACGATTTCGTGTTTGACAATGAAATGATCGCACAGATTTTTTACGCCGGCTACGATATCGCCGAAGTGACCTGTCCCGCCAGATATTTCAAAGAGGCCTCTTCAATCAATATGTCCCGAAGCATTGTATACGGCATCGGCGTGCTTTGCGTCACGTTTCAGTATGTGCTTCAGAAACTCGGGATCGGGCGGTTTAAGAAGTTTACCCTTAATTGAAAAACCGCTGCGATATAACCTTTCTTTTCAAAAGAGAGTGAGAACTGACATACATATATTCAAGGTGCATATCGAAACGCCGGATGGCGCGTTGGCACCGGCCGAGGTCGCGATCAGCGACGAGCCGGCACGGTTGGCCGACCTTGTGGCCCCTGTTTACGAACTTGTGAACGGTGTGGTGTCGCTTGCCGTGGGGCGGGCGCAGCAAGAGGGCCGGAAACTTTCATGCCGGGCAGGGTGCGGTGTATGCTGCTGTCAACTTGTCCCGCTCGCACCGGCCGAAGCGTTCTTCATCGTCGACCGCCTTCTGGCAATGCCCGCCGCGGTGCGCAGACCGATACTCAGACGGTTTCAAACGGTCGAAAACAATCTTACGGAGACACGGCTGATAAAGCGGATCAGCACCCCGAGAGATACCGACGATAACAACCTGGTCGCGATGGAATACTTCGCACAGCGGCTCTCGTGCCCGTTCCTTGAATGCGGCTCCTGTTCGATCCACCCCTGGCGCCCCATTGCATGCCGGGAGTACAATGTGACTTCGTCCCCTGAATTGTGCGTCGATCCGTTCAGGAACAGGATCGACATTGTGCGGCTCCACCGGCGGATGTCCGAAGGGCTTGCGAGGTTTTGCGCTCACGCGGCCGGCCTGCCGCTGGGCCTCGTTCCCATGCCGCTGATGTTTGACTACTTCGAAACGCACCGGGAAATTTCTGCGCGGACATGGCCCGGTATCGATCTGTTCAGGCAAGTCCTGGATTTCGTTCTTGGCAAGGGAGTATGACGCGCATCATGTCCTGCTTTCAGCAGCGCTTCCAGTTAAACCGTTTTTAACCCGCCTGAACAGCCGGCTGCAGGGGCATGTGCGGTTCCGATTTAATGTTGAATAACTCCGATGCCAATAGCGGCAGCCGCGCCGTGTCCGCTTTGACATTTGCCCTAGTGCCGAGGTTCATGGCAACATAGAGGAGCGGATGGGACAGGTTCCAGGGAAGGTTTTTTATTATTGAGGAAAGCTTGCTGAATTCTTTCTTGGCCCAGATTTCCCCGGACTGCAGTTCGTAAGGAGTCATGTTTTTCGGCTTGAACACGACCGTGGAATGGTCGTAATATTTCCAGTTGTCGGTCAGCAGCCGGCCTTCGGATTTAAATTGCCGGTAGACGGCAGTGCCCGGATACGGTGTAAGAATGTTAAACGAAGCAGTGCTGATTTTGTGCTTCTGCAGGAATTCAAGGGTCTCAGGAAACACGGCAGTGGTGTCATCGTCAAAGCCGAACACAAACGAGGCGTGGAAGTGAATACCCATCCCTTTTATCTTTTTAACCGCCTCACCCATTTTCTGGACTTCCTTGATTGATTTCCGCATTTTTTTGAGCTGCGCCACGGACACGCTTTCGAGGCCGAAGAAAAGGGCGCCGCACCCGCTCTTTGCGGCGAGCTTCATGAGCTCAAGGTCATTGACAAAAGAGATTGAGGCCTGGCCGACCCACTTGATTTTTAATGGTGTTATCGCCCTGAAAAGCTCCTTTGAGTAGCGGGGCTCGCCGATGATATTATCATCAAGGAAAATGAAAGTTTTACCGTTGGATTCCTCAATGTCCCTGACAACGTTGGCTATGGGAGCATGGCGGATTTTTTTTCCGTACAAATCGGAGACACAGCAGAAATCGCAGCTGTACGGGCAGCCGCGCGTGGTCATGACCGGCAGAACGTTGAAAAGCCTTTTCTTTGAAGTCTTCCTGAATTTCATGGGGATGTACCGTTCCAGCGAGGGCGGGGGCTGCTCGTATCTTCTTTTCATCCCGCCGTTCTCACAATCCGCAAGAAGCTGTTCCCACACGCCTTCGGCCTCCCCGACCACCACGGCGTCCGCGTACTGCAGCGCTTCGTCCGGCAGGATGGTGGGATGCACGCCGCCGAGCACCACTTTCTTCCCCCGTTTCCTGAACTCCTGCGCAAGGTGATAGGCGCGGGGGGCGTTGGAAGTCATACAGCTGATGCCGACCAGGTCGCACTCCTCGTCGACATTCAGGGGCTCGCATTCCTCTTCGACAAGCTTGACGCTGTGGGAGGCAGGCGTCAGCCCCTCAAGCATGTGGAGCGCCAGCTGGGGAATCATGAGTCCGCCCGGGGTCTTTGTGTCCGGACAGACGCTCGGGGTGATTAATAGTATTTTCATAATGCAATTATTTTAATACTGTTTTCGCTGATTATAGGTCTCGTTTTGCGGGTCACCGGGGCAGACTGCAAAGATGGCCGCCGTGTTGATGTAATGAAGACTCCTTCATAGCCCGTGTCCGTATTCGCAACGTTTCGAGAAAGTTTTAATTCTTTAAAGTATACACTATGGCAGGTCCGGGCAGGGAAATATTTAAATTGGTGAATCTGCCGTGCCAATCCCCTAAAAAGAGAATTTTTAAAGGTACGGTGACCCAATAACCCAATTGAGCGAAACGACGCGCATACTTGTACCCTACCTGAGCTATTCCGTCGTCCCGTGGCGGAAAGTCAGCGGTGACGATAAGTATTTTAGGCCCATCTATTTTTTTATAGGCCTATACAAGATATTGCTGAATTTCAATCAAAACGGAATAGATATGCAGCGACGCCAACGTCGGTAAATTTTTCTACCAAGCGGGCTCGCATTTGGGCCGATTGAACATAATATTTTTCGTAATCAATTTTACGATGCTGTTTTGCATGGCCGAAAATAAGCCATATATCCCCGTGCAATGACGCCAATTCAGGAGGATAGTGGTCCAATTTTGTCTTATCAAGCGTTGGGCTCAAGGTCAGGCCCGCAATGTTTAAACGGTATCGATTTGCATAATAAGAGAAATTACTATAGCCGGGTTGATGGGCAAAATAAGAAGATATTCTGGCTGGGTGATCGACAAGAAAAGCGACCAACTGTTTCATTTGTTCGCGCTTACGCGGAATAAAAATACCTTTGGCCGTATTGACAGCAGGCTCGCCAAGATTGGCGATAATCAGCAAAATGGCAACCACCCTAACCCATTTCATTTTGGAGCCCCACGCGAGAAGATAATCCAAAGTTACGGCAATGGGGATGAATAGGTTCAGCGCGCCATATTGGAGCATGCGCCCACCGAAAGGATATTTGTGCAAGGCAGAGGCGAATAAATTAAGCAATAAGGGAATAATGGTAAGTACCAATAGCCGCCGATGGTTTCTCCAAAGGAGCAGGCATCCCGCCCCAAAAAGAACGACGGCAACGATTTGGTCGGAGGTCCATATGCAATTCCGAAAGACCCGTGGGAGCTCAACAATGAAAAACTTGAGATCATCGAAGTTTTTCGGAGGGAATGGCATGAAACTGTTGGCCCAAAAATCCAGTATGCCTTCACTATGCGTTTGAGACTGCAAGAATTGAAAATGCAAATAGAAACTAGCCAACCAAAGCAGTATGACCGTGCAGTACCACAGAAAGAGACGCCGATTTTTGAAGCGAATCCAATCTACCATCCATAAGGTCCCAATCCCGCCTAAAATGAAAATGGCGGGAAAAGAAAACCAGACCGCTAATAAGCCGCAAAGGCCCAATGCCGCCAGCCGGCGTGGGGATAAACCTCCGGGATCATCTTTCCAGGCAAGCAGCATAAGCCCCACGGCGATGGTTAAATCCGACGCATAAGGTTTAAGACAATTGGCAAAGAAGAGGATCTCCGTGCTTATGGATAGCTGAGCAGCGCACAGCAACGCGGGCAAGATGCCTATCGCTTTGCGGGTAAAGCAAAAAGTTAACCAGATGGCGACGATTCCCGCCACAAAAGGAAGCAGCCGAAAAGCGAATTCATTATTGCCCAATAAGGAAATTGCCGCCTTTTCCAGAATGCAGAACCCGACGGGCGCCACCTGGTTATAATCAAGTGGTTGCAGCAATTCGGCAAAGCTTTTATTGAGCACGTTCAGCGCCACGGCCGCTTCGTCGATCCAAAAAGAAATGTCCGCCAGATAGTATCGCACCCGGGCTACCGCGCCCAAGATAATGACCGCCACGCAGCAGATCACTACCGTCCTTTTGGTAAAAAACTTGCTTATGATTTCCATGAAATTCTCATTTGTTAGCGCCTTCCATTCACCGCTTGAACGCAGGGAGCTGTTTGAATCTGTAAAAACTGCCGTGCCAATCCCCTAAAAAGAGAATTTTCAGATGTCCCCTAATGAAATTTATCCCTTCTTATACTTTGTCGGATCCTTCACCCGGGCTTCTTTAAATCCTTTTTTTCTTATCAGGCAGCTGTCGCATTCGCCGCAGGCTTTGCCATCTGGCGAAGGATCGTAGCATGAGTGGGTGAGGTCGTAATCGAATCCGAGTACGTGTCCTTTTTTAATGATTTCCGCTTTAGTCAACCTGATGAGCGGTGTGTGGATCACGATTTTACAGCCTTTGACGCCCGCTTTTGTGGCAAGGTTGGCCATTGACCGGAACGCTTTTATATATTCAGGCCTGCAGTCCGGATAACCGGAGTAGTCCACCGCATTCACGCCAATAAAGATGTCTTTGATCCCGAGTACTTCGGCCCATGCAAGCGCATAAGAAAGGAAAATAGTGTTGCGGGCAGGGACATAGGTGGACGGGATTTCGTTGCGGCGCCCCAGGTCGCGGTTTTTCGGTACAGGAAGGGGAGAGGTGAGCGAGCTTCCGCCGAACGTTCGAAGGTCGATCCGGACGATTTTATGTTCGGCAACCTTTAAAAAAGCAGCAATTTTTTTTGCCGCTTTGAGTTCCACGCTGTGGCGCTGGCCATAGGAAAAGCTCATGGGATAGAGCTTGTATCCTTCGTGCTTCGCGATCGCGGCGCAGGTCGCGGAATCGATCCCGCCGCTTAAGAGGATAATGGCTTTTTTCATGCTGTCGTTAAGATACGCTCCGGTTTTGCCTGGAATCCATATTTTCAGTAATAAGGTTTACCGACTGCGCGGCCTATCAGAATTCATATTTTTCGCCGCTCTGCGCGCTGTCGGCGGTAGCCGCATCGGCCATGTTGTTTTTTTGATAGGAATTAATGGCTTTCCGAAATTGACGAGATGTAAATTCGACCCTTGAGGTTATGAATTCCGGGATGGTATAAGCAATAATAGAGGATTCATAGAATGAAGGGTCTCTTTGCGGCAAAACAAAAGGGCTGTGCACAGCGCCGGCGCTGTCACGGTAACTGAACCATAGAGAGGAAAATCTGCCGTTCATTCTTTTACTGTTGAATACTATCCAATGTCCATTGTGGGACCAACTGTGCCATCCATCCGTCCAGCGGCTGCCGAAGTCAAGTATGCGGAGTGCCGAAGTTTTTATATCGATGAGGCCTAATCGGCTCCCGACTTTATCGATGGGGAAATCACTGTACACGGCAATAGTTACCAGAAGGGACAGACCGTCTGGAGAACATTTGGGTTGGAGAACGCTTCCCCCGGCCTTCCTGGCAGCCAAAACCGTATCGAGCAGTCCCCATTGTCGTGTTGCGGGGTCAAAGGCGATGCGCATTAGATCGCACCGTATTTCGCGATACTGTTTTTCGGGCTGTTGCGGGGCTGAGCAAAAATAAAGAAACCGGCCGTCTTTTGACCATTCAGGCATGGTTTCGATACGGTCTTTTTGAGACAAATCAGGGCAGTTGATGACTTTGTTCCGTGCATAATCAAAAAGCGCCACATCTCCCGCTACATCGAAGACCCCACGGGGTTCACTGCCTGCGGAATTAAAAAGCATCTCGAATCTGTTCATGGAAAAGGCCAGCAAATCTTTGCTGGGGTGCCAGGAGGTAAATCCGGCTTTGCCTGTTGAAAAAGCAGTCTTCGTGTTTACTGCGCGCAGATTGCTTTTGCCGTTAATCAAATTTCCCAGCAGCATGGGGGTGCCCGCGCTTTTTGATCTGACCTCCACTACCATGTCGCCTGCATTGTTGTTGCGGAAACTGTGGCAATTAAAGCATATCCCGTTTTTTAAGTTATGGAAAACCATCTGCTCATTAAAGTCCTGAATGTTCCGCTGATATAATCCCATATAGGTCCAGTCTTTGCAAACAGGTATTTTCCGGTAGGCAACATAGCGGTCGATGCTGTCAACGCTGACCGTGTCCCACATCGTTTCGTATCGGCGCCAGGTCTTATTTGCGTAGCAGTAAACAGTGATACCAATCGGCAAACCCTTTGCCGTGCCAAGCAGTTCGCGCCATTTTTTTGGGGGGATGGTAATAGCAGGAGCGCGGCTTGCGATCTCGATTCCAGGCCCTTCGTTTTTTGAAATCGAGACAAAAAAACGTTCTCCGTTCTCTTTAATAATAAAATTCAGCGGAGCGATGTTCGGAGGAATTATCGTGCCGTAAGAGTAGGGGAAAAGCGTTGGCGGCCGGTTTATGCGTTGTATATCATTTCCAGGCCGTGGTAGGTGTCCGCAATCAATGCAGATCGCTGCCAGGGTAACTGTCCATAGAACCCATCGCACCATCGCCGACCGCATGATTCTCCTATTTTTTTCCATGGATCACCATTGCATTTGAAAAGCCATAGGTGTAGAAGAAAAAATATGAATCCCCGAAAGAGGCGCTGAGATCACCCCAGGCATCGCTGGTTCGTCCGCCGTGTTTTGAATAAAATATCGCGCAGAACCTTTCAAAGGATTCCATTACCTCGTCGCTTAACGTATAACCATGAAGCTCCGGACTTTTTTCGGTAAGGAAAGCATAAAGCAGCAAAGCCTCTTGAACGAGGCGTGGAATTTTTTGGTAGTTCAGCTCCCGGAGACCGCTGACATACTTATTCACGCTGTCGATTTCCCGACGAATAAGGTACGAAGCAATTAAGTACTCAAAAGCCATCCGGTTTTGGGGGTTTTCCTTAACAAGAGTTGCCAAAGGCGGTATTCCGGTCAGGATGAATTCCTCTTTCAGCGAAATCGAACGTAAATTTTTAATCTCCGGCACCTGATCGGTTTCCATAACATCAAGGTAGTCGTGGGCCCATTTACTATAAACGCGATCTTTGCACAGAGCCTTCAAACAGGTCCGGCTCGCTTCAGGCATGTCTTTGATCGTATAAATCATTGCCAGGAGCTGCAGCCCCTGTGGAT
>Ga0315285_10004713_pt1 | contig 14135 bp, 11 predicted proteins | sample YL17G09_36_MG_FD_203698 | JGI IMG/M metagenome (GOLD analysis project Ga0315285, IMG submission 203698) | Sediment microbial communities from Yellowstone Lake, YNP, Wyoming, USA - YL17G09_36 | ecosystem: Environmental > Aquatic > Freshwater > Lake > Sediment | place: USA: Wyoming | collected...
TGTTTTAAAGAACGAGGATGTAATGAAGGCACTCAGTGATTGCCTGGATATGTCTTACCAGGATATAAAAGAAAAACTAGAAAAAAGCGATGTATCTTATATTGATAGGGTTATTCTAAAAAAAGACATAGATGCTGCTACTATAATTTATCTTAAAGAAAACAGCAGCAATTTACCCGGAGTGGAAGTGGTTGATGTTTACCTCAGAAAGTATAATTTTGGTGTTCTGGCATCACATCTGTTGGGATATACCGGGGAGATTAGCGAGGACATGCTGAAGTCAGAAAAATATGGAGATGGTTATGAGGGTGGAGATCAGATAGGACTTACCGGACTGGAAGAAACTTATGAGAGTGTGCTTAAAGGAAAAAAGGGTAAGATAGTATATGAAGTTGATCCCCTGGGAAGACCGGTGAATATATTAGAGGAAACCAGCCCGACTTACGGAAATGATTTGTATTTGACTATTGACATCGATTTACAGCAATTTGTAGAGAAAATTCTTTATCAGTCTATACTAGAGGTAAGGCAGAAAAAGATTAAAGATACAGATGAGTATTACAAAGTACCAGGAGGAGCTGTGGTGGTGCTCAGTCCAAAAAACGGCCAGATACTGGCTATGGCCAGTTATCCTACCTTTAATCCTGAATTATTTGTCGGAGGGATATCACAAAATGATTGGGATAATCTGAATGATCCGGAAAATTATTATCCCTTAAATAATAGAGCGGTTATGTCTTTTTTCCCAGGTTCAGTAATTAAAATAGTTACGGCTTATGCGGGGCTTGCGGAAGATATAATCAGTGAAAGAGGAAGGTTGAATTGTGCCGGAGTGTGGCTGGGGCTGGGGAAAGATTTTCCAAAAAGTTGCTGGTCAAGTCATGGAAGTCTTGATATCAGAGGGGCCATTAAAAATTCCTGCGATATTTATTTCTATCAGGTGGGATACGGGCTTTTTACGAAATATAATAATATGGAAGAACTTCTTCAAAAATATTTAAGGATTTTTGGGTTTGGCTCGTTGACCGGAATTGATCTGCCTCATGAAGATGAAGGGCTGGTTGCGGATAAGGAATGGAAAAAAGATTATTTTAAAGATCAGGCAGGATATTCTGTCTGGTTTCCAGGGAATACCGTCAATATGGCAATAGGGCAGGGAGACTTAATGGTAACTCCTCTTCAGATGGCTCAGGCTTTTTCAATTCTGGCAAATCGTGGAATACAGTACACCCCTTATATAGTTAAAGAGGTCAGGGATACTGAAGGCAATTTGTTTCCAGATAATCCAAGAGAGGAATATAAGGATTTAAAATTAAACGAATATTTTATTGAAATTATAGAAGATGGCCTGATTCAGGTAGTTGGACCTGGTGGAACTGCTGCCTATAGCTTCAGAAATTTTCCATTGGATGTAATACCGGTAGCGGCAAAAACCGGTACTGCAGAATTCTATGGAAGACAGGACTACGCCTGGTTTGCAAGTTATGCTCCTGTGGGTAGCCCTGAATATGTCGTAGTGGTAATGCTTGAGGAGGCTGGTTCTGGTGGAAGCAATGTGGCACCTATTGTAGAAAAAATATACAGGTATTTATTTAATATTGATTAAAAAATAATTATAAAATTGTAAATGATAAAAAGAAGAAGAAAAAAGGATTTTGGCGATTTTGAAAGTCTTGACAAAGAGAAGAGAGCGGTAAGATTTGATTTTATATTATTTTTTCTGGCGCTTGCTGTTTCTTCCTTCGGGGTTCTAATGATTTACAGTGCAACAAGAGAAACCCTGCCAGGAGGAGTGACTGACCCTCAATATTATCTTAAAAAGCAGGCAATCTGGCTGGCAGCCGGAATTGTTATATGTGTTGCAGTTCAATTTATGAATTATAGGAAGATTCAGAGATACTGGTGGGTAATTTTTATTATAGGCATTTCTTTTCTTGCGGCTGTACTCCTTTTTGGTTATGAGGTGCATGGATCGAAAAGCTGGGTAGATTTAAGATTCACTACTATTCAACCGTCGGAATTTTCAAAAGTTTTTATGGTGATATCCCTGGCTGCTGTTATGTCAAAATGGAAAGGTGAAAAAGTATACCAGGTTACATTTAAAAAAGTTGCCATTTCATCGACAGTAGCTCTTATATTTGTAATATTGGTCTTACTGGAACAGGATTATGGAACTGCCTTAATGTATTTTATAGCCTACTTAGGCTTGTTATTTTTATCCGGAGCTAATTTTCTTTATTTACTGTCAATACTGGGACTGACAGCGGGGGGATTTTTTATAGCTCTTAAGGCCGGGCTAATAAAGCAATATCAACTTGATAGGATTCTTGTCTTTTTAAAGCCAGATGTATCAAGCGAAGGTGCTGGCTATAATTTATATCAGTCAAAGTTAGCAATTGGCTCCGGCGATTTTCTGGGAAAGGGCCTTTTTCTGGGAAAACAGACAAATCTAAGTTATGTCCCGGCACACCATACTGATTTTATATTTTCCGTTATTGGAGAAGAACTGGGATTCCTGGGGGCTGTTCTGGTATTGTTGGTTCTTGGTGTGATTGTCTGGCGATGTTTTTATATAGCCTCAAATTCTTCTGATAGTTTTGGCATGCTTCTGAGCTCTGGAATAGGTTTTATTATCCTATCGCAAGTGGTTATAAATATAGGTATGACCATAGGCTTAATGCCCATAATTGGAATCCCTCTGCCTTTCTTGAGTTCTGGAGGTTCTAGCCTTATAAGCATGTTTCTGGGTATTGGTCTTGTAGAAAATGTTTATATATGGAAAGAAGTAAGAAAAGACTATGAAATAGCTTATCAAGAGTTCAAATAATCTTTAGGAAAATTAAATATGAATAAAATTAAAAAACTGGACTTTGATTTGCTTGAAAAACTTTTAAAAGACATTGAAAAGCCGGGCAGGTATATAAATAATGAAGTTGGGGCCAGGAGCAAAAGCCTGGAACCAGCCAGTGATTTTTACAATTTAATTTCTATGGCTCTTGTATTTCCAGATATATATGAAATTGGTATGTCCAATCTGGGGCTTCAGATTTTATATGACATTGTAAACAAACATAGAGATTTTACAGTTGAAAGGGTTTTTTCTCCGTGGATAGATTTTGAGAAGAAACTTAGAGAGCAAAACGTAAAAATATTTTCACTGGAAAACAGAATATTTCTGGATTGCTTTGACCTGATTGGATTTACTGTCCAGCATGAGCTTCTATATACTAATATATTAAATATACTGGACCTTGGTGGAATAAATATAAACTCAAGGCACAGAAGAGACAAATTTCCACTGGTATGTGCCGGTGGTCCTACAGTTGTAAATCCCCAGCCCCTTTCAAGATTTATGGATTTTTTTGTTGTCGGAGATGGTGAAGAAGTAATTATATCTATTCTGGAAAGAGTTAAAATTTACAGGGATAATAATAAAGATAAAGAATGGTTTTTAAAAGAGATCAGCAAGCTGGATGGAATATATATTCCGGGATTTTACAAATTTCACTACTTTCCTGATGGAAGTATTAAAAGTATCAAGCCGGGTAGAAAAGTAAGAAAGGCGATAGTGGAAGACTTAAATAAATTTGAAATAGTCCAGAATCCTATAATACCTAATATTAAACCTGTACACGACAGATTTGCAGTAGAGATTATGAGGGGCTGCGGCAGGGGCTGCAGATTCTGTCAGGCAGGCATAATTTATAGACCGGTGCGGAAGAGAGAAGTTGAATCTCTAATCAGGCAGAGTGCTGCAGGAATTAAAAATACAGGTTACGATGAAATTTCATTCCTATCGCTATCTTCGTCAGATTATAGTGAGATTGAGCATTTGCTGGATAAAATCACCAGTTCTTTAAAATCAAAAAGGCTGTCAATTTCACTGCCTTCTATGAGACTGGACAGTTTTAATTTAAATTTGGCAGAACTTATTCAGAGCGGAAGAAAAACAGGACTTACTTTCGCTCCCGAAGCAGGCAGCCAGAGGATGAGGGATATAATCAATAAAAATATTAAAGAAAATGAAATGCTTGATTGCATAAAAATGGCTTTCAGCAGAGGCTGGGAAAAAATCAAGCTTTACTTTATGATAGGATTACCGTTTGAAAACAATGAAGATATCAGTCAGATAGTAGAACTTATAGAAAAGGTGATTATGGCGGCGAAAGATGAGCTTTCTAGAAAGAAACTACCAAGATTAAAAATTAACATCAGCATAAATGCATTTTGTCCTAAACCCTTCACACCATTTCAATGGGTTGCCCAGGATAATACGGCAAGCCTGGACAGTAAATTTAATTATATTTTAAAAAATGTACCAAAAAGATATGTAAATATAAGCTGGACGGATTCCAGAAAAAATATGATAGAGTGCGCCCTATCCAGAGGTAATGAACTCGTTGGTGAGGTCATAGAAGGTGCATGGAAAAGTGGAGCCAGGTTTGACAATTGGACAGAATTTTTTAAGTTTCATGTCTGGGAAAAAGAATTCAGGAAAGCTGGTCTGGATATTAGCTTCTTTGTAACCAGAGGTTTTGCTGATGATGAAATATTACCATGGGATGTTATTGATATCGGAGTCAGCAAAAAGTTTTTACTGAGAGAATATGATAAATCAAAAAGATACCTTCGAGACCAGGATAAGATTTAAATTTTATAAAAAGGATGAATTTAAATATCTATCCCACCTGGATATTTCCAGGATAATAGTCCGGGCTTTAAGTAGAGCGGAACTGGAAATAAAATATAGCCAGGGGTATAATCCAAGGCCTAAAATAAATTTTAGTCCCCCAACTCCATTAGGTATAGTGAGTTTGGCGGAATATGCCGATGTATTGCTTGATGGTGGTATTGAAGAGAATGAATTCAAAAAAAAGGTTAACCTCAAGCTAAAACCACAGATGCAAATTACTGAAGCTAAAAAGATAATGATAAAAGCAGATAATCTTATGAATGATATAGCAATAAGTCTTTATGGCTTCAAGCTTTGCACACCCTCTTCTGGTAAAAACCTGTTGGAGGAGTTTTATGCGGATATAGAGGGAGATTTAAGGGCCAAATCTGATTTTTCCCGCTCAATATTTGATTTAAAAATAATACCGGATAAAGAAAATTCAGATATTATCCTTCTAAAACTATCTGGATATGCTAAAATTTTTAAAGAAGAAAATAATGAATTTTTTAAATTCAATAATTTTTATAGTTTTTTTGGAAATTGGTTAAAAAAATACAGGATTAATATTGAAAGTGTAGAAAAGGAAGAATTGTTTGTAGTGAGAAAAAATGCACTTAAAACACCAATGGAGGTAATTTAAGTAACGCAGTAAAGGAGATTGAGATAAAATTGTATAAAGAAATGCTAATAAGTTCAGATAAAAATGAGACCAGGGTTGCTATTTTAGAGTCAAAACGGGTTACCCAGCTGTATTTTGACCGTAAAAGTAAAAAGTCATTAGTCGGAAATATCTATTTGGGGAAGGTTAAAAATGTTCTTCCCAGTCTGGATGCAGCTTTTGTAGATATTGGCGAAGATAAAAATGCATTCTTGTATATTAATGAGGTTGGCATTGATATGGATACTGATAATGGGGAAGAAATCCCAAAGAAGATACAATATGTCCTTAAGCCCAATCAGATGATAATGGTTCAGGTAACAAAAGATCCAATGAAGACAAAGGGTGCCAGGCTTACTACTTTTATATCTATTCCGGGAAGATATCTTGTTTTAGCACCTTTTCATAGTGGTATCGGTGTTTCCAGGAGACTTAGTGGTGAAGAAAGGGAGAATTTAAGAAAGCTTGCAGAAGAGATAAAAAAAGAAGATTATGGATTAATTGTAAGGACTGCTGCCAGAGAAACAGATAAAGATAAATTAAAAAAAGATTTAAAACAGCTTCTAAAAAAGTGGAATTTTATAAGGAAAAAGGCTTCTGATTTAAACAGGCCAAAATTAATTTTCAGTGAACATTCGATAGTTATAAAACTAATGCGGGATATATTTTCAGAAGAGTTCGGCGCCATATATGTAGATAAGAAGGTAATTAGAAGGGAAATCGGAAGGTACCTGTGGTCCATCGGGGTTAAATTTAACAATATAATAGTCCATCACGGCAAGGAAGATTTATTTGAAGCTTTCAATGTCAATGAGGCAATAGAAAGTGCCCTGGAAAAAAAAGTATGGCTGAAGTCCGGTGGTTTTATAGTAATAGACCATGGAGAAGCTATGACTTCAATTGATGTTAATACAGGCAAGTATACCTCAAGTAAAAGTTCGACTCAAACTATATTAAGGACAAATCTTGAGGCAGCGGAAACTATTGCCAGCCAATTAAGGCTCAGGGATATTGGCGGAATAATAGTAATTGATTTCATTGATATGGCCAGTGGAAAAGACAGGAATAAAGTTCTAGGTAGTTTCCTGCAGTGTCTTGAAAATGATAAGACCAAAACTGAAGTTTTACAGTTTTCAAAAATGGGACTTCTGGAGATGACCAGAAAAAACGTCTCTGACGGAATTCTTGGCACTATGTGCAAAACCTGTCCCCATTGCGGAGGTTCAGGCTATATAAAATCTGAGGAGACCATAAGACTCGAGACTGAGAGGAAAATCAGGAAGCTTGCCAGGGGAAGTGATGCTAAAGGTTTTTTAATAAAATTAAACACTGCTATTGCAGCGCTTGTGATTGGGCCGGATGGAAGGAATTTAAAACATCTTGAGAATATAACCAAAAAATATATTGATATCCAGGGTGACCCAAAACTACCTGTTGATTCTTTTTTAGTAGCTGCTGAGGGTTCAATTGCCGAGATAAAAGAGGCCGCTAAACCTTTTAAAGTTGGTGATATCCTGGATTTACTGGTAGAAGAGCCATATCTGCATAATAAGAGTGATGCCATTTCCAGGGTTGATGGATGTGTTGTACAGATCATTGATGGAAGGAAGTATATTGGTCAGAGATTAAAAATAGAAATTAGATCCATATCTAAAACCAGTGCTGTAGCAGAAATCCATAATTAAAACAAATAGAAAAAACGAAATGTCTGTGGGGTACCTTTTTTAATACACTGGTGTATAACTATTCTCCAAATTCTAACGATAAAAGATGCGAGTTCTTCAAAGGAAAGGGTAGGCATTTTTTTCTTTGAAAATAACCTTTAGACCTTAAAGGTCTGGATTTTCATTTCCTATGTTGTAATTGCAAGGGCGAACAAACATCTCCTTTTTATAAATTCTTGTATATTGACGAATATTGAAAACCAATTTCGTGTTTCCAAAGTAGGGGGATTTTCCATAAAAAAGGGCCATAAAAAAAGGGCTTGACAAAAAAAGAACTTAATATATACTGGCAACATATACCGAATATATATTGGTGTATAACCAAAGGATAATTATGCTTCGATACGCCTTGCTTGGGCTTCTGGCAAGAAACTCATTGCACGGATACGACCTGAAGAACAACTTGGAGCGCGCGCTCGGCGGGCACTGGGAGATAAACTTTGGCCAGATTTACAACACACTCGCGCGCCTTGAGCGCGATGGATGTGTGGAGGTTGCGGCGGAAGATGAAGATGGCCGCAGAAAAAAGACGTATGTAATCACGATGCTGGGGAGGAAGGAACTCGACGAATGGCTGAGCGAGCCGGTGGAAAAACCCCGGCAGTTGCGCGATGAGTTTTTTATCAAGTTGATTGTTGGAAAGTTGGCCGGCACGGGCGATGTCTCCTCGATGATCGATCGCCAAAGGCGGGCGTACCTGAAGCAACTGCGCTCGCTAACCGCTCTGGCCGCGAAAACTAACGATCTGATGGTCACGCTGCTTATCGAAGGTGCGATCCTGCACCTGCAGGCCGATCTGCACTGGCTGGATGCCTGTGATGAGCGAATGGAATTCGCCCCGGGGGGCGAGAAGAAACATAAAAAGGGATAGTTACGAAATGGAGGATGTAATGCTTTTAGATTTGGCGATAAAAACTATTTGGCGGCGAAAGCTGCGCTCCCTGCTGACCATATTGGGTGTGGCTGTAGCGATACAGCTTTACCTGATGATGAATGGCATCATGTCATATTACGACCAGGATATCCAACGTCAGGTCAGCGCATTTGCCGGAAAAGTTTTTATCCAGCGGCCCATGGAAACCATAGACGCCGGCGAGGATTTCCCCTCGATGAACAGCAGCATCGGTATGGAGACCGCTTCCTCCATACTATCTCTTGATGGAGTGGATCGGAATACGAGCTCGTCTGTACTCTTTATAGCCCTGGCGTCCGCGTCCGCCCCGAACATGCCACCGGCGTTGCTGGCGGTGGGGATCGAACCCGGACATGAAAAGGCCTTTCTGGGAGGTATTGAGATAGAGGCTGGTTCGATAGATCTATCAGGATCGAACAGTGTCATTTTAGGTGAAAACGCTGCCTACTATTATGGGAACCCGGGCAGCGAAGAGCCGCTGGAGCCGGGGGATTCCGTTAGCATTCAAGGGAAGGATTTCAATGTAGTAGGTGTATTAAAAACGGCGTCCAATCTCTATTCCGGCGCGGTCATTATGCCGCTGGAGACAGCACAAGATCTATTTGATTATCCGGATACGGTATCCGCGGTCATCCTTACGGCCACCCGTTTGGAAAAGGTGGGGAGCATTAAAGTAGCGGTTCAGGAAAAATTCCCAGAGCTCAAGGCATTCAACCAGGGCGATATCGCGGAAAACGCGAACAACATAATTGCGATGCAGCGGTATTTTTTCAAGATGATTAATAACTCTGTGATTTTAGCGACGGTTATGGTGATCACGATAGTTGTCATGGTCACTGTGATGGAACAACGCAAGGAAATTGGTACGCTACGAGCGATCGGCGCAAAAAGGGGGCGGATTTTTAGCATGGTAGTGGGACAATCCGTTTTCTTGAGCGTGATCGGTGGTGTGTTGGCTTTGCCAATTTCGATCGTTACCAACAATGTCCTGGTGAAGGCACTGCTGTCTGCTGCCGAGACACTAACGGTATGGCTGATAACGATGGGAGCGTGTATTCTCATCGGAATATTGGCCTCGCTCTTACCTGCCTGGCTGGCCATCCATGTGGACCCTTTGGAAGCACTTAAATTTGAATAGGAACATTCTATCGGGGAAACCCGACAGTAGGAGGAACAAATGTTGTGGGATATAGCTTTAAAAAACCTTTGGCGGCGGAAGCTGCGCACGATTCTGGCTATTTTAGGGGTTGCGACAGCAGTGCAGTTATACCTGATGATCAGTGGTATTTTCACCACTTACGAACAAGATACACAGCACCAGCTGAGTGCGTTTGCCGGCAAGATCGTCGTGGAACGGCAAATGGAAGAATTGCGAGGGATTGCGGATTTTACTTCGTCCGGCAGCAGTCTGAAAGCCGAGACCGCCGAGGAGTTATTGGCGCTTGAGGGGATTGATAGAAGTTCCAGCTCCGCTATGATTTTTATTCCTATTGCTCGTTCAGTTATGCCTTACATGCCTCCGGCTGTGGTTGCGGTGGGGATAGAGCCCGGCCACGAAAAAGCCTTTCTGGGCGGCTTCGGAATGGAATCCGGCTCGGCGGCGCTACACGGACCGGATGATGTCATCCTCGGCCAAAATGCTGCCAAATACTATCAACCGGAAGGCAGTAATACACCTATAGCGCAGGGGCAGACGATTGAAATTCAGGGACAAACGTTTAATGTTGTCGGCGTATTAAAACAAGCGCCGCAAATATTTGGCAACGCTGTTATTCTACCTCTGGAAACGGCCCAGAAAATATTTGATCGTTCGAACATCGTCTCTTCAGTAATTCTAACCGCTGCCCGGGTGGAGGATACGCAAGCGTTAAAAACGGAAATAACAACCCGTTTTCCAACCCTTACGGCTTCCACACAAGACGATATGACGAAAAATGCCAATGTTATGCTTGAAGCAATGACCAAACTTATGTCCCTCATAAAGAATTCCATCATCGTGGTAGCCATCGTCGTAATTACCATTGTAGTCTTCGTAGCTGTGATGGAACAAAGGCGGGAAATCGGCATTTTACGCGCCATCGGCGCAAATCGTTGGAGGATCTTTAGTTTGGTTGCCGGTGAATCAATGATTATAAGCTTGCTTGGAGCCACCCTGGCCTTGCCGTTTGCAGTTTTCTTTGTTCAATGGGGCATGAGGAGCGAATTCAATAGTATACCTGGAATATTTCAGGTTTGGTGGCAAAGCATAGCCGTGGCGGCTGTGATAGGCTTGATCGCCTCGCTCCTGCCGGCTTGGAAGGCAGTGCACGTGGAACCGCTCGAGGCGATGCGGTACGAATGAGTTACAGAAACGAAGAAAATTTGGTTATAGCCTATAAGGCAAAAAAGGAGAAAAAAAACTATGAACGTGATTGTTGAAACTCAAAAAGTTACAAAAACCTATGTCATGAACGGCATCGCAGTGGAAGCCGTGCGCGGTGTCGACCTGGCGGTGCAGCCGGGGGAGTTTGTGGCCATCGTGGGCCCTTCCGGGAGCGGAAAATCAAGCCTGCTGCATATGCTGGGTGCGATGGATAAACCGACCAGCGGTGAGGTGATCTTCAAGGGAAGGGCGCTTTCGAAAATGGGCGACGGCCAGCGCACCGACTTACGTGCAAAAGATATTGGTTTTATCTTCCAAATGTTCAACTTGTTACCGATGCTATCCGCCTTTGAAAATGTGGAAGTGGCGATGCGGTTTGCCGGAAAAGGGCGGAAGGATCGGATTGCGCGGACGAAGGAACTTATGGATAGGGTTGGTTTAACGGAGCGCGCCCGGCATCAGCCGAGGTACCTTTCTGGTGGAGAGCACCAGAGGGTGGCGATTGCGAGAGCCCTGGCGAACAATCCGGCGCTTGTCCTGGCCGACGAGCCGACAGGCAATTTGGATTCCAAGACTGGAGCCGGCATCTTGGAGCTACTTCGCGATATCTGCGACCGAGAAAATCAGACAGTAATTATAGTCACACACGATTTTCGAGCGGCTTCGTATGCGGACAGGGTCCTCGTATTACGTGATGGGCGTATCCGAGGTGAGGCGAAGATAAAGGGCGCGGCCGATACACATCGTGCTCTCAACCAACTGTTGGAATTGGAATTGCAGTAAGATAATCCTTTGCACCTTAGCATTAAAAGAGAACTTTTTATACTCTTAAGAATTTACTTTTTATAACAACAAGTGTAAAAAGGACTACATACTATATTTTGTCATTATAATGTAGATAGATGGAGATTTTTACCAATAAACGTTTTAAATTGACAGGACAATATTATATATGTTAATATTGCACTCTGTAATTGGATGATGACTATGGAGGCAAAAATTTACGCAATAATTACAAGTGGTGGGAAACAATACAAAATAGAAGAAAATAAAGATATAGTAGTGGAAAGAATTGAAGGCAAAGAAGGTGATAAGATTACACTTTCGGAAGTCAATCTTATCAGTGATGGTGATAAAATAGAGATTGGGAAGCCGGTATTGTCAAAGGCTGCGGTAAAAGCTACTATAAAGAAACAAATAAAAGGAGATAAGGTAATTGCCTTTAAATATAAGGCTAAAAAAAGGTATAGGAGAAAAGTTGGGCACAGGCAGTTACTTACGATATTACATTTGGATAAAATAAGTGTAAAGCAATAGCAACAGGAGAAACTTATGTCTAGTAAAAAAGGTGTAGGAAGCAGCAGGAATGGAAGAGACAGCAACCCAAAATATTTGGGCATAAAAAGGTCTGGAGGCCAGCTTGTGACTGCAGGAAATATTATTATAAGACAAAGAGGAACAAGATTCAGACCAGGTATTAATGTGGGCATAGGACGGGATCATACCCTTTTTGCCAGGGCTGATGGAAGAGTTGAATTTATAAAAAACAGTAAAAAAGGTAAAGTAATAAACATCATTTCGCATAATAATTATCAGGGGTTAACTTAATCTGTGTAAACCTCGGATAATCCATAAGGATTAAAACCTCTATAACAATTAATTATATTATATATCTACTCACCATTTCTTTTAAATATAATCATAAATCTGTTGATAGTATAAAGCCATTTTTATCACTAAAATTTCTGGTAATTACATAATAATTTTGAAGTTTTAATGAACTTGCCAGATTTTTCAATTTCACATAATCTCTTACTATGCCAGTTTGCTATTCCAATATCTAAAATATGGTATTTAATACCAGATATAGCTTCACCAATCCAGTGCGTTACTATATTTTTTCTAACACTTCTTCTCTTTTTTATAATCTCAGATACTTCATTCATTTTCTTAATTTAAAATTATATTGGTATCTTTTAGTGCTTCTTTGAGATTTTAGAAAAATCCTTCTTTTACCTATTTTATTTTATCCATTTTTATAATTAAATCATAAACCTCAATTAAGTTAAAACAAAAGTACTTAAAAAGATTAATTTTTAATTTTTTTGCTAACACATATATTTTTGGTTGCAAAGCTTTCTTAAAAAACTTATCATTTCAATATTGCTATGAAAGTATTATTAATAAGTGATAATGTAATCGAACATATTTATAGTAATTCCATTGCAGATAGAATGAGGGATATAGATTTTGTTATATCTTGCGGTGATCTCCCTAGTTATTATCTTGAATTTATTGTAACAATACTCAATAAGCCACTGTTTTACGTTATGGGAAATCATAATGCTGATAAAATTTATACCGAGAGTGGGATTAAAACAGGTTTTCCGGAAGGATGTGTAAATTTAAATCAAAAAATAATTGAATACAATAATGTAATATTGATGGGTCTTGAGGGTTCAATGAAATATAGTGGTGAAAATTATCAGTATACTAATTTTCAAATGTGCTGGAAAATTAATAGATTAAAACCAAAGCTTTATATAAACAAAATTTTTAAAAAAAGATATGTTGATATTCTGGTAACTCATGCTCCTCCTTTTAAAAACCATGACAGGCAGGATTTGTGCCACAGAGGCTTTAAGTGTTTTAATAAATTCATAAAAATATTTAATCCAAAATATTTAGTTCACGGTCATACACATATCTATGGAACAAATAATAACTGGCTGACAACGGTAAATAATACAAAAGTTATAAATGCTTACGGGTACAGAATTATAGAAATTTAGTAACAAAAGCGGGAATCCTCGGTTTTTCAAATCCGAGATGAGAGCGTTAAGGTAGAGGACTATCTGCATAGTAAATAATTAAGATATATACAGGATCAAAAAAAGAAATGAAAAGAAAGAAAGATGATAATTATATAGAAATTGGATATAAGTTCAGAATATATCCAACAGAAGAACAAAAAGCTTTTTTTGAAAAGCATTTTGGATGTGTACGGTTTATATATAATTATTTGCTTAATTTAAGAACGGAAGCCTACAGGAAAGATAAAACTAATATATCAGGATATGAAGCAAAAAAATATATAGCAAAATTAAAGAAGCAAGAAGAATACAAGTGGCTTTCAGAGGTTAATTCACAAAGCCTTCAAGAAGCTGCAATTGATCTTGAGAAAGCTTACAGAAGGTTTTTTAAGAAACTGGCAGTCTACCCAAACTTTAAAAAGAAACGTAGTGAACAAAAATTTAAAATACCTCAAAATTTTTACTTAAGAGAAACAAAAAAAGGTAAATTCTACTTAACAATTCCAAAGCTTAAATCAGATATAAAAGTTAATTTGCATAGAAAAATAGAAGGTGCCACCAGTCAGATAACTATATCAAAAACCCCTTCCGGGAAATATTTTGCAGCTTTTAATTGTACAGTAGCTAAAAATAAAGTTTTTAAAAGGAAGGATAATAAAACAGATAAAACAGGCATAGATCTTGGTATCCAGTCATTTATAATTACAGATAAGGGAGAAAAAATTAAAACTCCTATCTTTTTAAGATTACTGGAGAGGAGGCTGGGAACCTCACAGAGATCATTATCAAGAAAAAAGAAGTTTTCAGCTAATTTTTGCAAGCAAAGAAAAAAAATAGCTGTTATCCATGAAAAAATCGCAAACCAAAGGTTAAATTTTCTTCATCAATTAAGTTTTAAGATAACTGATGAAAACCAAACCATTTATCTTGAGGACTTAAATGTTAAAGGAATGATAAAAAACCGTCATTTATCAAAATCTATCGCAGATG
>Ga0315285_10004714_pt1 | contig 14134 bp, 14 predicted proteins | sample YL17G09_36_MG_FD_203698 | JGI IMG/M metagenome (GOLD analysis project Ga0315285, IMG submission 203698) | Sediment microbial communities from Yellowstone Lake, YNP, Wyoming, USA - YL17G09_36 | ecosystem: Environmental > Aquatic > Freshwater > Lake > Sediment | place: USA: Wyoming | collected...
ACTCACTGGCCTTCGCCTTCTTTTCGACAGCTTTCTTTTCTGAGGCCTCCTTCATCTTCTGCAAGTCGGTTTCAATCCACTCGAGCTTGCCTAGGAAGGGTTGTCTTGCCGTTACGCCGATTTTCCCTGAGCTTCCTGCTCTTCCCAGCGAAACTGCGGTTATGCGCACTCGGACCTGATCGCCGCTCATAAGTCTGCGTTTGCTTTCCTTTCCAAAAAGGACCCCTTGTTTTTCGTCGTAAGATATGAAATCGTCCATTAGCTGCGAGACGTGAAGCAAGGCATCAATGGGTCCGATTCGGACAAAAGCGCCGAAGTCGGCGATTTCAACCACCTCGCCTTCTACGACTTCTTGGATCTTGGGATAGAATGTTAAGAGTGAAAAGTTGACTTTATGATATGTTGCCCCGTCGCCTGGAATTATTTTTCCTATGGAGCTCACTTTGACCTCTGTTACGGCAATGACGTAACCCAACTCTTCGTCGACAACGCCTTCGTATTTCGCCTTCACCTGTTGGTGCCCTACGGCTTCAAGCGGGTTTCCGAATGTATCAGGCGGAATGCGAATCGTGTCTTCGCGGGTTATTAGTTTAAACAAAGTTTATAGCCTCCCGTCCATATCTAGACGTGACTTTTGTCTCACATAGATGACTGGCACATTTATATCTCTTAGCCTGTTCCTAAGTTGTCTATCGTTGGTGAAGACTGGGTAATTGTATTTGCTGGCCGCTTGAACTATGAGGTCGTCTGTAGAGGTTTCGTTTCCTTTGTTGATTTTCAGCAGTTTACATTTCTTGGCTAGTTTCAAGGCGAAGGCCGCCTTTTTGCGTGTTTCGGGGGGGCCTTGTTTTGCAATTCTCTCAAGTTCCTCGCATGTGGAAAGGAGCACAACCGGTTCGAAATTCCTGTCCAAGAGTTGTTTTGTCTCTTCGAAAATGTCAATGTTGAATTGAAGCGGTACAAACAGGGCGTTTGCATCGAAAATGATTTTGACTTTTTCTTTGGCACTTTTCGGTTGGCTGGTCATTCTATCGTGTCATTCCAAAACCTATTAGACGCCATCTGCCTGCGATCTTTCTACTTAGAGCAACTCTCGAGCCAGTTTGCACACAGACAGGGCGCGTGAGCTTTACCTGAACGTTGTCTTTTCTGATCGAGGAAACCTTTCCCATGGTTATCGCGGCGCCTGCGTGCAGAAGAAGCGTTTCGTTCATGGTTACGCCTTCTATCTTGATCAATTCTTTCGTGCCGACGGCTCTGTCGAGTATCTGCGTTTCCAAGATTAGCTCCGACACTGTTGGAGGAAGCATGCCTTGTCTGCCAGCGATGTTTCCGATCAGGCTGTCTGCTTTCGAGTACGAAGGATCCAAGAGGGTTCCCACGCCTACTAGTCCACCGCAGTGAGCTTCCGTCACGTTCCTGCCACCAGCTTGAAGGCTTACTATCTCACTGAGCAAGGGTTCATAGGTATTCTTTCCTTCAACCAGCATGCCTGGGCGTATTTCCAATTCTTCGCCAACTTTGAATTGCCCTTGGATTATGGTTCCTCCAAGGACTCCGCCTTCGAGTTTGTCAACAGTGGTGCCTGGTTTGTTGGTGTCAAATGAGCGGACTATATACATGAATGGCGGTTTTGTTTCATCTCTTTTGGGCGTTGGCATGAGTTCTTGGATTGCAGTTAGAAGAACGTCTATGTTGACGCCTCTTTGGGCTGAAATCGGAATGATCGGCGCGTTTTGCGCAACGGTCCCTTTTACAAAGTTTCTTATTTCAGTGTAGCTCTGATGTGCCCTTTTCTCATCAACGATGTCGATCTTGTTTTGAACTATCACGATGTTTCTTATGCCGATGACGTCCGCAGCGGCCAAGTGTTCTCTTGTTTGTGCCTGGGGGCACGGTTCATCAGCGGCTATGACGAGTAGTGCTCCGTCCATTATTGCGGCTCCAGATAGCATGGTCGCCATTAATGCTTCGTGCCCTGGGGCGTCTACGAAGCTTATTGCACGGACGAAGGTGCCTTTTGATCCGCAGTTTGGGCATGTTGGCTTTGTTGAGTAATTCTTGGGGGGTTCGCACTTGGGGCACTCATAGATCGGCATGTCTGCGTAACCAAGCTTGATCGTGATGCCTCTCTTGAGTTCTTCACTATGCCTTGAAGCCCATACGCCAGTAAATGCTTGTACCAGTGTTGTTTTACCATGGTCAACGTGTCCAATGGTCCCGATGTTGATCTCTGGTTGGCGTTCAAGCTTGACATGTTTTTCTTGACTTTCGCGTTTCTCTACGGTCTCAGACATTCGTTTTCCTCAGATTTGATGAGAGTGGGTTTTGTTACATCCTTTCTGTCTATGACTGATAAGAACGTTTCGCAATGTTATTCAATTCTGGTCGAACCTGTTAATGACGTAAAAAGGGGTGGCGTTCTCTTGTGGCCTTGGAGTTTCAGGCGCTGCTTTGAGGTTGGACTTCGGTTTCAATCTGCTTTTCAGCTTCTTTTGAGGCTGAAGCTTTTTCCTCTTTCTTTTCCTTGGGTTTCTTGCTTTCCTTGGCCTGTTTGGATTTCTCGGTGATCTTCATGTTTATCTGGACGATTTCGTCAGTTATGACGTTTCCTCGGACGGTTTTGCGTCTCCTCATACCTTCGGTTGTAGGGTTGAATCCTACTCCGCCGCTCAGGACAATTCTTCTCCGCACGCCGCCGTGAACGCTTGGTCTCATTGGGAATCCGTCTTTGTCGGATCCGCCCGTGATTTGGAGTTTGTGCCCAGGCAAATCAGCAATTGCTCCGTCCATGGTTTCCCCTATTCTTTTTCCTACCAAAGGGGCAGCGCGCGCATCTGCGAGCTCGACGATTTTTGAAGTTCCTGTTTCAGGATCCGAGACGATGATTTTGAATTTGGCCATGACTCGATGCCTCTTGGGCAGGTGTTTATGAAAGTCGGACATCTCGTTATTAAGTATTTATCAAGACTTCGAATACTTTCACAGGAAAGCTTGGTTCTGTTACGTAAAGGTTTTAATTCTACAAGCGCGACGTTTTCTGGCTATGTGGCGACTGGGGTTCTTCTTCCACGAAATGGGCTACGGGTTGCTGTCTATTTTTCTTCCGCTGTATATAATGTCAATCGATCGTGGCAACGGATTGTATTACATAGGGATTTTCTCGGCTTTGGCGTTGTTATTGGCGATTCCTTCTTCTTTCATGTGGGGTTACTTATGCGATAAGACGAGGCGTTACAAACGCTACATTCTATTGTCTTTCTTTGCCTCAGCTGTCATCTTGTACTTTTTCACTTATTCGCAGAATGTCGTTTTCTTGATGGTTCTTTACGGTGTCATGTCGATGCTTCATGTTGCTCATGAGGCTCCGAAGAATGTGTTGATTTCTGAACTCTACCCGCATCAAGAGTGGGCCCGGAGTTTTGCTTTCTATGAGGGCTTCACAGAGTTTGGATGGCTTATTGGATTATTGGCAGGGTTTTTCACGTCGGTCTACGGTTTTAGTTCAGCTTCGACGTTTTTTGTTTGTAGCGGCTTGAATTTTGCCGGTTTTGTTTTGTCATTCGTATTTGTCAGAGATCCTGATTTGTTGTTTGAAAGGCGTTTGGTCAGTATGGAGAAGAAGGTGGATTTTGCGACGCGAGGTGTTTTCGTGGCTTCGCGGCTTCTGGATGGAGCGACAGTTGTTGAGAAGTTGAAAAGGGACAATGTTAAGGCCTTCTGCGGTGGTTTGGTTCTCTTCTCTTTGGCTACGAGCATACTTTTCACGCCTATGCCAGTGTTCATTTCAGAAGCTGCTTTAGGTGCTTCGCTTCCAGCTGGTACTGTCTTTGCTATTTACGTTTTGAATTCAAGCGGTGCAATCACGGGCTATGCCTTAGCTGGTAGGAGATCTGACCCGTCAACAGGAAAGCCAAATTTGCGCAGAATTGTGGTGTCCCGTGGCTTTCTTGCTTTTGCATTTATTTTGGCTCTGAACCTGTCGGCAATCGCCAAGATAGGATTGGCTACTGGGCTTCTGATGTTGATGGGTTTTCTCTATGCCATGTTTATAGTTTCCACGCTTTCCTTGTCTATGGAGCTAATCCCTGCCGGAAAGTCTGGGCTGTTTAACGTGTTGATTGGAGTTGGCGGTGCCCTCGGATCTTTCATTGGTCCCTTTATCGCCCAGGGCTTTGGATTTTTCACCGTTTTCATTACTGCAGGCGTAGTTTTCGTTGTGGCCTATGTTGCGTTCAAAATCTTTTGACAAAAAGAAGAGAGGATGAAGATGTGTTTACTCGACGTGCACTCTGAAGAGATCTATGTCTTCGCGCATTTCTGGGGTCGCTTCAAGGAAGTCTCTTACTGCGTGTTCGACATCTTTTGATTGTGTAACGTATCTCCCGACGATGATGATGTCTGCGCCTTTCTGCAGCGCTTGTCTTGCGGTTTCAGGCACTATTCCACCCGCTACTGCGATCAAGAATTTTTTGTCTTTGAAGGTTTGTCTGATTTCTGGGATGATTTCTAGTCCATGTTCTCTGCCGGTTTCCTGGTCGATTCCTCTGTGCAGCCCAACGATGTCCGGGAATTCTCTGAGTGATTTCAGTTTCTTGAGCGGATCTTCCACGTTGAGCATGTCTATTATTGAGTATATGCCAAGTCTTCTTGCTTCGTGAATGAATGAGTCAAGCGTTTCCGCTGGCGCGAGTCCTGCTGCGACTACGGCGTCGGCGGTTTCATCATAGGCTAAGTCTACTTCGACTTTGCCTACGTCCAAGGTCTTCAGGTCGGCTACGAAAAAGATGTCCTTGGTTATTTCTCGGAGTTGGCTAATTATCTTTGTTCCGTAGCGTTTGATGAGCGGTGTTCCGACTTCGATGATTATTCTATCGCTTCCCGGCAGCCGCGAAATGACGCGTTTTGCACTTTCTATTTCAGGGTTGTCGAGTGAAATTTGTAGATAAGGCGGTCTCCATAGGCGGGGTACTTTGAACCCCATTATCGGATGCTTGGCCCTGTCTTTGTCATACATCATCTTTTCCAGCGTCGGATATTTCGCCAGTGCTCTTTTCAATGCCAGTCTAGTTGCACTGTAATTGTAGTGATAGATTTTGCGGAAGTCAGTTGCCTTTGGGTGGATGAAGACGCTGGCCACTATGACCCATTCATCGACTTTCTCCTTTGGAATTATGCCGTCTTCCACGGAGTCGGCAACGGCTTTTGCGACCGCGGCTTGGGCCGGTCCGAAAATTTTGCCTGCGTCTTCCATATTCTTCACCGTGACTTTTGGCACCAATAACGTGTGAGGTTTAGGCGGGAGGTTGGGCCTTATGACGGCCAACAATGGTGTGTGACCTGCAGACAGATTGCACATTCCCGCTGCAAAAGCGTTTCCGACTGGACCGTTTTTGTCTCCCATCAATAAGTCTATGTGTGCAACTTCGTTTCCCTCTCCAATCAATGCTTCTCCAATAAGGTAAACGTGGGCTGAATCTCCTGTTTCCGACATTACTTCTGTCGGCAGGCTGTCCGTGATTTCTTTGAAGTCGACATTGAACTCTTTGAGCCACGAATATAACGTGTCTCTATGTATGTTTAGAACCTCGGCTGTTCCGAGAACTGTCGGTTTCGTCGTTTTCAGTTTGGGAGCCGCGCGGCTTTCTGTGGCTTTTTTGGCGGCTTCCGTCAGTAGGGTGACGAGTTCTTCTTTGGTTTCGGGCTTCTTTACGGTTTGATCCGACATTGTGATTGTGCCTCAATGTTCTTACATGTTTGTTCCTGTATTTAAGAGTGTCGGAACGGGGTTGGCAATCGCAGTAGATACCGTCGCTGCAACTTTGGGATGTCGGATGAAGCCGTATAAGTTGAGTGGCGTACCAAGATGGAGGATGGCAAACGTCGGATACTGTCGGAGTTATGAGAAATGCACGACTTCGCGGGGTCAGTGTGTCGGAGTAGGGGTTGGATTTGTGTTGTGCGTTTGGTGTTTTGAGTTTTTGCCATCGCTAAGTCTATATACTCTGAGGCAGTGTATGAGGTTTAAAATTGAATCTCGGGGTTATCCGAATGTTGTTGGTGAATGCCGCGTGCGTGGTCTTGGTGATCGTAGGTGCCGTTTCGTTTTTGTACGGTGCAAACGTTTACAACGGTGTTTTTGGGTGGGCAGGAATTGGGTTTTTTATTGGCGGTTTGGTGTTCTATTTCGTGTCGCAGGGTTATGAGTCGATGAAGAAGAAAAAGTAGTTAGAAACTGTAGAATTTAGAGTATTTTTCATTCAGATAATTCAGGTACGGTTCGACGTTCAGCTCTTTTCCGCTGATTTTCTTTATGAGTTCGGGCGCATCGTATAAGTTGCCTTGTGAGTGAACGTTTTGAACGAGCCAGTTCTTGATGTTCTTGAAGTCGCCTTTGGTCAGTTGCGTTTGCCAGTTTGGAAGCTTTTTCTGCATGGCTTCGAGTAGTTGTCCGCTGTAGATGTTTCCGAGTGCGTAGCTCGGAAAATAACCGTAGAGGCCGCTGGCCCAGTGGGTGTCTTGCATCATGCCCTCAGAATCGTTTTGAATTTTCACGCCTAAGTATTCCTCGTAGCTTTGGTTCCACAGTTCTGGAAGTTCCTTGACAGTTATCTTGTCTTCGAAGAGGTCGCGTTCGAGGTTGAATCTGATCATTATGTGGAGACAGTAGGTTACTTCGTCTGCTTCTACGCGTATCTTTGAGGGTTCGACTTGGTTGATGGCGTGTACGAAGGATTCCAGTTCCAAGTCTGAGAAGTCGTTGCCGGCAATCAGTTTGAGTTTGGGTAGAAAGTATGTCCAGAATACTCTTGATCTGCCAATGATGTTTTCAACCATGCGAGACTGTGATTCATGGAATCCCATGGAAACGCTGTTGCCGACAGGCTGGTACATCCATTCATGTTTGAGGTTCTGCTCGTACAAGGCGTGTCCTGCTTCGTGCAGCACAGAGAATAATGATGACGTGAAAAAGTGTTCAAAGTAATGGGTCGTTATTCTGACGTCGTCGTAGTAGCCTGTTGTAAACGGGTGTTCTGTCTCGTCGATTCTGCCTCCGGCTTCTTTTGAGGTTACGTCATATCCTACGAATTCGGCCAGTGCCCTTGCGAATTTGCGTTGCGTTTCTATCGGAACTTTACGTCGCAGAATTTTCATGTTAGGTTGTTCAGAGGATGTCACGCATTTTCTGAGCAGTGAGCCTAAACCGTGTTTCAGTTCGGTGAAAACTCTGGTGATCTCGGTGGTCGTCATTTTGGGTTCATAAATGTCTATGAGCGCGTCGTAGGGCGTCCGTGTCTCTTTGACTTTCATCAGGATTTCTGCGGATTTCTTTTTCAGCTCAACAAGCTTCTCGAGTTGAGGTTTGAACATTGAGAAGTTCTTTGTGGCTTTTGCTTTTTTCCAGATATCTGTTGTCAATGCTTCCTGCTTCGCTATTTCGGCAACTAGCTGCTCGGGCAGTTTTGTCTGTTCGTCATAATGTTTCTTCATCAGGTAGACGTTTCTTTTCTGCACGCCGGGGAGTTCGTCATATTTCAAATGACGCATGATTTTGTCCAGTAACTTGCCTTTTTCAGAATCGATGCTCATTTTATGGTTGATCACGCTCAGGAGCGAAAGTTGTTGGCTTCGAAGATTGATGGCCTTTGGAGGCATCATTGTTTCCATGTCCCAGTTTACGATCGATTCTGCCGACTGCAGAACTGCAAGTTCTTTTTCCTTTTCCAATAGCTTCTTGTAGTCTGATGTCAAAGTCTCTGCCATCGATTATCGCCCTTTTTTGTGAAGTCTATTCGGTAGATGGAAGTTGTATATGAGTTTGCCCTCTCTTTATTATGACCTGCAGCCTTCCTCACCGTGCCAATTCTTGGCTTTTCGTTCTAGGCATTAGAATTGTAGACAGGAATGTAGTTAGCTAAATCGGTGGGAATATGAAGAGTGTCATTTCTGTGAAGCCAGTCTTTCTACTCCAGCAATCAACTTCAAGAAAGCATGATTTTGGTGCTCCGGCCGGGATTCGGACCCGGGTCTCCGGCTCGAAAGGCCGGAATACTTAACCGGGCTATACTACCGGAGCTCTTGTAGCCCGATGTGTCATGCAGATTATTTCTTCCGATGAATAAAGGTTACCCTTCTACTGCTGTTTTCAGGCATTCTCTTGTCGGTGCGAGTATCACTTCTGCTTTGCTGAGTGTTGGCGCGTAATAGGCTGTTTTGGCTGAGTTGGTCATTATGGTTTTTATTCCGAGTTTCTCGGTCCATGATACGACTGTGCATACGCCTGTTAACACGTGTCCCCCGCTTCTCTCTATCTCCTCTGCGCAGTCTTGAGTTTTCTCTCTTACGTGGCATGAGGTGCAAACCCAAAACTCTATTCCATGCTTCACTTGCTTTCCTCGGACGGATTGAGCGATTTTTCTCATCTCGTTCACTGAACAATGGGGGCATCCCAAGAAGACTAGGTCAGGTTTCCTGTCTGACGCAGTGGAGAGTTCTTCCTTTGTGTGTTTCAGGTCTTTGAGTTCCACGTGTAGTTTTTCAATTTTCTTTCTTTCCGAGGTTGGGGTGAAGTGAAACATGTTGGTCATGCCTGTTGTTGCGATGGCGGCGCTTAGCTGTTTCAGGTTGTCTCTTGGTGCTTCTTGAAGTTCATTTATGGTTGGGATTTTGTCTCTCAGCAATTTGCCCAGGTGAATTCCTAGTATGCCGAAGTCGGTTTCGTTTTGCAGTTTGACTCTGAGATTTACTTGAATGTTTGGCTGTCTATTTTCAGGCTTGTGTATTCCATATTCTGGTGTTTTGCCAATTATGGCTGCGGCTAGGGCACTGGGTCCGCCTTCGCGGTTTGTCCATGCGCCGAACACAGAGTTTGAGTAGACGACGGCTGATGATTCGGCCCATGCCATGTGAGAACCTTGTTTGGGCTTGCTCAAGTAGTAGGGGGTGCACGTCAGAGACCTGGTCAAACCCATTCTGTTGAACTGCCTCAGAATTTCTAGCTGTTTTTGCTTCAGGTCGTTCGGCAATTTTCCGGTCAGGTATGTTGAGTCGAAGCTTTGCGGGTTCAGTGTGGTTTTGACTTTCACTTTTGCGTCGGCATCTGCTAGTGCTTTTAGGTATTCGATTGGCGCGTCGCCTAGGGTTTTGTAGGAGATTCCGGACACATGCGCTGAGGTTATCGGGATGAGTTTTTCTGCGTGGAAGAGTTCGCCTAATCGGACGAGTATTCTTATGCATGTTTGGTTTGCCCATCCGTTTTCGCCGTTGAGGGTTCGTTCTTCTTCTCGTGTCAGATACATTTGCTGTTCAGTTCTCCTTTCGTTTCAGAATTTTGGCCAAGCCTTTGCATGCGTCAACTTCCACAGTGTCTCCGGTTTGGATCTGTTTGATGTCGATTTGGTCGATCATTGGAACGTTTGCTATTATTGCGCCTACAACGACTACTGGGTCGGCTGTCTGGTTGATGATCGCTTTGGGGGCTAGTCCTTTTTTGGCGAGTGAGTAGAGCACGTAGCTTCCTACGGTTGAGCCGTGTCCGTGGGGGAAGCATAGAACTTTGTTTTTTACGCATATTCCGAACAGGTCATGGTGTTTTTCGATTATTTTTCCGTCTGCCGGGTCGACTCCTCCGAGGAAACTGATTGGTTTGGTGCTAACGAGTGCTTGTGCTTTGCAGTGTCCTTCAACGATAGTTCGGCCTTTGAGGATTTTCGGTTGCATTGTTGTGCCTTCAATAAGATATTTGTGCTGATGGAGGTACTCTGCCTAGGATTTTTGCGGCCGCGTTGCCTACTCTTTCGCGTTCTTCTGTCGTTGTGTAGACTCGGAGTATGTTCATGAAGCCTCGGAGTGTTTCGAAAATCTTTGAGATTTCGCTCAGGCGCTGCGGTATTTTCCTTCCTTCAGATGTCTTGTAGAACATGGGTATCTCCATGCTTTCAGTCAGCACCGAGTGTTCGTAGGGAACTGAGGGCACTGTTGGCACGTCGATCACGACCATGTTTGCTTCAACTTTTGCTTCTTCTGCGATTTCCGATTGTAATTGCTTTCTGTAGCTTTCGCGGTTGAAGATGTTTGAGACCATCGTGTCTTTTTCATAGAAGGTTTTTTCGTAAGCGCATTTGAGCATTCTTCTGTTTTCGAGGTCGTTGATTATGCTTTTTGATTTCTTGCAGTTTTTGAGCATCGCATATACCGTGTAGTCGTCCATTGCCAGGTATTGTTCGGGAGTTTTGAACCGTGTCAGTCCTAGCTCTTCGTTTGCCTTGTCCATGGCTGTTGCCAGCATTATCTGAGCTGCTCTGCCGACTCGGTGGAAGTATATGCTTTTGAATGATTCTATTCGGGCGATCAAAAGGGATTCAAGTGCTGAAAGGGCTCCTATTTCGACTGCCAGGTTTTCGCCTAGCACGTCTAGAGTGTGGATCAGTCGGAAAATGTCGATGTAGCCGTATTCTGCGCCTGTGTGATGGGTGTCGCGGACTATGAAGTCTTGTTTGTCCACGTCGACGGTGCTGCTTATTATCTGGTCTAGGAAGGCTTTCTTGGGTTTATGCAGCTTGCCTACAGCGAGTTTTCCAATTTCCTGTGGGTTGTACCCTGCTTTTTTCAATAGGTCGCTTAGTTCGCTTTTTTGAATTATCCAAGTTGTGAGGTCTTCATGCGTTTTGTCAAGGTTCTTGGTTAGCAAATACTCGAACACATGTGAGAACGGTCCGTGTCCGACGTCATGCAGCAAGCCAGCGATTCTGGTCATTTCTGTTTCATTTTCACTGACGTGCTGTGAAATGTTTGGGTTGCCGACAACGCGACCCGCAAGATACATCACGCCTACCGAATGTTCAAACCGCGTATGGTTGGCTCCTGGGTAAACGTATTCTGCGCCTGCGAGTTGTCGCAGTCTGTGCAGCCTTTGGACTGCGTATGAATCTATGATTGTTTTCTCTTCGTCTGTTATGTACACGTAGCCGTGTACGGGATCTTTTATTTCGCCCCAGTATTCTTTGGGCATTGTTGGTTTCTCCGATTAATGTTGGATATTTCTCTATGCAGTTTCGTTCTTATAATGTCTGATGCCGATTCAGCTTGTTTAACCCGCCTCTCTTTTCTCAGCTTCGTGGACTAGGAATGTTATGACGAGGAAAGAGGGAATTGCGGCTGTAAGGAGGAGTAGGAAAGGCAGCTGCGGGTTGAAGGAGTAGATGACTCCGCCTGCGAGCATGCCGAAGGCCATGAAGACGTAGTTGACGAATTGGGAGAACCCTATGACTTTGGCTCTTTTTTCTCTGGGGACAAGGTCTGCTTGCAGGGATTGAAATGAAGAGAGGAAGAGCAGCTGCGTGAGGCCTATGAGGGGCATGGCTATGAATACTGTTGCCAAGTTTCCATAAACAAATAGGAGTATCCCTGGGATCATGACGATGTGTGACAGCAGCAGCGGTATTTTTCTGCCGATCCTGTCGATTGATTTGCCGATTGGGATGGCGGCAAGGATCATGGTCAGGAACAGAAGGGTCGAGACCAGTGCCCAGTCGAGTTGGCTCAGGTGTAACACGCTTTTTTCTCCTTCAACCGCGTAGACTGAAAAGAAGAGTTGTGCCAATGAGAGTGCAAAGGTTATGATGAGGTTTGAAATGAAAAGGAAAAACATTGAACGAGGGACCGTCTTCCAGACTGCTATGCTTTCTCTTATTGCCTGAGGATACGTGGCCAAGAGGTCTCGCGGTCTGATCTTTTCATCTGTCTTGATTGTTTCTTTGAGTCTGAGTCTCAAGAGTGCCGCAGCGAAGAAGAGGGCTACTGCAACGCTGTAGGATATTCTCATGCCCATTGCTCTCGCGTATAATGTTACGAGTATGCCTGCTACTATGGGCGCGGGGGTTGTTGCAACGTTTGCGATTAACGTTGTTATGGAGAATGCCATTCCTCTTTTTTCAGGCGGAGTCGAGTCTGCAATCATCGCCAATAGCGCTGGCTGATAAATCAAACAGGCGCTTCCAATTATGGCGCCGATAAGAATCCAGTGCCAGGTGGGTGCAAATACGAAGAAAAGAAATGACAATGCCAGGCCGAAGGTCAAAGTGGAGATTAGCCATCTTCTTCCGTATCTGTCGGCGAGGTAGCCGCCGGGAAATTGAACAACGGCCAGCACGATTGTCTGCAGGAAGCCTATTAGTCCAAGAATGACGGCTGTGGCTCCAAGGTCGTAGATGACGAATGGGCCGTAGTAGAGTGAGGGCATTTCACTGGCAAAGTCTATGAGCACCCAGGACAACACGAGGATTAGATAGTTTCCTCGGACGAACGAGAATTCATCGCGGACTTTGCCGCTGAAGTTCATTTTTCTTTGTCAGGGTCTCCGAGCGTCTTAAAGAAAGTTCCATCATAAAGGGTTGATGCAGGGAAGAGTGAAAAACAGTTATAGTCTTTCTCCTCATAGTGCTCATTTCAGGTCAGGGGTTGAAGAGAAGCATGGTTCGCCGTGGAGTTTTCATCTGTGTTGAGGGGTTGGACGGTTGCGGAAAGACAACGCAGGCAAAACTGCTTGTGAGAAGGCTCAGCAGAGACTATGACGCCATCTACACTGCTGAGCCCAGTAAAGGAACAGTTGGGAAATTCGTTAAGAAGAAGTATTTGCATTCAGGAAAGCGGGGTCAAGTTGAGGTTGAGGCTTTGCTTTTTGCTGCTGATCGTCTTGAACATTTGAAGAATGAGGTTTTGCCGGCTTTGGCTGAAGGAAAAGTTGTGGTTTCCGACCGTTACGTTTTCTCGTCCTTCTCCTACCAAGGGGCGGCTGGGGTTGGATTGGATTGGATTGAAGAAGTCAACAAGCATGCCTTGCGTCCTGATCTTGCGGTTTTCATTGATGTTGAGCCTGAGACCGTTGTTCGCAGGTTGAAACGTAAGAAATCGGTTATGGAGAACCTGCAAACGCAGGTGAAGGTGCGTGAGGTGTACATGAAATATGTGAAGAATGGCAGACTTGTCAGAATAGATGGGAACAAGTCAAAAAGGGAAGCCGCCAGAGACCTGACCTACCTGGTTAAAGATTGGCTGCAAAAGGTTCGTTAAGGTGTCTCTACGGGTTTCAACACTTTTTTTGTAAATTCAGCGTTTATTCTGTTGGTTGTGAATTCCGGTAGATCTTTTTGTGATACGTACATGAGTCCTTTTTCGTGGAAGATCTGCATTTGCAGCATTTTTGGTTCAAACCGGAAACGGAGAATATAGTTGTCTGATTTTAAGGGCGCCTTTCTTTCGGCTTTCGCTTTCTGATAGCGTACTATGCAGAGGAAATCTAATGTTGAAAAGGGCTTTTTTCCCATGGCTTTGAATAGCCGATCTTTTTCTTGGTTGTCAAGATAGTTGAAGTCGGTGTCTTCTGCCACTCCGAATTCAAAAGTTGCTGTGTATTGAGGGATTGTGTGTGCGGCTATGTCTTCCAGAGTCAACGTCTCATTGTTTAGTTTGAAGAAAGCTTCAACCAATGCTGTTTGGAGTCTCTTGTTTGGCACTGACGATGAAAAGTCCACAATGTTGTGGATGGCTTTCGGAAAGTTGCTGTAGACTCCGAGCATTTCCGTTTGTTCCAATTAGGTTTTCTTGATTTTTCGTGTTTTCTCAAGGTTCTCCAGCAGTCCTGAAAGGGTTTTTCCAAGCTTCTCCAGTTCTTCGGGGTTCTGCTCATTCTGCATTTTGTCTTGAATTTGTTGCATTTTTGTCATGAGTGTCGTTTCGAGGCTGTCGAGTGCAGCTGATCGGATGATCTTGGGCTCTTCTCCTTCCTTTACTACTATGACTTTCTTTTGGCATTTTTCGCACCAGAGGTCTCCGTTTTTGAGTCTGAACAAGGGTGAGGCGCATGCTGGGCAGGCTAGGTTTGTCAGGGTTGATCCTTGTCTGAGCAGGTCTGCCATTCGTTTGACGTGTGAATCGTCGTTCGCGTTTCGGGACAAGCTTTAAAACCTCAAAGTAGATAGGTATCAGAGCCTATATAACTAGGTTATCGTGATGTTGCACAGGGGTGGCATGTATGGTGAGGAAGAAGAAAAGCGAGGAGTATGAGGAACGGATTAAGCAGGCGCTTGTTGTTCTTGGTGCTGTTTCTGAAGATAACACTACGCCTCGAAACATC
>Ga0315285_10004715_pt1 | contig 14133 bp, 13 predicted proteins | sample YL17G09_36_MG_FD_203698 | JGI IMG/M metagenome (GOLD analysis project Ga0315285, IMG submission 203698) | Sediment microbial communities from Yellowstone Lake, YNP, Wyoming, USA - YL17G09_36 | ecosystem: Environmental > Aquatic > Freshwater > Lake > Sediment | place: USA: Wyoming | collected...
CATTAGAAAGGCATGGTTCTTTGTCGTCATTCCGGCGGAAGCCGGAATCCAGGATGATTTAAAAAAGATGAAATCCATGTCTAGACAATTTTGGCCTCATTAGTAACTGGATACGGATTCATGATAGTGAAAATTTCGTACTCGTTGCGCTCGATTATCCCATCCTTCAAAACTGCAAAAATAAAGGGCGTCCCTCAAATCCTCCAAGAACGCTGAAGAAGTGAAGATGGAATACGCCAGCGACAGGAGAAACGGACAACATGGGAAGTAAGTTCCAAAGGCTCTTGGAGCCGATAAAAATCGGCGAAGTGGAGATTAAGAACCGGATCGCCATGGCCCCCATGGGCGTCGCGGGGCTCTTAAACTCAAATCTCGCCCCGGGCCCCCGGTTGCTGGATTACTACCTGGAGCGGGCCAGGGGGGGAGTCGGCCTGATCATCACCGGTCTTTTTAAAGTCGAGAACGAGGTCGAGCATTTTCAGGGGATGTTCTCGCTGATGTCCAGCCACGCCCTGGCCCCCCTTACCGAACTGGCTGAGGCTGTTCATTCACTGGGGACGAAAATTTTTGTCCAGTTGACCGCCGGGTTTGGCCGCGTGGCAGCTTCATACAGGCTGGAGGGCACCCCGCCGGTATCGGCTTCGGCGATTCCCTACTACTGGGACCCCCGCCAGACTTGCCGGGAGATCAAGACCGAAGAGGTCGAACAGATGGTGAAGGCCTTCGGGAAGGCCGCCCGAATCCTGGCCGCAGCCGGGGTCGACGGCGTGGAGCTCCACGGGCACGAGGGCTATCTCTTCGATCAGTTCACCACCGCCCTTTGGAACAAAAGGACGGACAAATACGGAGGAACCCTCGAAGGAAGACTGCGGCTGCCCATTGAAGTCCTTAAGGAGATCAAGGAGAAAGCCGGCCCGGACTTCCCGGTCCAGTACCGGTTCGGCTTAAAACATTACGTCAAAGCCCTGAATGCGGGAGCCTTGCCCGGAGAGCGGTTCATCGAAGCCGGCCGGGATGTCGACGAGGGGCTACAGATGGCCCAAAGGCTGGAGGCCGCGGGTTTCGATTCCCTCCACGTCGATGCCGGCTGCTATGACAGCTGGTACTGGCCCCACCCGCCCATCTACCAAAAGCCCGGCCTGATGGCCGACATGGCCGCCGCCGTCAAAAAGGTCGTGCGCATACCGGTCATCGCAGTGGGGAAACTGTCGATTCCGGAAGTCGCGGAGAGGATCATCGCGGAAGGGCAGGCGGATATCGTCGCTTTGGGCAAGGGGCTGCTGGCCGACGCCTTCTGGGTCAAGAAGGTGGAGGAAGGGAAGCCGGAGCGGATCCGCCCGTGCATCGGCTGCCACGACGGGTGCATGGGGAGGGTCATGAAGGGCAAACCCCTGTCTTGCGCCGTCAACCCGGCCACGGGCCGCGAGAGCTCTTACCGTCTCGTCCGGGCGGAAAGGCCCAAGAAAGTGGCCGTGGTAGGCGGAGGCCCGGCTGGCCTGGAAGCCGCCCGGGTCGCCGCTCTGCGGGGCCATAAGGTGATCCTCTGGGAAAAAACGAACTCGCTGGGGGGCCATCTCCTGGAAGCTTCTGTGCCCGAGTTCAAAAAGGACCTGTCCCGGCTGCTGGATTGGTTTAAACGGGAGCTCGAGAACCTGAACCTGGATATCCGAATGGGCGTCGAGGTGGATGCGGCGCTGATCGGCAGGGAGAACCCGGATGTGACGATTATTGCCACAGGGTCGAAACCGATCATCCCCGATGTTCCCGGCGTGGAGAAAGACAAGGTCGTCACGGCCACCGATCTCCTCCTCGGCAGGAAAAAGGTCGGAGAAAAAATCCTGGTCCTGGGCGGAGGGCTGATCGGCTGCGAAGCCGCGTTGTGGCTGGCCCAGCAGGGGAGGAAGGTGACCCTGGTGGAAATCCTCAAAGACCTGTTGGTCGGCGGCCTCCCCGTGCAGCATATGAACCGTCTCATGCTACTGGACCTGCTCAAGTTCCACAAGGTTGAGGTCCTGACTCGCACGTCCCTGGTGGAAGTCCTGGAAGACGGGGCCCTGCTCATCGACCATGAATCCCGGAGAAGACATTCATCCGCAGACGGCATCGTTGTGGCCGTGGGGTTAAAGCCCGAGCGGGGATTGTACCAGGCGCTGCGGAACCAGACCCCCAACCTCTATGTCATCGGGGACTGCCGCAACCCCCAGAACGTGATGAATGCCGTCTGGGATGCCTATGAGATCGGCCGAATGGTATAGTTACTCGGAAAAAACAAAGGATTAGTAAAAGTATCGTTTATTACCAAATCGCCTTGAAATATTGGGGAGGGGAAAATCAGTATGGATAAGGTGATTATTACAGCAGCCATAACGGGGAGTCGGAATACGCGGGACATTGCTCCTTATATTCCGATCACGCCTGAAGAAATTGCGGAATCCGCTATTGAATGCTGGAATGCCGGGGCATCGATCGTTCATATTCATGTCCGCGATCCGAAAGACGGCCTCGGCACCCAGGACCTGGAACTGTTTCGGCGAGTGGTAACCCCCCTGAGGGAGAAAACCGATCTCATCCTTTCTTTGACGACTTCCGGGATTCCCGGAAGAAATTTTTCGATTGAGCAGCGTCTCATCCCGCTGGAACTGCAACCTGAGTTGGCTTCTTTTGATGCCGGCTCCATCAATTTAGGCGGGGGGGTTTTCAGCAATCCTCCCGAATTCCTGGATGCGGCGGCAAAGAAAATGAAAGAGAAAGGGGTAAAGCCGGAAATTGAAATCTTTGACCTGGGAATGATCGTGACCACTCTGCGTATGCGCGATGAAAAAAGATTGGACGATCCCCTTTATTTTCAATTTGTGCTCGGAACTCCCTGGGGAGCGCCCGCGACACCCAAATCCTTTCTCCATCTGTTTGAACACATCCCCTCAAACGCCAGCTGGTCCGTCATCGGAATCGGTCGCGGGCATCTTCCCATGTCGATGATGGGAATGATTATGGGGGGACATATTCGAGTCGGGATGGAAGATAACATCTATTACGAAAAAGGAGTTCTGGCAAAAACCAATGCCCAGTTTGTGCAACGGATTGGGCGTATTTCCCGTGAATATGGCCGGGAAGTCGCTTCTCCCGCCGAAGCCAGGAAAATTTTGGGGTTGAAGAAACAATAAATTCCTGGCGGGGAAAATGAAACCCAATCGGTAATCGGATCGAGCAGAAAAATAAATAGATGATCCCAAAGCTCTTTTGGGAAAGAGATACACTTTGTCGGAGAAAGCATTTTTGGAATATCTAAAATGACCAGGAAAGACCAATGGCATTTGAAAGCCAGGGCTCATCGCCCTGGCTTTTCAGTTTTAAGCCGGTGAGGAACAAGGTTGGAGGGACGGACGCAGGGGTGGGAGAAGCTGGGTGACAAGATCGGCCTGTTTTTGGCCTTCGATCGTAATTTGCCTTTCTGACCAGCCAAAGATGTGCCCACTCATTTTAAACCGGTCTTCCCCGGCATCACCAGAAAGAGTCAGTTCAAATTTATCCACCGGGCCAAACAGAGATTCAAATTTGCCCCGATAATAGGAGACCTGGAGTTTAGCCGTTAAAGAATTCCCTTCTATTGTGTAATGTCCCCGATATAGGTAGCGATTGTCTCCCCCGTGAATATTCCCATTATCAAATACAGCAAGCCCGTCCACGAAAATCCCGGTGTACGTTGTGAAAATGACATAATAGATTCCAGAATTCATAACTTTTCTCCCTCTGGCCTTTTTGCGGTTTGCATTTTCCTTGCCATCGTTCATAAGCCCAGGGAGAAATGGTACGACAATGAAGCTATCTGATTGAGATTCTAATATTTTTTTAAAATCATTAACAGCGGAAAAAGCTGTTCGGAGAGATTTATAATAACAAAAAATGTCAGTGGATGAATATATTTTGTCAGATGTGGGGCGGGTGATTTTTTCCTGGCAATGCTGCCCTTTCAGCGCAGTGAAGTGTTGCCCCGGTTACACTGTCAACCCCAAAAATTGACCGCCATCATATCCATATCATGCGGCTGAATCGTGTTCCGTTGCGTCTTTTTATACTGGAAAGAAATTCTTGGAAAGGTGGAAAATTTTTCCTAGTTCTTGGGCAGCATGGAAAAATGACTTAATAAAAATAATAATAAAAATGGGCGGTTATATAATGCCAAGGACTCGGCCCAGTCTTTGCTATTTTTAGAATCGTGGTGCTGATCACACGTCATTACAGGCACCTTATCGGGAAGCCAAATCGGCTGTCTGGGAGTCTTTACAGTAAATGCTCAGGACTGCAAGACCAGCCATCCCGAAATACTCGTGAGGAGGTTTGCCATATGACGTCTTATGATTTCTTTTGGGAGGATCATGAAGGGGGATCCCATTTCTTCGGGACTCTGCCGGAGAGGAGGAGGAATCCGGAAAGAATAACTCACGAATCGGTTATGAATTGGGGGAGGATGGTCATAGGCGAAAGGGCAGGAATCAAAAAAATCTATTTCGTTAAAGTAGAAGAGTAGGCGTAGGCCCGTTTCTCCTTTCGTAGTCCCAGCGGTAATGGCAAACGAAAATCGGCCGAACCGTCGCCTGAAAGACAGACTTGAGGTCCTTCGGATTGAGAAAACGCTTCTCCCAAACCATCAGGTTCATCTCATACGCATCGCTTCCGTCATAATCGGATAGCTTGATGGTACGGATGCAATCCGTAGGGTTCTGATCTGAAATAATGGTACAGATAAAGGGCCGCTTTAGCTCCGTAAACTTTACTTTTCCCATGAGATTGACCTCCCAATGATTAAATTTATTGTATAGGAATTTCCTTTTTTATCCTTCCCCCTCACCCCCGCCCTCTCCCCCGTTTGCGGGGGAGAGGGGAAGGGTGAGGGGGCTTAACTTGTTAGGCTGGCTTTTCGGCCGGTGCCTTGAGAAGAGGAAATAGATCCCCAATATCGTCAACGGCTTCGAGTCGCTTCAATAAAGCGATCATTTCGTGCCGGGTCTTTTCGTCCAGGACCCTGGAAGACATGAAATGGAACTTCTCCTCCAGCTCGGAACGGGAGAGCGGATTCTCCGGCTCCCCTTTGGCTAAATCAAGCCGGTGGGTGAATCGCTTGCCCCCTTTGGTGGCGATCTCAACGATGGCCGTACGTTTGGCCGGATAATCTTTATCAAATGACGGCTCGAGTTCGACTTTCATTTTTCTCATGAGGCCTTGGACTCGTTCATCCCGCAAGATGCTGTCCGCAAACCGGTCGGGAGAAACATCTCCGTAAATCAAGGCAACGGGCACGCTGAACTGGATAGTGTATTCGGCCTGTCGTCCCGTTTTGGGTTCTTTTATATTACATACTGCAAGGGCGGTAGAATAGGTTTTAACGTTGACCTGCTCGATATCTTCCCAGTTGAGATTATGGGTCTTTCGCAGATAAAGAGCGGCATCGATAGGGGCGTGCATGTGCCGGCATCCGCCATGTAACTTAATGTAGGTTTTGGTGATGGCGTATTCATTTCCCAGGTCTTTGGCGATGAGACCCAGGTGGTATTCATCGCTGAAGGCCGGGTAAAATCCTTCTTCCAAAATTTCATCGCTCCCTTTCAAGCCCCCCTTGGCGACCAGAGCACAGAGCACCCCCGCTTCGGCCGCCCGGCCGGTCTGGAAGCTGAAAGTAGGGTAGGGGGCCCGGTCGGCTGCCTGCAGCCCATGACCCATCAGGCTGGCGATCGATATCGCCTCGACGATGCTTTCTTCATCGAAGTTCAGGATCTTCGAAACGGCGGCGGCGGCACCCATGGGCCCGTGAATGGTCGTGGGAGAAAAACCCCGGTTATGGGAGGAAGGATACATGGCCCGGCCGATTCGCAACATCACTTCGTATCCCAATACAACCGCTAGAATCAGGTTTTTTCCGCTGACGGGTTCTGTAGCCCCTCTGAATTCTGCCGCGGCCAGCACCGCCGGAACCACCACGCAAGCCGGATGCGCTCCGGTGAACCTTGAGCCATCGGAGATGTTATAAGCGCTGTTGACCATCGCGGCCAGAGCACAGGGCAACTTGATGCCCTCCCCGATCACGGTCGCTTCCTCTCTGCCTTGATAGGCCTGCAAGACCCGGATGACCGAGGTCATGGGATAGCGCCGGTAAGAATCAAAAGCCGTTCCTAAAAAATCGAGGATTCTCTCTTTGGCGAGAATGACGGCATTTTCCGGCAGATCGTTATAGGATGTTCTATGTACAAAGCGACCCAGAATACTGGCTGCACCCATGGTCAACCCTCCCCGGACAATTTAATCATTTCCATTCCCGGCTCATCCCGCATGCTCGCGAACATTCACGGGCCTTCGCCCGTCTGCCCTCATCTGCGCTTGTGATCATTCGCCTCCAGAATGAAAGACATCCCGTCCGAGAGCTGGGACATCCTCCCGAGAAAGAGGCTGCCCTTGGCCACAAACATAGCTCTGGCCATGCGCCCTTTTTTCATGGCCTCCAGAGCATGGCCCAGGAAAGGGACGGCGGCCGGCACGTGGCCCTGGGTGGGCGAAAAGCCGGGCATCCCCCGCTCTAACACAAATTTCTCAATTTCTGTTTTTTCAATCTGTTTGTTTAAAACCGCCAGGGAAGCGATGATTTTGTAATTGGTGGCCGGTGCGTTGCCGCTGCCCGCCGGAAGGGTGATCTCCGGATTATGCATTTCCGTGGCATACTTATCGATTTCCGTCATCTTCATACCGCCTTTGTTCAGCGGCTTGAGGACGAGCGAGCTCATGATCGCCTGCTGCGCCGAGCCCGCGCCCACATCGTGTTTCCCCACCAAGTCCAGCCGGAGCACCGGGCTCTCTCCGTCATCTTTCGTGATCAAAAAGGCAATCCCGGCCAGGATGTCCTCCAGAATGGGCATGTGGTGTTTCAGGTGGGAAGAATATTTCATTCCCACTTTCGCCAGACAACCCCCCCCGGCGACAACCACTCTTTCAAAGATCCCCGCACCGACCATCCCGGCCGCGTTGATGATCGCATGTACCGGGGCGCAGCAGAATGCCCGGATGTCGTTTCCCGTGGCATTAATACAACCGCACATTTCGGCCATGGCCTTGGAGAGGCTGCCCCCTCCGCGGTTATACCGATCGCCCACCGCCGTTTCCGTACAATCCAGGACAAAATCCACATCGGCGGGCTGTAGCCCTGCCCGGCGGAAAAGATAGAGCATCGATAAGGCCCCGGAAGCCTTCGCCGCCAGGTTCTCCATCAGCACGGAAGCCTTTAAGGCATCATCTTTGTCATGGTCCTGCCGCAAAGAACCTATGAGCTTCCCCTGATAATAGATCGGCGCGGCCGTCCCCTGCTCGATGATCTCTTTTATCTTCTCCGAAGGCTCACCATCCCCCAATTTTTTCAGCTGGAAATCGGATACCCGGGGATGGCTGGCGATCTTATCCCGGATCTCAGAGATGAAACTCGAGTCCACCCAGAACAGGTTAAAATCATCGGCTATCTTCATCCAGCCATAGAACTCATCTTCCGGCATGATCTCCCCGAAGGGTCCATTCCGTTTCCCATCCTCAAGAGGATGGTCATACCAGGGCTTGGCGATGTTATTTAGATCATCCGGGTGCCTGTTGCCGATAAAAACCTGGTGGGGGGCGTAACGGACCGCATCCTCATAGGTTCGGAGATGATCCTTGATTCCTTTCAGCATGCTCTTGTCTTCCTCAATATCCCGGGATGGTTTCGATCCATATTGGACCATATCGGGCACATGGGCGATGAAATAACCTGCTTCCTTTATGACTACAGACATCGTGTAAGCCGCTCCTTTACAGCCTTTTCGATATCTTCCATCTTCAGGTTCCCGCCCGAAAGACGACGCACCTCTTTTCCCTTTTCATAAATGAGGAAGGTTAACAACCCAGAGCTATTCCGTTCCTTCCAGCGTGAATACCTGCTTTTCTTTCAGGTCCATCCGGAGAATCTCCAGGGCTCTCAGCACATATTTCCTGCGCAACAGCTTTTCCTGGACCGGGCTTATTGCGATATTTCCCAAAAGGTTGGCGACACTTTCCCCCCGGAGCACGCGGGTTACCCCAATCATGGAACTCACCGTGGGAACTGCCGTGATGTTTACAACCGGGAAGCCCTGCCTTTCAATGGCCGCTGCCATCGTTGCCCCGCAACGAGTGCTGGTCCCTCAGGTCGAAGTCAATATCGCCCCATCGACCCCCCTCTTTTTCAGCTCCTGTAAGATTTCTCCCCCCATCTCTTCGCAACGTTTCTGCATCACCCCATTGCCCGAAGTGCTATAAAAGAGGGGGTGTAACTTCGCGATTACTCCCTCCCTTTCCAGGTCACGTAGAACATCCACGGGAATCAAGCGGTTGGGGTTTTCCAGGACGCGCGCCGGATAGTAGCCCGTATGGGCAATCTCATAATTCGCCGGGGAATAATTTTCCGGCAGAAAACTCTCCAGGTCATAGACCGCCCAGACCAGATTGCCCCTTCCCCTTATCCCATGAGGATTTCCTTTGGGAACCAGCCCTCCGTCACTGATGAGGGCGATTTCGCAGGCGCCCAATTCTTGGCGCATTGCCGGGGGAGGCGTAATGCTCTGGAATTTGGGCAGTTCCACTTCCGTTTCGAAGGTTCGCCCTTGCATTTTGGCCAGCAGCATCTCTACACCCCGCGCGGCCGCGGTTTGTGGGGTGTATTCATTCTTCATAATCCCCCGAGAAAAATACCCGTCCTCCGCGGGTCTGCCGATCATTTCTCCCGCGACGATCTTTGTGCCTCCTTCCGGAGAAAGGAGCTTCCAAGCCAGCGCGGCCATCTCGCCCAAAGTTTGAGCGATTTTTAAGGTGCTCCTCCCCGTCTTGCAGATATACGCATGCCTCCGGAAAAGATCGACCCCCGGGTTCTCTTCAAACATCCCCGTTACGGCGGGAATGTCGAGCTTTTCTCCTACCGCCTTGCAGATGGCCCCACAGGCCATCCCATATCTTCCGGCCTCAAAGGCCGGGCCCGCAAAAAAGAGGTCCGGTTCATAGGGCGCAATAAGCTTGATGGCCTCGGCCGCAGCCTCATCCATGTGCTCGGCAAAATAATTATCCCCGCAAACGATCGTCGCGATGACTTGCCCTTTCTCTCCCAATATTTTTTGGAGGGCGAGGCCCGGCCCAACCGGCCCCGGTTTGACGACAAATTTCATGTCCGCCTTTTCTTCCTGGCCTTCCTGGCCGAAGAACTGATTTAAATAATGAACGACTTTCAGCTTCGGGGAGTTCATCCGCCCTCCTTCGGAAACTCGAAATTGTTTAGCCACAGAGGTCACAGAGAGCACAGAGATATGGAAGCAGAAAATGGAAAAGAATTTGACCCTGCACCGGGAAAACAGATTCCGCAAACGTTCGCCTTTTCCTTTTGCTTTTTGAACGTAAATCCCTCTGTGGCCTCGGTGATCACGCGCAGCGCGTGACAAATAAGTTTCTAATATTTTTGTCTTTTATTCTTTTTCTTTTTTTTGGCTAAAGTGTTTCGGAAACTCTAATAATCTACGGCTTTGATTTTGGATCCCCCGAGATGGTCATGAAACCCGGCCAGCAGGAATCCTTCTATGTCAATGACCGCATCATCTGCTTTCTGCGTAAAATGGGGGTTGTAAATCCGGGTGCCGGCAGATCCGCCCAGAATCTTATCCGCACGGGCCAGATGGATTCTCTCCAGCGTCTGTCCGACATTGACCACGGCATCCAATGTTTGGGAATTGAACAATGCCCCCTCAGCCAGAGAGGTGCTACTTTCAAAAAATTGAATGAGTAAAACCGACTTAACCCCTTGCTTTTCGCAGGCCTCGGCGGCCAAGGCCATGTCAATATGGGGCATCCCTCCATGTACCTTATTCAGGATTACCCCTTCTGCGCCCAACACGTTCTTGACCAAATGCCCTACCATCAGGGCTGCTCTTTGCCTCTTTACCGGTTCCAGACTCGCCGCATAAACCACGACTCCCGTGAAAAGAAGCTCTTGGCCGTGGCGTTGGTATAATTCCTTGATCACCGCATGGTTCTGCAGGGAATAGGTATCCATGCCCCTGATGGTATGGGGATTCACGATCCCCCCATCCAGAATTTCGTTGGGATGGAGGATCAATGGTAAACTCTGGCTTATCTCCGTCCCGTATAAGACGGGGTCGGATATCCCCTGGTAATCGTGCTGCGGCGTGTAGAGCAAAAAGGCATAGGCAACCTTGGGAAGGGTTGATCCCTTTTGGCGGGAAAGGTCCAGGTCAAAAACCTCGACCTGATCCGCAGGATGCCCCTCAGCAGCCTTTGCCAGATAGACGGCCGCTTTCAATCCGGCCAATTTCACGGCGGCTTCAAAGTCACGCTCTTCCGTACTTCCCGCCGGTTGAGGGTCCACGCAAAGGTTGATGAGCTTGCCGTATTTACTCCATTCGGCCCCTCTGTCGAACATATCCACAATGCCGGAATAGGATCTCTTGGAAACCGGGTTGGACAGAATCACCGACACACCCTGCAAAGACCGGGTGCGCCCTTCTCCCGCAGTCTTAAGTTTTCCCAACCACCCGGGAAAATCCTCCTCAGCCGGGTCCATCTTGCAACGGGGTTGAATGACATCGACCACGTTTACGATCCGGACCCGGTCCCCCGGATAGACCCAGTCAAGATTTACGGATTGAATCCGGCCATCGGCCAGGATGATTTTTTCTAACTCTTGTAAATTGACATACATCTGATGGTCCGCGATATAAGTCTTTGGCCCGGCCTGGACATTCTTGATCTCCACGGTTTTGACCTGGAGTTTCATACCCGCGCTCCTGTGACAGATTCTGATAGACGCTGCTGTTCTTGCGAATGGGGTCGAGATCTTTCCTTTGGTTGCGGCCATGCCGCACTGTACTACTAACGTAGTAATTCTTTAAATTTATTGTATAGGAATTTCCTTTTTTATTCTTCCCCCTCACCCCCGCCCTCTCCCCCGTTTCCGGGGGAGAGGGGAAAGGTGAGGGGGCTTAACTGGTATAAAGAATCTCCCCCACCCTCTCCCTCCCCCTCGAGGGGGGAGGGTAGGGAGGGGGTGATTTCTTTTGGTTGCGGCTATGCCGCGCTGTGCCCTTTGATGAGCACTAGGCCGCAGAGCCTTGGGCGGCTTTCTCCCGGATGGCTCTAAAGCGCTTGCCGATCTCTACCGTATCCGCTACCATCGCCCATATGGCGACATTTTCCTCGTACACATCATCGGGAATGGCGGCTTTCAGTTCAGGCTCCAGGATATGGTATACTGAGAGTCCCAACGAGACTCCTGCCAATGGACCGGTAAAACTGGGATCACCAAGGGTAACCGTCTCTGCTGAAATCTCCGCCCCTTCGACATCGCTAGCGCCCAGAACAACAATGATATTATCCGGGGTCGTCTGATCTTTTTTCTCATTTTCAGCAATCTTCTTGATGTTCGCCTGGTTTTCCGCGTCCATGGTCCCGGCAGCCGTTCAGACAAAACATTCGGTTACTAAAAAGATGACCTCAGCGCCCGCTGCTTTCAGGCACTTCGCGATGGCGGGGCCCTGGACCCCGTCTCTTTCTCCTATGACAATTGCCCGTTTTCCTTGAAGCCAATTACTCACGTTCACTCCTCCTTGTTCATTTTTTCGGCATTGACCAGACGTATTCTTCCGAAATCTCCCCTGGCCCCTCTTTGCCAAATCCCGCGAAACGCGGGACTCCCTTTGGGAGGAAATCAGGGATTTGCTCTTACAGCGTCTATACAATCATCCATGGACTCATAACTCCTCCGATTTCAATCCAGGAATCTTTCATCGAAGGGGTACAAGGTAAACGCTACCGGGCCGTTATCCGTGATCACTACATTATTCTCCAGCCTCACGGCCTGTTCCAACCCGGGTTTGCCGCTGTACGTTTCAAAGGCCATGTACATGTTTGCTTTGAAGGTGGCCGGAAAATCAAAAGAAAATCCCCTGGAAACCCACATTCCTTCATAACTGGTTAACCCGATGCTGTGGCCAAATTGAAAGAGGCTGCAGGTCTGGTATTTGTCATCATCGTATACCGGAAGATGTTTGGCCGCGTCCGCTGTCGTTTTCCCGGGCCAGGCTTGGGATATGGTTCCGTTCAGAGTTTTCAAAGTCTCCTGGTATAATTTTTTCTGCTCCGCAGTGGGGGCGGAATCTCCGCATATATGAGTGCGAGTGACATCCACGACATACCCGCCGCCGGGGCCTCTGCCGCCTAAATCCGTAATCACGAGATCTCCCCTCCGGATGGGTTTATCTGTCCACGTTCTCCGGTAAGGGTTGGTATTCCCGCCCGAAGAGACACAGGAGGCTTTTCCCTCCTCGAAGCCGTGTTCGTAGAAAAATTGCACGATCCTCCCGGCGAGTTGGCTTTCCGTCAATCCCGGCCGCTTGAGCCATTCATTCGCAACCATATCGAGGCAGGCGTCGGCGATCGCCGCTGATAATTTGCCGCACTCCAGCTCATCCACGGTCTTGACCACCCGGGCTTCAGACATGGCTGGAAAAGCATTCACCAGTTTCACGCCCGCTTCTTCAAAGGCCCGGTCCACCCAGCGATCGGTATTGTCCACGCCGATCTTCTCTCCGAACACTTTTCTTTCCTTCAGCACATCCACTACGCCGGCCACCATATTTTTGACCTGCCGTTCAACGGCCCCTTCGGACCATTTCCAGGTGATCGCCGGCCGAATCCGGCCCTCCATCCAGGGGCAGTCCAGTTTGGCATTTTCCATGTCTGCCCCCACCGTCTCGAATAAGACCGGTTCGCTGTCCCGGCATAAGACGGCATAACGGATGAAAATGTTATCTTTCCAATTCCCTTGATATACGCCCGTCACGTATCGGATATTGGGGCCCACATACAAAACCATCGCACCCAGGTCATGCTTGGCCATGGCCTCTCTGGCCCGGGCCAGTCTCTCCCGGCGCATTCGTTCAAAATTGATCCTTCCTTCCCAATCCGTCCCCATCATGCCGTATACCCGGCGCGGAGAATAGTGATGAGGGGTTTTTATGTATGAATGGTCAAGGCCTGATCTTCTGATTTCAATTTCATTGGAGTCACTCATTTTCCCTCCTCATTTCGATGATCTTTCATTTCAGAGGCCAGAGCCATTTCGTTGAGTTTCTGTCCGGGCCGCAGTTCTCCCGTAATGATGCCAACCCTAAGATATTGAACCAAATTCTCTGCCAAAGTCAATGTTTTCATCATATTCTCGATTCTCGTTTATCGATTTTTCATGAATTTAACCAATAAATTTATAGTATAGGAATTTCCTTTTTTATTCTTCCCCCTCACCCCCGCCCTCTCCCCCGTTTGCGGGGGAGAGGGGAAGGGTGAGGGGGCTTAACTGGATAGTATAGGAAATTGCTTTTTGGACACGGATGAATACAGATTGTCATGATAAACGAAAAAGAAAATAATTATCTGTGGTTATCTGCGAAAATCTGCGTCCTATTAAATTTATGCTTGTCAAGAAAAGACATGCGAAATTGTGCCGGGAGGCTATCCTGCGAGGGATTCATACTCTCCTTCTCCCTTTGCCGATAGGGGGGTGAGGGAGGGATTTTACCCCGCAATTGCAGGATGAGATTCGCGGGTGGCGAGGCCGCAATGACCCATTACTTTAAAAATACATCATCGCCCCTCCTGAAATAGAGAATTAAACCTATTTACTTTCCCCCATCTCTTCAGGTAAAACTTTCTACAAGGAGGATATGAAATCCTTCGTTGCGAATCGAAAAATGAAAGAAGGTTTTGATAGCCGTGCTTTAGGGAGGTCGAGCGTGCCAACTTTTCATTCGGACGCGTTTGTTTTCTTTGGCGCCACCGGCGATCTGGCGTACAAGCAGATCTTCCCTGCCCTGCAGGCGATGATCCGGCGCGGCCTTCTCGACATGCCGGTCATCGGCGTGGCGGGGCGCCCTTGGGCTTCTGATCAGCTCCGGGCTCGCGCTCGCAGCAGTCTGGAGGAACACGGCGGCGTGGATCCGGATGCCTTCACCAAGCTCTCTGCCCGACTTGAGTACATCTCGGGTGATTACGGCAAAGAGGAGACCTACGAGCACCTGCGCAAAGCAC
>Ga0315285_10004717_pt1 | contig 14128 bp, 12 predicted proteins | sample YL17G09_36_MG_FD_203698 | JGI IMG/M metagenome (GOLD analysis project Ga0315285, IMG submission 203698) | Sediment microbial communities from Yellowstone Lake, YNP, Wyoming, USA - YL17G09_36 | ecosystem: Environmental > Aquatic > Freshwater > Lake > Sediment | place: USA: Wyoming | collected...
TCCACAGGTTGTAGCGGTCATTCCAATCCATGTTGAAGGTGACGGCGTTCAGCCTGCCCGCCGCTCCCGCCACGGTGACCGCATCCAGAAAGGTGACATGGCCCGGGAGCAGGAGAACGGCACAGGCCAGCGCGGCCACCAGCCCCGCGGTCATGACCAGCATCTGCTGCAAGTCGGTCCAGGCGATGGCCTTGACGCCGCCCAGCGTGGTGTAAGTAACAGCCACGCCGCCCATGACCAGCGTAGTCGCCCAGTCCGGCCACCCCAGAATCACGGTCAGCACCACGGCCGGGGCGTAGAGAGTGATGCCCAGCGCCAGGCCCCTCTGGATGAGGAAGATGGCGCTGACCAGGGCCCTGGTTTTGGCGTCGAACCGCTGCTCCAGGTACTCATACGCCGTGTACACGTTGGCGCGGTGGAAGATGGGGACGGCGGTGACCGAAAGAACTACCATCGCCAGCGGCAGTCCGAAGTAGAACTGCACGAAGCGCATCCCGTCCACGTAGGACTGGCCGGTGGTGGAGATGAAGGTGACGGCGCTGGCCTGGGTGGCCATGATCGATAGCGCCATGAGGTGCCAGGGCATGGTCCTGCCGGCCAGCAGATACTTGTTGACGCTGTTGCTTCCCCGTCCGCGCCACAGCCCGTACAGGACGATGAAGGCCAGCGCGCCGCACAGCACCATCCAGTCCGCGAGCCTCATGGCGCGAACCGCCTGGCGAATGAATAGAAGAGGAGGATGAGAAGCGCCAGCCAGCCGATGACCGCCAGGTACACGCGCCGCCAGGCGCCCAGGAAAGGCGGCGGCTCCTCCGCGGTGCTTCCATTCTTGCGGTTACGCAACTCGTTCATTGAAAAGCGCAATGATTATACCGCTGGCGCAACAGAGCCGGCGCAACAGAGCCGCGCCCGGAGCAAGCCGCTGGCGCAACAGAGCCGCGACCGGAGCAAGCCGCCGGGTTTGCGGCTTGCGAGAGGGAGCGGTTCCGGGCCGGTCGTTGTGAAAACAACCGATCACAACGCGATCTCCGGCGTTACAATCCCACCCCATGCTCCGCACTCCGCGTGCTTACATGATCACATTTCACGGTTACGGTACGCGCCTCCACGGCTCGGCCGCCGGCTCCGTGCATCACTCACGTACTGCATACGGCAGCGATGTGCTGCCCGAAATGCCTCGCCTCGCTCAATTCGAACACGATCACCTGTCCGGGCCTCCCTTCGTGATGTCGTACGAGGACGCGCGCATCGCACTTGAGGGCGTGAAGGCCGCCTGCAAAGCGCGTGGATGGGACCTGATTGCGTGCCACGCAAGAACCACGCATGTCCACTCAGTCGTTCACGCAAACATCGAGCCGGAAGCGATCCTGAATGCCATAAAGGCGTACGCATCCCGCCGGTTGAACAGGGTTCACCCCGAAGACCGCGGCCGCAAGCGCTGGTCGAGACACGGAAGCACGAGGTATCTCTGGGAGCCGGAAGACGTAGAGGCAGCGGTCAATTACGTCTTGTACGAGCAGGGAGAGCCGATCGCCGTGTTTCAGAAGGACCGCGATAGAGAGTAAGAACCCCGGAACCGCTCCCTGCCGCAAGCCGCAAACCCGGCGGCTTGCTTCGGTCGCGGCGCTGTTGCGCAAGCCGCAAACCCCGCGGCTTGCAGCGGTCGCGGCGCTGTTGCATCAGACCTTGCTCCGAGCTTCTCATTGCGCGGACTTGGCGGCACTCAGGAAATTCGCGAAGATACGGAAGGCTCCCGGCACGCCCGCCGGCAACTGCCGAAACCATGCATAGGCGGTGAACACGTAAGCGCCTTTGCCATACCGAGCGTAGAGATTCCCTCCCGGCAGCGGCTGCTCGCCCGGATCGTGCGATTCCAACAGCGGTTCGTATCGCGGGTCCCACTGGGAAGCGAAGTACAACCCGCGCTCCTGTATCCAGCCGCGGAAATCCTCGTCGCCGATCTTGTTCGGCGCGTTGAGTAATACGTGCTTCGGGTTCGGGAAGGTAACCGGCGCCTCTTCCACCGTCACCCGCGAGCGTCCGAGTTGAAGCGGGTAAGGCCCGATTCCCTGCAAGTTGGCCGTCGAGCGGCCGTCCGGGGTGATGTACTGCACCACCAGCGTGCCGCCTTGCTGCACGTAGTCTATCAGGCGCTGCTGGTTGGCGACCAGGTCCGCGCGCACGTTGTAGGCCCGGACACCCGTGACGATGGCGTCAAAGCGGCTGAGGTCTCCGCGTGCCAGGTCGTCTGCTCCCAGCAGCGTTACCTCGCAGCCCAACTGACGGAGCGCGCGCGGTACCTCGTCTCCGGCGCCCATCACGTACCCGACCTTCCTGGCCAGTGTCCGGACGTCGGCACGCACCAACAGCGCGGTAGACGGCGGGAAGATGGTCTGTGGCGCATTGTCGGGATATTCGATCACCTGCATGCCGGAAGAGATTTCGCGGCCGCCTACCTTGGCGGTGGCCCGCAACTGGGCGCGGGCGGGGCCGGCAGGCGGAGTCACGGTGAAGGACAGACTGGTCTCCTCGCCCGCGGCCGCGATCCGGAACGGCGCGGAAGCGGGCTGGGTGCGCCACCCCGCCGGAGTGCGGAGTGCGAGAACTCCGCATTCCGCACTCCCCGCTCCGCACTCCAGTGCCTCCAGCCTGAGTTCTCCGGACACACCGGCCGCGTTGCTGCGCAGCAGCACCTCCACGGTCTTTGCTTTAGTGTCCGGAAACATGACGACCGGCTCGGAGACGCTGACCGCGACCGGCGGCGCCACGACCAGCGGCCGGGCTGTTTCGCCTGCCACCCGGTCCACATAGCGGCGAACTACGGGGCGGATGAAATCGATCTGCTCGGAACCTGCCTGGATTCGAATCCCAGCCCGCAAAGCCGGGGGCGTCTCGGGCAAGCCGACCAACTCCTGATCTTCGACGACGTAGGTGAAGCCATTACCGGGTTTCCGCAGCCAATAGGGCTGAGAATAAGCTTGTTCCTGCGGGATGGTGATCTTGAGCGAGCGCCGGTCAGGCTGGTTGTACGCCAGTGTGACTGGGGAAAACTCCTCGGCCGGGGCCCCGGCCATTCCTTCCAGCCTTACGCCCACTAGAGACATCGGGACGCGGGAACGATTGATGACCTCGAAACTGACCTGGAGCGATTCTCCCGGAACCACGGCATGACGGTCGGTCGAAGCAGTCAGGTACAGCCCGGCGCACAGCGCGATGGCCTCGTTGAGGTCCTGGAGCTTCAAGGCCGCCCAAGGGTCCCTGATGGCGGCCACCAGCGGCCGTGCCTTGAGCAACAGCGGGATTACTTTCTCGGGTTGCTCCGGCACAAACGTCCCGGCGGCTTCCTCGAGGATCTTGGCCACCGGCGCGCCGCCCGGCAGGCGGTTCCAGGTGGTGTCGATTCCCTCGAAGATGTCGCGCGTGGCTGGTTCGCCGGCCGTGACGGTCAGCGAGGCGCTGGCAGCGCCGCGCCGTTCCGGGGCGCCCATGCCCTGGCTCCGGTGCATGCTGCGACTCATGCCGGCAATCTCGGAGTAGGAATACCCGAGCAGCGCATCGAACTCGCCGGTATCGATGCGAATCCCCTGCGGGGCTCCGCCACCGCCGCCAGGGCCCGGGCCGTATCCGCCACTGACAACCCGCCGTATCTGCCAGGGCTCGACCCAGCGCAACTGTTCGGGGAAGCGCGTCTTGTCGGCCGCGGCCGCGATCGCCTCTCGTCCCAGGATTCCGGAGGCCTGGTGATGCCCGTGCCCGGCGCCGATCCCGACTACAAAGACGTCCGGGCGGAAGCGGCGGATGGTCCAGACCACGTCGGCCAGGATGGCGTCATGGCCCCACTTGGCGAAGGTTTCCTCCGCGGTTTTGGAGAAGCCAAAATCGACCGCCCGGGTAAAGAACTGCTCGGCGCCGTCGATCCTCCGGGCGGCCAGCAGTTCCTGCGTACGGACCAGCCCCAACAACTCGCCCTGCTCGGAGCCGATGAGGTTCTGGCCTCCATCGCCGCGCGTCAACGAAAGATACGCGGCCCGCGCTTTACGGCCACGGGCCAGGTAGGCCAGCAAGGCCGTGTTCTCGTCGTCCGGATGGGCGCCGATCATCAGGACACTGCCCAGGACCTTGAGCCGTTCCAGGGCGAGTTTGGTCTGAACGGCTCCCGCGAGATTCCGCTGCGCGGGAGCCGGAGCCTGCTGCAAGCACAACAGGCACAATACGAGGGCGGTGCAGGCCAGGCGGCTGCGCCCCTTCCGGCTTGTGGGTTTCATTACTTCACCTTAAAGGGTACGGACGCGATTACGTTCTCCCATTCCAACTGGAGCTTGCCGGCATTCGCTCCCGTGCTGGTGAGCGTCATCTTGTACGTCTCAATCGGCTCGGGAGGCTTGCTCACCTCCATCGGGACGCGGCCCAGATCCTGGTCCTTGTTGTAGGCTGTGCCCCACTGGCCGGTCTGTTTGTTGATGATGAGCTGCCAGGGCTCGGGCTTCACCTGAACGTAGATCGTGTAGTCACCTGCGGGAACAGCCAGGCCCTTGATATTCAGATCGGCATCGGTGTGCAAAGCGGTAGCGGCGTTCGCACCTGCCCGCCAGACGGGGTATGTTCCGTCTTGGGTGACTCTGCCGCCCTCTCCGAAAACCGTGGGCCTCCCGCGCAGGGACGGCGCCGAGTACTTGATCGTGATCTTCTTTTCGCCCAAGGCAACGGAGGTCTCCGCGGCCGGGCTGAGCGGCGCTTTCTTCTTCTTGGCCGGCTCCTGGGTCCATACGAGACTCGCTGCCACAATGACCATTGCAGCGCAGATCAGAATGGATTTCTTCATCTGTTTCTCTCCTTTCGAGAATTGACGCTCCCGACTTGCACAAACTCGGTGATGGCAGGATGAACCCGCCGCTACAGCACATGTACCGCTGGTGTCCCTTCGGTCGCCTGTGATGTTAACACGGGTTTCCCCTCTGTATCTCTCCCTAGCCTCCAGGGCTGGTCGCACACCGCTTCAAACCCATCCGCGAAAATCCGCGCAGCCCGCGGATTCGCTTCATTCGTTCATCGGCGGAGGCAGAAAATCGTGATCGAGGATCATTTCCGCTTGGCGTCGGAGAACGAACGCGCTCATTTGTGCGTGATCTTCAAGGTTTCCTTGCTGAAGGCCTCCAGTTTGCCCGACTCCAGGTACGCGCGCGCCTCCTGGCTTGGTTTTAAATAGGCGTCCCAGAAAGCGAGCGTGACGATCTTCGTCCACGCCACGTGGTCGGGATTCGGCTTGTTCCTGGGGTTGAAGCTCACGCCGGTGATGCCGCCGTAGCCGTGGTCCAGGCCATCGACCCAGACCAGATACTTGTCGCCGGGCGGGCTGAGATCGTAGGGTTTCTTGCGCCACTCGGCAGGCTGGCCGGTGCGCGTCGGGCCGTCGCGTGAGCCGGTCATCACCAGCATGGGGCGTGCCAAGTGCGCCCACGATTTTTCCGTGAGCATTTCGCCGGGGCCCTGGCCGGAGAGCAGCACCACGGCGCTCACGCGTTTGTCCTCGAAGCTCCTTGCGCCGCCGGGAAGGAACGCCGTCGCTCCGCCGACGAGCTGCGCCGTGTTGGCGCCAAAGGAATGGCCGCCCACGCCGATCCGCTTGCCGTCGAGCTTCCCTTTCAGCGCCGGCTCCCTTCTCTCCAGGTCATGGAGCGAATCGAGGATGAAGGAGACGTCCGCGGGGCGGCTTTGCCAGTCGCGGAACGCGGCGGCGTCGCCCACGCGCACGCCAAGCGCGTGCGAATCGCTGTGGTTGGCCTGGATGGTGACGTAGCCGTGGCTGGCCCAGTGCTCCGTCAGCGGCAGGTAGTTGTCCTTGCTGCCCCGCGCGCCGTGCGACCAGACGATGATCGGGAACAGCCCGTTGCCGTCGGGGTAGTTGACGCGCAGTTGCAGTTGTTTCTTGCGCGCCGCATCATCGAGCACCAGGAGCTTGATGGTCCGCACCGGGAACGGGCCGGGCTGGAGTTTGTAGGCCTGGTCGCCGCCGGCAGCGGCCGCCATGCCGGCCGCCGGCGCCAAGACGGTCAACGCGGCGCCTACCGCGCAAAGTCTGGTGAGCCTCATCATCGAATCCCGTAGACATTATGCAAGACGGCGGCGGCGGGGGGAAGGCCGCCTCTCGTTCGTCGCGCCGCTCCCCTGCCACCGCCGACTCAGTTGCGTCCCCTTGCCCCGGATTTTCGCAGCGGCATGCGGCAGAGGCAACACACTGTCTTCCTTACCGGCGCTTCTGCTAGCATAGAAACATGTTGGAGAGGGTTGTCAAGAAACGCGGCGTCCGAGAATCCGCATCCACGCAAGAAGATCTGGCCTACTGGCTGAGTAGGACGCCCGAGGAACGCGTTGCCACTGTGGACTACTTGCGCAGACAATACTATGGAAACGCAGCCAGACTTCAGAGAGTTGCTCGCGTCATTCAACGCCCACCACGTTGAGTACATGATCGTCGGTGGATACGCACTGGCCTTTCACGGGGCGCCGCGTTTCACCGGGGATCTGGATATCCTCGGCCGGGAGCAGTTCATTGCCAACAAGCGCGCCACAGGCAGAAAGAAGGACTTGGCTGATCTGGAAGTGCTGGGGGAGGAGTGAAGGCAAGCGCGGACCCGTGCCGAACCGCCTGCCGCTGCGGCCGGTCGCGTCTGCTATAATCGAGCCGTGAAGTTCACTCGGTACTTCGAGGCGATTCGGGAACGGCCTGATCGCGCGAGTATCAAGCTGGAGTGGATCGAGCATGTGGTCAGGAATCCCGTGAGAGAAATCACTCAGCAGGACGGCCGCATTCGTCGTTGGGCGCCGATTCAAGAGATGGGCGGGAGGCATTTGCGAGTTGTCCTGCTGGCGGACGGTGAAACCGTGCATAACGCCTTCTTTGATCGCTCGTTCGCGCCATGAAGATCAAATACTTTCAAGATACCGACACTCTGTACATCGAGTTTCGCCAGGCCGAGGTCCGCGAAACCAGGGATCTGGACGAGAATACGATTCTTGATCTCGATCGGAACGGTGACATCTGCGCAATCACAATTGAGCATGCACGCGAGCGCACAGAGATCCCCTCGTTTTCATACGAGCAGGTGACGGCCTAGCAACGCGCATCAGAACATCAACCGCGCGCTCATCTGGATGCTGCGCCCGCCGCCGCCGGAGCTGATCACCCCGAAAGTGGACTGGTTGGACATGTCGGTGCCGGGATTGCCCCACGAGACCGAATTGGTGAAGTTGCTGGCCTCCAGACGGATCTGTAGCTTGTACCGCTCCCACAGCCGCATGTCTTTGGCCAGCGAAATATTGCGGCCCCAAGCTGATGGTCCGCGGAAGTTGGACCTGTACGCCGGCTCCGGCGAGATGGTGTACTGGTTCGCCAGTGCCAGAAAAGCGGAGGTGTCGAAGTAGGAGTTCAGCACCTTCCGGGTATTCGGGTCGACAATGTCTCCCAGCCGCTCCGAGACCGAGCCGCTCTTGGACGGGTCCCGCAGCATGATGGGCCGGCCGTTGGGCCCCGAAACCGACAGCGGCGCTCCCGAGCGGTAGTTGACGTAGCCCGAGAGCGTCCAGGCCTCGACCATGCGGGCCAGGGGCCGCACCAGCGCTCCCCCGATCGGTTTTCCGGGGCCGAACGGCAACTGGTAGACGAATGCCAGCCGCAGCTTGTGGGGGCGGTCGCCGCTGGCGATCCCACGAAACTGAGGCCGCTCGTTGATGATGGTGTTGGTGTTGCTGGTGATGATCTTGGAGAAATTATAGGACAGGTTCACGTTGAGCCCGTGGCCGTACCGCTTGTTCACTTTCAATTGCCCGGAATGGTAAATGGCCCGCCCCGCGTTTTTGTGCACCGTGAGGGTGGTGTACTGGGGGTACAGGACCCAGAGCCGAGACTGGGGGATGGTGGCGCCCTGTCCCAGCGTGGACTGCGCGCTGAAAACGCCCAGAAACGGATTCGGGACCGCATTGTTCTCCGCCGCGCCCAGCGCCAGGTACACGTCCGGCTTCTCGTTCAGATTAAAGCTCCCCGTTTGCTTCAGGGTGTGCATCCCCATGTAGGCGGTCTCCACCACCATGCCTCCCGGCACTTCGCGCTGAATCCCGAACTGCCATTGCTCGTTGTAAGGGCTGAGACGGTTCTGGTCGACGACCTCGAGGGAGCCGCCGTAGAACTCGGCCAGGCCCAGGGCGGCGCCGCGCGGAGTCTGGAGGCCCGTCGGGAACGGATTGGCCAGCGTGGTGTACGGGGTCATATTGCTATTGGTGCTCTGCACATACGAGGTGGTGACGTTGAATACGCTGGCGGTGCTGAGAAAATCGTCGTTGTAAGTCGGGGAGGCGAAGAACATGCCGAAGCCGCCGCGCACCACGGTCTTGGGATTCAGGCTCCAGGCAAAACCAAAGCGCGGTCCGAAGTTGTTGGCGTCCAGGTTGCCCTGCCGCCGCGACACGCCATTGAGCCCCGCAAACAGCACGCCGCCGCGGATATTCCTCCCCGGCACCGGCAACGGTGAAGGCGCGTTGTAGTCGAAGCCGTAGAGGCCACGATCGAACCGCTCCGTGTAGGGCGTCTCCAGCTCATAGCGCACCCCGAAGTTCAGGGTGAGGTTGCGCCGCACTTTCCATTCTTCCTGCACGAACAGCCCGGTGTAGGTGTTCTGATACGCGGACGCGGCGTTGTACCCCAGCGAGCCGGAAGCCGGCACCCCCAGCAGCAGCGACGCCAGCGCCGAACCCGAGGTGTCCCCCGAGGCGGTCTGAGAGTAGTTTTGCCGGGTAAAGGTGTTGTTGAACGTAAACGTGCCGGGACCGCTCCCTCCCGGGTCCAGGACGTTGTACCGGGGCAGGCGGAAATCGCCGCCGAACTTCAAAGAGTGGTTTCCCATCTGCTTGTAAAAGGTGGCCAGCCAAGTGGAGGTGTAGAAACGGTTGGGGCCCTTGGTAGAGCCTAAGCGGGGGAAGTTCTCGCTGTCCAGGTTAAAGGTGGGCCAAGCCTTGAAAAACTGGTTCTGCGCGATGATGGGCGCCAGGCTCAGGGGCGCCGGGTCCAGCAGTTGGCGCGGGTTCGATTTCATTTGCCAGCGCATCGCAAGGCCGTATCGGAACGAGGCCACCAGGGTCGGAGAAAAGGTAACAGTATGGTCGATCCCTAAGTTGTCCATGAAGCGGTCGTCCTGGCCGATGTCGCTGTTACCGTCTACCGGCCAGGACATCACGCCGGGCATCATCACATCGGAGTCCTGGATGCGCACCAAGTGGCTGTAGCGCACGAACAGGCGCTGCTTGTCGCTCACCACGTGGTCGACGCGCGCCGTGTAGTTGCGCTGTTTGACGGCCACCAGGCCGTCGACGGCCCAGTTGTATCTGCCAATCTGGGCCGCTCCGGGCAGGCTGGGCAGGGCGTAAGCCTTCACCACGGCGGCGCCCGTCGGGTCCAGGCGCGCCGCCGGAATCTTATTGTTCGCGAACTGAGTGCGGGTGGCGCTGGAACCGCTGCCGACCGTGGTCCAAGGGTCGTAAATTTGAAGCAAGCCGGTACCCCGCGAGTTCAGGGTCTGGGAAAAGTCCCCGCTGCGCTCCAGTTCCGTGGGGACGCGCGCCTGGCGAAACAGGTCGCGCTTGTCGTCGTCGCGTTCGTAGGCCAGGCTGAAGAAGGTGCGGTTCCGGCCATTGTAAAGCTTGGGGAGACGCACGGGGCCAGTCAGCGCGAAGCCCACCTGGTTGTAGCTCACTGGAGGCTTGGGGAAGACCGGCTCGCCTGAGGGTTTCCGGCCCGCGCGGTTGTTGCTCCAACTGTTGGCGTTCAGCGCCGCCCACCTCTTGTAATCGTAAAGGGTGCCGTGCACCTGATTGCCGCCGCCGCGCGTGGTGATGCTGATGGCGCCGCCGTTGGAGTGGCCGTAGGCGGCATCGAACATGGTGGTGTGCACCTTCATCTCATCCACTGAATAGGCGGTGGGCACGTAGATGATGATGCCGCCGCTGCGGGCGATGGTGTTGGGCACGCCGTCCACAACCACCTCGTTATTGCCGCTAATCCCGCCGCCGCCCCCGATGCTGATGCCCGACTGCCCGTTGCTGGTATAGGTGCCGCCGGAGGCGTCCACCGCGGCGTCCAGGCTGATGTTGTTCAGCACGTTGCGGGTCAGGCTGATGGGCACGTTCTCGATGTAGGTGCGCTCCACCACCTGGCCAAGCTCGGCGTTGCTGGTATTCAGCGCGCTGGGCGCCGCCGTCACCGTCACGCTCTCGGCCGTCGCGGAAACCTCCAGCACGCAATCCAGCGTGGTCTCGGTGGCCATGGAGATGCGCACGTTTTGGCGCTCGATCTTTCGAAATCCAGCATGCTCAATCAGCACCCGGTAATTGCCCGGAAGCAGGAAGGGGACCCGGTAGTTCCCCTGCGCGTTGGTCTTGGTGGCGGTTGAGGCGCCGGTCTCGGTGTTAACCACCGTGACCTGGACGTCGGGGACCACCGCGCCCGAACTGTCCGTAATGCGCCCCAAGATCGTTCCCTGAAACTCCTGCCCGAACAGTGACAAGCTGAGCAAGAAAACGGCAATGACGAGACGCTTCATGGGGTTACACCTCCGCCTTTTTGGACATGCCTAACACCCGGGCACACCCGGCTTTAGACAGACACTACACCCCGGAGGCCGACAACGCAAGAGGGTCGAGCCCGTGTAACCGTGGTGTTAACCGTTACGCCAGCCGGGGCTGGAAACCCCGGGCGTCGCAGGGCAAGGTCTCCAGGAGGCGGGTACCGCGGCCGGCGCCTCCAAAGGCAAGGAGGCCGGTAACGGGCGTGGCAAGGCCAATCATCCGGACGCGCTTCGCCGGCTGAACGCTTGCCGTTGGGCCGCAGCCCAACCGCGGCTCGGATTGGCGTACAATCCTTCCATGTCCAGAGATTTGAAGCAGGTCTTTCGCGAAGCCTTCGAACTCCCGGACACGGAGCGGGCCACGCTCGCAGGATTGCTCATTGAAAGCCTTGAGCCTCCGCCCGATTCGGAGGTCGAGGAAGCTTGGGCAAAAGAGGCTGAGCGACGGTGGAACGAGATCGAGTCCGGAGAAGTGCGGACAATTCCATGGGATGAAGTGCGTGCCGAGCTCTTTCGGCGAGGATGATGGGTGTGGAATGACGCCTTACGCTTGGTAATCGAGTTGCGCAAGATCCAGAGCGGCAAGCCCCGCACTGCACAGCGGGACTGATCCGCGTCTCGATCGTCGCCTAACGAGGGTATGCACCTGGCTGCCGCACAAGGCGGGGCCGCGGCTGATGTCGGCTCGTTGGACACGGGAGTAGAGGAGGTCTTGAGGCTTCTCACAATCTACTGTAGTTGGTGCACGGAGCATCAGCACAAGATCGATGAGACGACAGCCCAGAGATCTGGAATCATGGAGTTGCTGTGTCCCAAATGCTGCAGAGTAACAAGTATTAATGTCCGGGCGGATGGGACCATTTTTGTTATGGCTGGAACACCACTCCCACCCAAGAAGGAGAAGGAGAGCGAGGAGGGCCGAGGGAACGAATGAAGCCGCAGGATAGGAGAGACAGCGACGATTTGCGTCAGCCCATGCGCCAGCGGAGTGCCGAGGTTGAGGCCTTCGAAAAGAAGGGCGGGGTATATACTTGTCGCATGGGCATGATCGACATTGCCAGTCTCAGCATCGAGGAGCGGTTGCGGCTCCCGGAGCAGCTCCGGGAGAGCCTCTCCGCCACGCCGCAGGCCATCCCTCTAACGAACGCGCATCGCGAGGAGCTGGACCGGAGGCTTGATGAGATGGATAGAGGCGGCCCGGCCGGCATTCCCTGGGAAGGGGTGCTGGGCCGGGTTCGCCGGCGGCGCCCAGTGATGCCAATCGCTGCCCGTCCGCCACGAGTGCGCCAGTCGTGATTCTGGCAATTGAACGATGTCCTCGCAGTTTGAGAGAATTGGAAAGAGCGTTCCAGATGAACCCAACAATCACGTCGGTCTTTGATCTGAGCCCCTCGGAGAAGCTCCAACTCCTGGAAGACCTGTGGGATGACCTTGCAGCCGCTCCCGAGGCTGTGCCGGTCCATGATTGGCAAAAGCAGGAATTGGCCCGAAGAAAGACCAACCTACAGAAAAACACGGCCTCAGGACTCGCGTGGGAAGAAGTTAAACGAAGGGTCCGCAGCCGCTATGCCCGCTGAGTTGATCATAGCTCCGGAGGCCGAACAGGACGTCGCGGACGCCTATGCATGGTACGAGAGTCGGCGGCCCGGCTTGGGAGAAGAGTTCTTGAGCTGCGTCGATGCTTGCATTCAAAGTATCCGCCGCACGCCTGAGATGCACGCCGTCGTCCACGAGCACTATCGCCGGGGGTTGGTGCGCCGCTTCCCGTATGCGGTCTTTTACGAATGTGCAGAAGGCACGGTAACGATCTACTGCGTGTTCCACACCTCCCGTGCTCCGGACAAATGGCGTCAGCGCTTACCTTGAGGGGGACCCGTGTGGCCAGCATTGGAACTGCGCTACAATGCCCGGATGAATCTCCTGAGCAGGCGCGAACTGCTGATGGCCGCGGGCGCGGCGGGGGCATCCGCGGCGCTGGCGGCAACCGAAACGATACCCACCATCAAGCTGGGGCGGCATACCGTCTCGCGGCTGATCGTGGGCGGCAACCCGGTCAGCGGGAATTCCCACACCTCTTCCACACTCGACCGGGCCATGCGCGACTACTTCACCGCCGCCAACACCAAGAAGCTGCTGGCGCGCTGCGAGCAGGCCGGCGTCAACACCTGGCAGTCGCGCGGCGACCGGCACATCCTGCGCCTGCTGAACGAGTACCGGCTGGAGGGCGGCCGCCTCCAGTGGATCGCGCAGACCGCCTCCGAGCTGGCCGACATCCCGCGCCATATCCGCGAGCTGGCCTCGGCCGGCGCTATCGGCATCTATCACCACGGCTCTCAGACCGACAAGTTCTGGCGCGCGGGCCAGATCGAGACGGCGCGCGAGATGTGCAAGCTCATGCGCGACGCCGGCGTGCAGGTGGGCCTCGGCAGCCACATCCCGGAAGTCATCGACTACGTCGAGTCCAAGGCCTGGGACGTGGATTTCTACATGACCTGCGTCTACAACATCAGCCGGACGAAGGAGGAGCAGGAGCAGGTGGCCGGCCTGGGAGCGCGGGCGTCCTCGCCCGCAACCTCTGGGCCTGCGGCGGTCTCGGGCGTGCGGGCGGGGACGCCCGCGCTCCCAGGCGGGCAGTTGTTCTGGGACCCCGACCGCGAGAAGATGCTGGCCCGGGTGCGGCAGACCGCCAAGCCGTGCCTCATTTTCAAGGTGTACGGGGCCGGGCGTAAGTGCGGCTCGCCCGCCGAGATGCTCGACGCCTTGCGGCTGGTCTTCCGCTACGCCAAGCCCATCGACGCCGTGGTGCTGGGTATGTTCCCCAAGGAGAAGGAACAGGTGACGGAAAACTGCCGGCTGGTCCGGGAAGCGCTGCAGCAGCCGGCGGCGATCCTTGCACCACCGGCGTTCCGCCCGATGTCACTTAATCTTCGGCTGTGAAGTGGCACAGGCAGCCCGAAACGACGGCCTGACGTGGCCCAGAGCCGACAAACGAGGCCGGCGTAACGGTTAACCCTACCGTTAGACGTGCCCAGCCCACTTGCATTCCCAGCTTCGCGCGTGTAAAGGTGTACGCGGCCGGGCGTGGTTTGCCCGCCGCAGTGACCAACACGTCGCGGCCGGCGGTACAACTGAAAGGAGAGCTATGCAGGGGATCAGCAGGCGCGAGGCGCTGGCCGGCGCGGCCGCGGGAATCGGGCTTGCCCCTCGAGCGGCCCGCGCGGCGCAGGCCAGCTCGGCGGTTACCGTCGGGATTATCGGCACCGGCGGGCGCGGCCGCTTCGACGGCATCCTGTTCGCCCAGGACGGGCGGGCGCGCATCGTGGCGCTGTGCGATATCGTGCCGGAGCAGATCGAGAAGACCAGGAGCGCGATTCCCAGCACGGCCAAAGCGCGGGCCTACAAGGATTACCGCGAGCTGCTGGCGGACCCCTCCATCGACGCGGTGCTGATCGCCACCCCGGTATTCCTCCACCCGGAGCACTTCGAGGCGGCGGTCAAGGCCCGCAAGCACATCT
>Ga0315285_10004718_pt1 | contig 14128 bp, 20 predicted proteins | sample YL17G09_36_MG_FD_203698 | JGI IMG/M metagenome (GOLD analysis project Ga0315285, IMG submission 203698) | Sediment microbial communities from Yellowstone Lake, YNP, Wyoming, USA - YL17G09_36 | ecosystem: Environmental > Aquatic > Freshwater > Lake > Sediment | place: USA: Wyoming | collected...
CCAATCTTTCTACGGGATCTTGAAACAAGACCTCCCAGTAGCGATCGTCACGGTCGGCAGGGGGTCCGTGGTGAGCCCAATCCTGGAGTTCGGGGTGCCTCTGATCCCTGACAAGGACGTGTACTTGTCGGCGGTCGTGCCTGGAACCGTCACCCAGGCGACGCCCCAATCTACAGGGACGGTCATGCTCCGAGTTGGGTTCGCTCTCGACGCTGCTCGGGTCATTCTGTCCGGCGACTTCCGGGTGGACTACTACTGAGCCTATCAGCAGACCCTGCTAGGAGTCCCGTCCATGTCCAATCTCCGCTCGAAGCTGATCCGCCTGGCCCACCAGAAGCCAGAGCTTCGCGGCGTGCTCCTTCCGCTGCTCAAGGCGGCGAAGCAGGAGAAGTCCGCTGGTTGGTGGTCTCTCGATCCGCTCGGCGGAGACTCCCCTCTCGACCTCATCCACGAGATTGAGGAACTCCCCGTCGCGGCTGCGGTTGCGAAGATGAAGAGCCTGCTCTCACCTCAGAAGGAGTGGCAGAACAACTACATCGCGATGGGCATCTGGGACTTGGTCGTCTCCAAGGGTGTCCCCCAGTACGCCGACGCCTTCCGAGCCCTCACACCACTCGTCAAGAAGGCTGCTGAACTCTGCCATGAGGAGTGGTCGTACCCCGGTAGTGGTCGAGCCAAGCGTGAGGGTTGGACCGAGGATGATGCTCGTGAAGCGGGGGTCTTCCTGGCCACCTGGAGCAAGGGCACACCTACCGGGAAGTACAAGAGTTCCAAACTCTTCGTGCCGAAGAGCCTGGCCGCCTGGTACATCAAGAAGTCCCGAGCGGACGGTGACATGCTCTTCGTGGACGTGGTGAACTTCTTCACCAGGGAGCGAAAGAGCCTGGACATGCCCCTGGAGATTGACCTCGAAGATCCGACCTTCTCGGTAGAACTCTACGGGGGATTGAGCGGGGACGCTGTGGACAAGCAGCAGTCGATTCTCGTCACCGCAAAGGGTGAGCGAGACGGCGAGGACGTGTCCCTCCAGCAGCAGTTCGAGATCGACACCCTCACGGGTGAGTTCAAGGACGACGGTTTCGGGGATTGGGAATGAGGGAGTCTAGCGCAATGTCTGACCGAGCACTTCGAGCCAAGCTGATCCGCCTCGCCCACGCCAACCCCGAGCTTCGCGCTCAGATCCTGCCCCTCCTGAAGGAGGCTTCGTTCGTAGATGGGAAGCCCCATTGCGACATGGCGAAGGACTGCGAGAAGCCGGTGACCCACATCGACAAGGATGGGTACATCTACTGCGAGAAGCACGCCGCTCAGCGGAAGTCAGGTGGCGTCCCGACCCGGAAGCTCAAGCCAGCGGAGATCAAGAAGCTGGAGCAGGGGCAGACGGTCAACAAGTACGCAGGCTGCGAGAAGCTGCCTGAGGGCGGCATGAGGGACAACTGCGAGGAGAAGGTCGAGGAGGGCAAGGAGTCGGCTTCCAAGAAGGCTGCTGGTCATACGACCTACAGCGAGTACGTCCGTGACTGGAAGAAGTTGAAATATCCGGTCACCGTCAAGGGTGAGATTCTTACCGAGGAGCGGTGGACGAAGCTCATGAAGGGCGAGGAGTCGGCTTCCAAGAAGGCTGGCTCCAACGATGTCATCGAGTACGTCCTCCCCATGGACGACATGGCCAAGCTCTACCACAAGCTGGAGAAGCAGGACGAGCAGTCAGCCAAGCTCCTCATGGAGGTCTACAACGTCCTGCGGGCGCGTCTCAAGCTCTCCGACGGCGAGTCCGAGGCCATGAGCCGGGTTCGCGGCATGACTACCAGGGGTCAGAACTGGGACGTGGACCTCCTCCGCAACAACATCTTCAAGGCTGCCCACTCGCTTGGCATGAAGCTGCCGAGCATGATGTTCTGAACTAGGAAGATTTGAAAATGTTTAGTGATCTCCGTTCCAAGGTGATTCGTCTGGCCCACTCAAAGCCAGAGCTTAGGGCGCACTTGCTTCCGCTTCTCAAGCAGGGGGCTGAATGGGCGACTGAGGAAGCCCGCAAGCAGCACCTCAAGGACCACCCCGGAGCGAATCCGAGTGACCACACGGTCAAGAAGACCGAGGACAAGAAGCCGGAGGGTGGGGAGTCCAAGGGGAAGGCCCCCAAGGGTCGGCCAGACTCACTCAAGGGGACCAAACTCAAAGAGATGACGAACCCCAGTGCCCCTGAGGGTAAGGATGGATGGGGAGATCGTAAGCCTGATGATGTCCATGCGATGGGTGTCAGTCTGTTCGATAGACCGGAGAAGAAGTCTGCACAGAACGACAGTTCTCTCATGCTCAACTTCCGTCACTACAGCCTGAAGTCACCTTCTGAACTGAAGAAGGGGCTGAAGGAAAGTGTGAAGTTGATGACGCCCCACGAGGTTGAGCGGCTGGCAACTCGTATGGACGAGAAGCTGTGGGAGCCAGACAAGATGAAGCGTGAACTCCACGAGAAGCTCAAGAAGGAGGTTGGTGAGTTGGAGGAGGAGAATCCCGGCTTGTCTATTGGAAGCCAGATTGATGATCTGGTTGACCACCTCACCAAAGGCACTGAGATGCCTGAAGACAGTGACATCCTCAGCCACATCAGCAAGCCAAAGTTCGATACGGAGGACTACAAGGCGAAGGCGGAGCAAACCCACGAATGGCAGGGAGTTCTCGACGAATTGGCAGATGAGGTGGGAAAGCACCTGAAGCCGAAGAAGAAGTGATAGGAGTTACCTGTGGCGGTCGCATTTCTACCAGGGACAGTTCTAGGGCAGGGAGATCTCGACATCTTCCTGACGAACTCGTCGTCTATTGCGACCAACGCCTTCGAGATCACCTACGCAATCTACTACCTGAGTCCGGTCTTCCCGTTCCCTGAGATCCTGATCGGCTCTCCGAACCGGATCCCACTGAATCCGAATGTCGGTGAGTACTACGCCTCACTCCAAGTGCCGACGAACGCGAGCATCGGCACCTACCACATCAGGTGGAGCTTCAAGCAGTTCGCCGGGAGTCCGCTGCAACAGGTCGTGCAGGAGTGGGCCGTGGTGTCCCCTGGGACGACGACTTCCCCAATCTACTCAGCCTGCGTCACAGGGATGATTGCGAAGCTCAGGCTGCTTCTGAGGGATCAGAATCCGGACAAGTTCTACCACTTCAGGCCGCCTGAGGCCGAGGGGAACATCGGCGCGTACAACCAGGTCTTCGGTCAGATCTGGGAGGACGCCGAACTCAAGGAGTACCTGGAGCGCGGGCTCGACTGGTGGAACATGTTCCCACCGAACACCTGCGACTTGGATACCCTCGACAAGCTCTGCACGGACAAGGCGTGCTGGCGGACGGCTATCCTCTGGGAGGCCATCGCCCACGCTTGCTTCGCGATGTCCCTCAACTGGGTGGCAGACGAGTTCGACTACTCAATCGGAGGCGTATCACTCTCGATTGAGAAGTCCGCCAAGTATGAGTCGCTCAAGTCGAACGCCGAGTCTCAGTTCGACAAGGCCACCGAAGCCAAGGCCCGGACCGTGAAGTTCATTCGCGGCTTGCAGCAGCCCAAGTACGGGATCGGCATCAGGTCAGCCTTCGGACCCCAGGTCGGTCGGGGTGTCCTGAGCCCGAGAAACTTCCTGTAGCGGTTGGGTTTTAGCCAGGAAACGGTCCCATTCCCCTGAAGAAGGCTCCCCACTCGGCGGGGACTTCGTGCAGGCTCAGGTGCTTCGCGAGGATTGCACGATGCTCTACCTCTCGCATCGCTTCCGCCCATGGGTGGTCTGATGCCTTGAGCTTCGAGAGGCTGATCCTCCAGAGGTGCCCGCATCCCTTGCACTCGAACCCCATCTGCCGGAGCATCGGCTCGTCAGATAGGACGAGATTGATTTCCTGATCCTCTTCCGGGCACGAGTGCATCGAGAGGTCGGAGATCATCGCTCTGAATTCCATCCAAGGCATCTCCTCGGAGACGGGTGAGAGCCCTGACGACTCCTTGAGTTCTTGGAGGTGGATTCCTCCTTGCGACCCTGGGAACACACCGACGACTCGGTTGAGGTCTGGGTCTTTCTTCAGGGAGAACCGTAGGCCACCCTCACGTCCGTAGGGCTCTACCCCTACGACGGTCCAGCCCACGAACGCCTCTCGGATCTTGGTCGTCGAGTCCATCCTCGACCGTACCCTAGTCCTTCTATCTGCCGCGTCCGGTATGTCCGACAGGAAGCTCCGCTCGTCCCTCATTCGCCTTGCTCACGCGAAGCCAGAGCTTCGGAGCACCCTCCTACCTCTCTTGAAGGAAGGCGCAAGAGCGACATGGCCCTCAAAATATAGTGAGGGAGAGGAAGTGGAGGCATTCGACGGACGTGAGTGGCGTCGAGGGGAGATCCAATCCTTCGTGGGTGTGAACAAGGTCCCGCGTGTAGTCGCTACAGTTCGACTCAACCCCGAGAAGACAAAGCAAGTATCTATCCAGGTCTACAAGGAGAAGGATATCCGGAAGGTTGCCAGTTCACTCCCATGATCATGACCAACGACTTCGTCCGAGTGGCTGCTGGCGCGGAAGGTTGAGGGGTCCGCACAACCTCAACGGGGCTCGTACCGTCAGTTACGACACGAACGAGTCCGCCTTCGGTCCCCAGGTCGGTCGAGGCGTACTGAGCCCCCGCAACTTCCTGTAGTCCGTGAACCCTCTATAGGCCGGGGGTGACATGACCAATCTGCTTCGTCTGGTCGCGGTGCTGGGAGTGTCCCTCCTGTTCTCGTGTGGGCCGTCACCGGCCCCTCTCGTGGATGCAGGGTCCGACGCCGGGGTGCTCGACGCTGGGGCGACCGACGGTGGTGTTCCGCCGACACGACTCCGGGTGATCAACGGCTCCACCGAGACGCTGTGGATCTTCTACCAGGTCGGCGCGGGCGGCGGCTCAATCCCTACGGCACACCAGGTCCAGTTGGCGGCTGGCGAGCACCTCGACTACCCGATCCCCGACGAGGGTCTCGCAGCCACCCGGTTCTGGCCGGGCTACGGCTGCGACGACACCGGCAACAATTGCCAGATTGGGCAGTCGGGCGGCCCCGCAGACCAGGGCTTCACCTGCCCAAGCTACGGTTGTGCTCCGCCGATCGACTCGAAGTTCGAGGGCACCTTCGGCTGCCTTCCGAGCGTGCCGGTCGGTGACTGCCTGATCAACCCGTCGAGCCCGACGCATGACCCGCTCCCCGCCACAGACGGTTGGGACACGAGCATGGTGGACGGCTTCACACTGCCCTTCCGGGTCGAGGTGTTCGGGGACTGCCCTGGCGGCCCAATCGCCAACACGATCGACTGCTCGGCGCTCCCCCTGTCCATGTGCCCGACCACGGAGGATCTCTCCACGGACGGGGCGTTCCCGGCGCTCATGTCGGAGAGCATGGTGCTCACGAACCCCTCAAGCTCGCTGCCAGGTGGCTGCTACGCGGACTGCTCGAAGCTCACGATGTCTCAGTGGTCGGGACTCTCCTACGACCCAGCTTCGGCTGAGGCACAGATGTACTGCTGCCCGACGCCGCCGATTGAGCCTGCGGCCTGTCGAGTTGGCCCAGTCGCGAGCACAGCCTACACCGACCTGGTTCACCGAACCTGCCCGCAGGTCTACGCCTACTCCTACGACGACGGGAGCGGGCTGTTCTCGTGCCCGGCGGGCGTCCACTACGAAGTCACCTTCTACGGACTGCAATGACCAACCTTCGCAGCAAGCTGATCCGCCTGGCACACTCGAAGCCAGAACTTCGACAGCACCTTCTCCCCCTCCTCACGAGGGTCGCCGGAGGTGAGTCTCTGCTCAGTGAGTTCCTGGCTGAGAAGGACCAGGCTTGGAAGGACTTCGTTCGGATTGAGGGGGAGTCAGGTCGGGACAGCCCCGAGACGGACGCAGCGTACAGCCGTTTCTCAAGGTTTGATGGGATGAGGATACAGCGGAGCAAGTCCTTCCCCACAGACAAGACCTGGGAGACGATCGAAGCCCTCTACTACAAGGATGTTGATTCTGACTCCAAGCTCCACGCATGGGCGAGTCGAATCTCCGACGGCAACACAGCGATCCGCATCGCCCATGCTGGGTCAATGCTTCGCACCGGCAACATGCGTGGTTGGTACAGCGGGTACTTCTTGACCAACTGGAAGAGCAGTGAGGCGAACTTCCGTGTCTTCGGTGAGAGGGTAGAGAAGGCCGCCACCGAGAGGTTCTGGGAGCTTGCTGGGCGCGGGGATCGGGTGAAGCCGGATGTCCCGCCCTCGAAGAAGCCGGTTTTCGTGCCTCCGGCGATCCCTCCCAATCTGGTCCCAATGACGGCAGATGGGTGGGAGCTTTACAGCAGCGTGGCTGGGTCTGGGACCGCTGCGAAGGCTCTCGGCAAGTCCATGGCTGTCACTCTGGGCATGGTCGGTCGAAACGTCACGCCCTACAACACGGACGCCAAGAACGCCAAGAACCTCCAAGAGATCACCCGCAGAATGGGGAAGATCCTCCGCACCTACCAGAACTGGGGTGCTCTCGACACAGAGCCTGAGGGGCACGTCATTGACGTGCTCGAAGGCTACCTGAAGCTCTACCTGGACCGGTGGAATTTTCAGAAGACCTACGACTCCTTGAGCCGCAGCTACCTGTGATGAGCAGCGCGTACTTCGTAGCGACCCGCTTCCTGACGGCGAAGGTCTGGGAGAACCCGGCGAAGCTCGCTGCTGACTACATCGAGGCTCTGGGCAGCTTCAGGAACAGCTACCACCCAGGGCTGAACCCCTACGCATTGAGGTCCAGGTTGATTCCGGTGATCAACACCGGGAGGCCGCTGGCAGATTGGGTGATCCAGACGCGCTCGATCCCCTCTGGCAAGGCCAAGGGGATCGAGTTGGCAGCCAGGCTCATGCAGATGAGTCGGGTCCCCAAAGACATCCCTGCCTGGTACGAGAAGAACTCTGAGAGGCTCAGTCTTCTTCAGGAGGCCACTCGCTGGGAAGACCGCGCTTCTGGTGAGGCGGGGGAGAACCTGGAGGTCGTCCAGGTTGGGCCGTTCAAGGTCCACAACACGATCGGGGCGAACGCCAAGCAACTCAACGAGATCAAGGGACTCGTTGAGAGTGCTGCCAGGTCGCTGGGCACCACCTTCGATTTCAAGAAGGTGCTCTACGGGGATGTGTTCGTCGTCGGTCAACTCAAGCAGTCCGAGACGCTTGCTTGGTATGCGGTCAAGGCCGACGACGTGTATCTCCGGTCATTGGCCAAGAAGGGCCGGGACGATCTTCAGAGCCTGATTCACGAACTCGGGCATCGCTACTGGTACAAGTTCACCACCGCAGACCTGAAGCAGAGGGTCCACAAGCTCTACTATGACTTGAGCAACACCCGTCCGAACATGCCCCCTCTGGCCGTGGGGGACACCCTCCCTGTGAAGGTCCGTGGAACGAAGGGGCCGATCACCATCACAGGTCATGAGGGGCAGTTCTACAACCTCTCCACGGGTGGGATGGTCAAGATGTACGACGTGCAGAAGTGGCTCCGCACCAAGGCGGTCTTCCCGTCCCTCTACTCAGCGACCGACCCTGACGAGTTCTTCGCAGAGTGTTTCGCGTTCTACACGATGGGGACCCTCAAGCCTGACCTGGCTGTTCAGTTTGAGGCTGCAATCAAGGGTCTTGACACACTCCCCAACGAAGAAGTCTTCAGGGTCTGACCTCAACGCGGATGTCGTCAATGTGGAACCAGCGGTCGAATCTTCGAGCCGTGTTGGTGACTCTGGCGTGGTAGCCCGCTGCGACGGCAACAACGCACCGCAGGCCGGTGAGTCGCCCCTCGTGAACGTAGGGGGCGATCACCTCCTGACCCACGTCCACGAAGTTTGGAGACGTGTACTTGGCGTTCAGGGTGAGGTCAGTCACCGCGACTGCTCTTGGGCGAGGTCATACGCCTCGTGTTCCAGCTTCGTGATACGGGCTCGGTTGATCTCGGAGTTGATGCCTCCGCCATACCAAGTGTCGAGCCACTCGGAGAGGTAGGGCTGGTAGTTCCGGTCTTCGGTCGCCGCGCCGAAGGGGATGAGCTTGCGGAGAGTCGCCTGCTTCGTGAGCAGTTCATCGAGCTTCGCGATCCGCTGGTCGAGCGACACCTTCTTGCTCTTGAGGAAGGCGATCACTCCAGCACGCTCGTCTTTGCGCTTCTGGACGCCCGCCTTGCGGTCGGCCTCGGCCTTTCGACGGGCGTCACGCTCCTGGTAGAAGTCACTCATGACTTGGGTGGGGTCAACGCCTGCTGCACGGCAGACATTGTGAATGAGCGCGTGGAAGGTGCGTGACTCGTCCTTGCTGCCGAGCAGCAGGTAGCTCCACGCCTGGGAGCCGAAGATTGGGGCGTCGAATCGCTCTTCCGGTGGCGTCTTGTCGTCCTTCTCGATCCACTCGCATTCGCGACCCGCCTTCACGAGCGCCTTGGTCAGTCCTTCGGTTGCCGGGCCGTGGGAAGGCACCCAGGTCAGGAGATCCACGATCGCCTTCTGGATGTTGGAATGGCAGTGGTGCTCAACCACGTCCCCGCAGTCTGGGCAGATGACTCGGATCTCTCGCATGATCTCTCCTAGATGAGGCGGAGTGCTTCCCGGCACACACGCTGACCCGCCTGACGGGTCTTACGCTCAATCGCCCGGTCGTTGCGACGGCGATTTTTGGCCTTGCTCACGAGCCCCCACGACTTGTAGGAGCCCCCGGCGACACGTTCCTTGCGTCCGACAGTCATCAGTAGACTCCCGCCGCCCGTTCCTGGGCGCGCATCTCGTCTGCACGGTAGGCGTTGTCCACGTCGTGCGAAGACCCGCACGACCAGACCACGCCACGGAACCCAAGACCGGGACGGCAAACCACGACCGGCTCACCACGGCTCCTCGACCGACACGCGAGAACCCAAGCCTCGAACCGCGTCACGCTCGTCGCCACCTCGTTCCAGCCCTCGCACACGTCGTAGACTGCCACATCGAACCGGTCTGCCGTGCTCTTGGTTGCCATAGTCTTCACCCTCACCCTGGAAACGATTGGGACCACCCCTTTTTCACGTTCCACTCAAAGATTGACGGAATCATGTAAAAGTCCCTCCACCACTCGTTTCCAGGGAGTAAGGGAGATGATCATGACGACCACCCGCGAGATTCCTGCCGGTTACGAGGCGTGCGGCTGCTGCGACGGCCACGGCGAGATCGTCGTCCGGGTGATCCCGGCGGTGATGTACTACGCGGACGGCACGGGCAGCCCCGCTGAGGAGGTCTGCGAGACCTGTGAGGTCTGCGGCGGCGAGGGCTCGACCCCGATCGAGCCCGATGAGGACTTCGATGCGGAGCCCTCGGACGAGGACTTCGACTCTGATGATTCGATGGACGGCGACCACGAGTCGGCGCTCGCCTCCTGCGGGTTCGGCGTTGATGAAGATTACGGAGGATTCAGTGACTTCGATGGTGAGTAGGCGGAAGCCAAGACGGGGAGTGGGCAAGCTGCCTCTCCCCGTTAAACGAAACGCGGGCGGGGACATGATCCCTGCCCTCCTCATGTGGGCGTTCATCGCCCTGTGTTGGTTCTCAACCCATTCAGGATAGGTCTCCCATGAGACTCTTCGAGTACGTCGTCTTCGTGTCTTGGTACGACGAGCTTTCCACGCTCGTCGTAGACGCACCTTCGTCTGAGGAGGCTGTCGCCATGGCGAAACTCGCCATGGAAAAGCTCGCCAGAGAGCAAAGCTCCGACTATCGCTGGTCCAAGGAAGAGATCGAGCGGTACGTCGCGGGGTTCCGGAACTACGACTACAGGGCGAGCACGACCGCGAAGATTCTCGCGAACAGCAGCAAAGTTCCCACTGAGCAGGAGCGCATGTTGGAGGTGCTCAAGCACTGGCGCGAGCCCCGGCTGCCCACGGGCTGCCCGTACTGATGGGAACCTCATGAAGTCAGAAACCGCAGAGCAGATCCTCACTGTCGTATTGGAAACCCAAACTTGGGTTCACTCGGGAGATGAAGGAGATCATGTCGTCAGGTACCCTGATCTCTGGGCTGTTGCCCGCCATGCACTGAAGGTCGGGGTGGGTGAGCCCACGTTGAAGTCTTTCTTCGCGAACTTGGGGGAGGAGGACACAGACGAGCTTCTTCGAGTACCTGACGATGATGTCACCGAGAGGGTGGTGGTCGCGATTGATGAGATCAATGAGATCTTGCAAGTCGCCAAGGACGAAGTGGGGGATGAAATACTCCTCGATCTTCTCCTTGAGGCAGACGCTCTCTCCCAAGCAGAGAGGCTTCGTAGGGAGGCTGATGGAGCCTACGATTTCGATGACGCCCTGTTGATCCCAGCCCTTATCCAGACCCTCCTTGGGATTGGGCTCGATAGAGGGAAGATCACGGAGCGGCTTTACAAGATCTACGGCAACGAGTCCTGGGTCAGGAACCAGTTCCTGACGGACAGCCTGACCGAAGAGACTCTTCTGGGGGAGCCTTGGGTCTGGGATACACTCCTCGACTTGAGGGGCAAGATCGATGAAGTCATCCTCGCTTGATCTGCCTATCGTCCTGGCCCTGTATGACTTCCCTCAAGCTCGTTCTCCTTCTCGCTCTCTCCATCGCAGTCCTCGGTTGTGGCTCCACCCCTGCCCCCACGCCCGTGGACGCAGCCGTGGTGGCGGACGCGGGTGATGTCTCCGACGCAGCCGATGTTGGCGTTGCCGACGATGCAGCCGCCGCTGACGACGCCGGGCTTGTCGAAGACGCAGCCGTCTCCGACGACGCAGGATCCGTCGAGGACGCTGGGGCGACCGACGCGGGTTGACCTGCGGGAATCGTGAAACGGTCGGCTCCCCACCCGTTTCTAGGGTGTGAAGAGCCTCATCATCCTCGTCGGTGCCTCAGGTTCCGGGAAGTCCTCCTGGAGCCGAGGCCGTCTTGCCTCAGGGCAGGCTGTGGTCTGCTCTGCGGACGACGGGCTCATCGACTCGGACGGCGTGTACAGGTTCGCCCCCGAGAAGCTCGGTGCGGCGCACGCGGCTTGCCAGGCGAAGGCACGCGCCGCGATGGGCAGAGGCGTACCTCTCGTCGTCATCGACAACACGAACACGAGCATCTCGGAGATTGGGGTGTACCTCAATCTGGGGGATCAGTTCGAGTACTTCCCTGAGGTTCTCGTGTTCGATTCGGAACACGACTCGGAGGTTCTCGCTGCCAGGAACAGGCACGGCGTTCCTGCCCATGTGATTCTGAACCAGCTTGCCAGGATCGAGGGAACTCTGGCCAACTGGCCGGAATCGTTCCCGATGTTCAAACGAATCGTGTAAAAGGGGCTGCCTCGCCCGTTTTGTAGGGTGGAGGAACCAGTCCATGCGCTACAGATACATGATCGTCTCGGCCCTGCTCCTGTGGGCCACCCCCCTGCAAGCACAGGCTCAGACCCCTGAGGACGAGGCTCGTGCGCTCTTCGCCACCGGCAGCACGGCGTTCGAGGAGGCTCGGTGGCTCGATTGCGCCCACCTCTTCGAGCGGAGCTTCATGATCGCGTTCCGTCCTGCGCTCCTCTACAACGTCGGCCTCTGCTACCAGCGGGCCACGGGCGCGCTCTCGGACGCCGACGCCACCCCGCTCCTGGAGCGAGCCGTCGCCGCCTACCGGCGCTACCTGCGGGAGCTTCCTGACGCGACCAACGCAGAGCGGGTCCAGATGTCCATCTCCGACATCCAGTCCCGCCTCGACAGCATGACCCCCACCATCGTCACCGAAACCCCGACCCCCGAGGTCGAGCCCGAGGCCGCTCCCGTGACCGTGGCTCGCAACGAGTTCCCGTTCACGATCGTCACCGGGGCACTGACCCTTGTCTCGACGGCACTCGCAATCGGCCTCGGCCTCCACGCGCAGTCGCTCTACTCGGACCTCTCCTCGACCTGCGGTCAGACTCCGGCAGGCTGCAACGAGGCCCGTATCTCGGAGGTCGGCTCGTTCTCCTTGGGCGCGAACCTCATGTGGGTGTTGTCCGGGCTTGCTCTCGTAGGCACCTCAGTCAGCTTCGCAATCGAGTTCACAGCGACAGACACGCGGCCCTCCCTGGTCGCCCTCACGGTGGGAAGGAGCTTCTGATGCGTTACCTACTGACGATGGTCCTGATCCTCACGTCCGGGTGTGCCTTCGATGTTGCGGGGCTCCGTGGAACTGGCGTAGTTGGTGACGCTGGCCCAATGACGGGTGATGCAGGTCCCGAAGTGGACGCAGGCTCCGAAGTGGACGCAGGCCCCACGCTCGTGGACTCCGGTTCCGAAACCGACGCAGGACAGGACGCCGGGTCTGACGTGGACTCCGGTTCGACTGAGGACGGGGGCACAACCGGGCCGACTTGCTGCCTTCCAGAGCGGGTCATGCCCTCACCTGTACCGTGCCACCTGTTCACGGACGGCACGTCTGACTGCTGCGACGGGCTCCTGTGCTATGGCAGCGGTGGGTGCGTGCTGCCCACGGGTGGTGGTGGACGGCTTGGCTCCCCGTGTTTTGACGGCGGAGACGGTCCCGACGGTGGGCGTCTGCTGCTCTGTGTCACGGCGACTACCTGTAACATGGACACTGGAATGTGCGTCGTGGACCCCACGCACGTCACCCTGCTTGAGTGCTAGCCAAAGTTCGCGAAAGATTGGAGGTGTGTGATGAAGACCAAGTACCCCCGGACGTTTCACGTCCCGTGGTCGCAGGGGGCGACCGACGACGACAAGACCCACACGTTCTCTGACATCGAGAAGATGTTCGGCGGCAAGCAAGTCATCGTCACCGAGAAGATGGACGGGGAAAACACCACGATCTACTCGACGGGGGAGTGCCACGCGCGGAGTTTGGACTCGGCGGGCCATGCCTCACGGGACTACGTTCGCGGCAAGGCCCGCGAGGTAGGCTGCGCTGGATTCCCTGAGGGCTGGCGGCTCATGGGGGAGAACCTCTACGCCAAGCACTCAATCTCCTACGACTTGCTCCCCGACTACTTCGTGGTCTTCGGAGTCGCAGACGCCTCGAACATGGCTCGGCCTTGGTCTGAGGTCGAAGAGTGGGCAGACCTTCTGGGCCTGCCCTCTGCGCCGGTTCTTTGGAGGGGCACCTGGGACACGAAGAAGGTCATGTCCCTCTACCCGTTCAAGTCTCTCCTGAGTTCCACTGGGACGAGCGAAGGCTACGTCGTGCGGGTCGCTGGAAGCTTCCCGATGAGCAACTTCGACAAGTACGTCGCGAAGTTCGTGCGGGCCAAGCACGTCCAGACAGACACGCACTGGATGCAGCAGGAAGTCACACCAAACAAGCGCGTCACTGCGTCGGCTCAGCGGGTTGCTGACCGGGCTCTCAGGTCTCGTTAGGTTGGACATATTCGCGGGTGGGTATGCCGCCCCGTCATCGACGCCCACGCCCATTCCCACGTCCAGGACCGCCCCCTCCTGCACCGCCGCCGCCGCCGCCCTCAGTACTGAGGGTTCGCGAGTCGGAATTCATGGCAGTGGGAGGCTCACCCGAAAGTGCCCGGACCCAGATTGGGGCGTTGGGTGGTTCTTCTGGACTCGGCTCTCCTGAGGGAGTGGTCGTCGGGTCGCCTGGAGACCTCTATGTGGACCTCAACGGCGGTGTTGGCTTGACCTTCTGGGTCAAGGAAACAGGTGTCGGCACGAACACCGGGTGGGCCGCGAAGTAGCACCTCTCAATCTTTGAGAGCTAGGTCAGTTTTTCGGTCCGGTGCGTAAAGATCCCAACAGAGGATCAATGCCGCCCACCACCGAAAACACAAAGTTCTCCCTCCGCAACTTCTCCGGCAAGCCCACCAAGCACTTCCGCGTCGAGCGGGATGACCTGACTGGTCAGGCTCCTGTCGCCAAGAAGACGCCCTCCCACCACATCTTCGTGATCGACCGCAGCGGGTCGATGTACGGGGACATGGAGGCGGTCAAGTCGATGACCGAGAAGCTCCTCACCCTCGGGGAGTTCGATGACCCGACCCTTCGGGTGTCTCTCATCACCTACTCGTCGCAGGGCGACGTGAAGCTCCACTTCCAGCATGTGACGGTCGCGGACGTGATGAAGGCGTCGAGTCCTCACCTGAAGGAGATCCGCTCGATCCGTGCGA
>Ga0315285_10004724_pt1 | contig 14120 bp, 12 predicted proteins | sample YL17G09_36_MG_FD_203698 | JGI IMG/M metagenome (GOLD analysis project Ga0315285, IMG submission 203698) | Sediment microbial communities from Yellowstone Lake, YNP, Wyoming, USA - YL17G09_36 | ecosystem: Environmental > Aquatic > Freshwater > Lake > Sediment | place: USA: Wyoming | collected...
ATTAATTAAATCCAAGGTTGAAACACATCTAATTGTGTCTGATGGTGCAAAAAAAATAATTGAGCATGAAACAAAATACAAATTTAATGAACTAAAAAAGAAATCAAATTTTTATTATGATAACGATGATATGTTTGCAGGTCCAGCAAGTGGCACATTTCAGCTTGATGCAATGATTGTCTGTCCATGTAGCATGAAGACTCTATCAGCTATTGCAAATGGATATGGTGACACGCTTACATCTCGAGCTGCTAGTTGTTTTCTAAAAGAAGAAAGAAAACTAATACTTGTTATTCGTGAAACACCCCTGGACTTGCCTGGAATTAAAAATATGCTTTCAGCAAAACAAGCAGGGGCAACAATTCTACCTGCAATGCCAGGGTTTTATAATAAACCAAAAAACATTGATGATTTAGTTGATTTTATTGTTGGAAAAATCTTAGATCAATTAAAAATTGAACATTCACTTTTTAAAAGATGGAAATAAAGAATTAAGTTTTACTTTTTTTCCAGTCTATCCAATCTTAATATAACATAAGAAATTATAGTTGCAACTGTTGGTAGTATATAATTACCCATACCAACCATTAACCCAATTGCTGCAATAACCCATAAGCTTGCTGCTGTTGTAAGACCCTTAACATCTCCTCTAAGAGCAATAATGCTTCCTGCACCTATGAAACTGATACCAGCAACAACACCCGCAGCAATCCTTGTTACATCTGCTGATCCTCCAGCGTTTTCAGGAATCATAAAAAAAGATGCAATTGTAAATAAACATGATCCCATACATACAAAAATGTGTGTTCTTAACCCTGCAGGTTTATGACTTATTTCTCTTTCATAACCAATAATACCTCCTAGTATTACTGCCACAAATATCCTTAAAATCATCTCAGCTTGATTTGTAAAATAACTTAGATCTATCCCATCCAGCATAAAAGGTATAATATTTAGGGAATATTAAAAACCAATGCTTAACTAAAGAAAACCCTTATTAAAATCTATATCTCCTTGTAATAAAATATTATAAATGCTTTGAAAAAAGATAAGTACAATTAAATCTTTTAGAATAATTATGACTGATTTCTACGTAGGCACCTCAGGTTGGGCGTACAACTGGAATCTTGAAAATTCTTTGGATTGGTATGTTAAAGAATCAGGACAAAATGCAATTGAGCTCAATATGAGTTACTATCGTTTTCCATTCCAAAACATGGTTGACTCATGGGCAAAAAAAGGTAAATCCCTTGCATGGATTATAAAAGTCCATCGTTCAATTACTCATTTTGGGAAATTAGGCGAAGAAACATATTCAATTTTTAATAGCTTTAAAAAACTATTTTTGCCACTGGAAGAGAAAATCCATTACTATCTTTTTCAACTACCACCAAAGTTTACAAATATTGAAACTGTTGAAAAATTTATAGAAGAATGTGGAAATGAAAAAATCGCTGTTGAATTTAGAAATATTTCAATGTTTACTGATGAAATTATTAAATGGGGTAAAAAACAAAAAATATTACTAGTAAGTGTTGATGCACCAAAACTACCAACAACAATTATGAGTGAAAAAATAATCTATGAAAGAATCCATGGTCGAATAAACTGGTATTCATACAATTACAGAAAAGATGAACTACAGGAAATAAAAGAAAGAATTTTATCTTGTGATCCTAAGAATGTCTATGTTTTTTTCAATAACAATCATGCAATGCTTGAAAATGGAAGAGCAATGTTTAATCTTCTAAAATCAATACCTGATGGAAGAAATAAATGAAAAACTTTTTAGTTCTTGTTCGACCATATGGAATGCTTTTTTTAGGATTCACACCTGTTTTTGGTGCTATTGCTAATGGCGAATTTGATTTTTTTCATTTAACGCTGCTTCTAGTAATAGGGGTACTTGCTCATATATTCACATTTGTCCAAAATGATTACTACGATATTTGGGTAGATAGCAAATCAAAATATGTATCAAATCGCCCTCTTGTCACTGGTGGTATTTCCAAGAAAAAAGCATTTGTAATATTTTTTTCATCCTTTGTTATTTCGATTTTGATTGCAACTATATTCTTTTTTACAATTTATTCCTTGTCAATGTTATTAATTTCGTTTTTACTTATGACTTTTTACAATAAATACAGTAAACATTTCTTTGGAATGGAATATATTCTAGGTGCAGGTGTTTTTGCTTATGGACTATTTGGAGCGTTAACTGTTTCAAATAATGTTTCATTCTTTGTAATAATAGTTACAGCAGCAGGATTTATGCAGTGGTTGTTCAGCGTTGGAATATCAGCTAATTTAAAAGATGTTGAATTTGACACAAAACAGGGTATTAGAACAACACCAACTGTTTTTGGTGTACACGTAGTAGGTCAAAAATTATTGATACCTTCTTCTTTCTGGGTCTATGCATTTGGAGTAAAAATAGTTCATATCTTTATTGTTTCATTATTATTTTTTTTAGGATACACATCAATATTTATTTATGGCCTCCCAATCCCAGGAATTTGTTTTCTAATAATATCACTGTCGCTACTTTATCTAACAATGAAGATACTTTCGGCTCCTATAATTAAAAGGGATAAAATGCTAATTTATGCTGGTCTACAAGAAGGATTTGCCCTTCTTTTAATACCTATAGCTTTAACTAGTTATACAGCAGAAAATACCGGAATAATTCCGATAATATTGTTAATCTTACTATTCATTTTATGGCCTTTATTTTGGTTTAGATCACTTTATGGAAAAAAAATGATACCACTTGAATAAAACTCAAATAACATAATTTATTTTTTACTAAAAAGATCCTTAAATCTTACAAATATATAACGTCTTATCAACTTCCACTTAATCTCATCGACGCTTAATGATCCATAAAATATACTTAATGCAATCTCTGTAAGTTTCTCATCTTTACTAACTAGCCTTATAAAATTATCGTCATCACCACCCGTACTTTTAGATGCTTTTAAAAAAGTCTTTATGTCTTTTCCAAAATCCCTATTCCAGATTTTTTGATATTTAGCTAGAAATTTTTCACTTGAGTCACCATTTTCCAGCGACTCACTAATTATTTTTGCAGCGATTTCACCAGAGGACATTGCGTAATAAATACCTTCGCCGCTAATAGGGTTTATAAATCCAGCAGCATCACCAACTAGAATAACTCTATTGCTGTAGGTTTTTTCAAGTGGTCCAAGAGGTAATGCACCACCCTTGCATTGTCCCATCTTAAGATTTTCTGGTATAATTTTATCTTTCTTTAATAAATTGAAATAATCCTTGTAAACATTTAATAAATTCAGCTTAGTAGGATGGAGCTTCACAACTCCTAAATTTAAATGTTGTTTTTTAGGAAACACCCAACCATAACCAGGAATATTTTTAAATTTTATATGAATATGACACATTCTTTCTTTACCAAAAAATCTGTCAATAGTTTTTTCATCAAGTTTGCTTTCCTGAAAGACACAAATACCATTATTTTTCTTAATAGATGCTAACCCTGTTTTCTTTGCAACCGTGCTATAGATACCATCAGCACCAACAACTATTTCAGCATCAATCTCCTTCTTGTCATCAAATATTAACTTTGATTTGTCTTTTGATATTTTTATATCTTCAACGGTTTTTCCATCAACAAATTTTGCTCCGCTGTCAACAGCGAGTTTAACAAGACTATGATCAAATTTTTCTCTAACAACCATTGCACCAAAAGGTTCCTTTTTTTTAACCATTGCCTTATATTTTAATGAAGAAGAATACGCAATACCACCATAGGTGTAATTTTCAAACAAATCCAAATCTTTCACATAATTGAATCTGTTAAAAACCCGATATGGTAGACCGCCAGCACATGGTTTATAGCGTGGAAATTTATCTTTATCAATTAAGAGAACCTTTACTCCTTTTTCTGAAAGGAATTTTGCTGTAGTTGAACCCGCTGGCCCAGAGCCGACGATTGCTACATCATATTTTATAATTAATACCTCCCTCTGTTCATTATATAATAGTATATGAGTGATAAAATGTTTTCTACTATCATTTTTTTAAATTTTTAACTAGAAAATATGAGGAAAAAAGCTATTTTTCGCATATTTTTACAAAATTTTTAAAAATTCGTTCACCGTACTCAGTGTGTTCAACCTCAGGATGAAATTGTAACCCATAAAATGGTTTTTTCTTATGTTTCATTGCCTGGATTTTACAATTTTCACTTTTTGCAAGTATTTCAAAATCCTTTGGAAGTTTTGATACTTCATCATTATGAGATTCCCAAACTATAGACTTTTTTGGTACTCCATCAAATAGCTCATTTTTTTTAACAATTGTTAGTCCAACCCTTCCAAATTCAGGTGTCTTAGAGGGTGTTACTTTTCCGCCAAAAAATCGTCCCATGAACTGATGACCAGCACAAATACCCAAGATTGGAAAATTTGCTTTTTCAAGATATTCTGCAGAGTTTCCAAGATTGTCGTCTAAACCAATTCTTGGTGTTCCACCTGATAAAACTAAGCCATTGATTCCTTCGCTAACAAGGTCATCAAAAGAGGTAATATTTGGAACTATTTTTGTATCAACCTCAAGGTCCCGTAGAGTTCTCCATTCTCTATGTGTCCACTGACCACCATTGTCAACAACATAGATTTTTACCATATCATTCCCATTCTACTGTGCCTGGAGGTTTATTAGTTACATCATAAACAACTCGGTTTACTTTATCCTTCATTGTATTTGTGATACGAGTTGAAATTCTATCAATTACATCATTAGGTATTTTACTAAATGCACACGTCATAGCATCGATACTATGAACAGCTCTAACAGCTATTACATATCCATAGGCTCTTTTATCACCATGAACACCAACGGATTTAACAGGTAAAAGAACTGCAAAATACTGCCATGGCATTTCCATAAGACCTTTCTCAACTGCATCTTCTATTTCATTTTCAACAATATCACAAGCCTCACGAACAATCACTGTTCGCTCTGGTGTTGCCTCACCAATTATTCTAATTGCAAGACCTGGGCCAGGAAAAGGTTGACGCTCAGAAACTGATAATTTTAAAACTCTTGCAATTTTACGCACTTCATCTTTATAGAGATCACGCAAAGGTTCAACAAGCTTCAACTTCATAGTCTCTGGAAGACCGCCTACATTATGATGAGACTTTATAGTATCTCTAAGTTGACCACCGGATTCAATCCAGTCAGGTGCAATAGTTCCTTGTACAAGATACTCGATATTTTCTTTCTCTGCAACTTTTTCAAAAATCCTTATAAATTTCTCTCCAATGATTTTACGTTTTTTCTCAGGATCTTCAACACCCTCTAAAGCAGTGTAAAAATCTTTACTTGCATCTACAAAATGATAGTTAAGCCCTATTTTTTCCATTAATTTTTTAACATTTTTTGATTCATTTTTCCGCATGTAACCAGTATCAACATGAACCGCGATGAGTTGTTTGCCTATTGCTTTGTTTACAAGGGCAGCACAAACAGAACTGTCAACCCCTCCAGAAAAAGCAATCAAGGCTTTACCAGTTATTTCTTCTTTTAATTTTGAAACGGTTTCGTCAATGAATTTTTCAGCATTAAACATATTTTTTTCACGATTTTGAAATAATTTTTTCTTTCATTTTTTTTCTATAGTTTTCTAATTCTTTTGTTAACTTTTTATCATTTATTGCTAATATCTCTATTGCAAGAAGAGCAGCATTGTCCCCTCTATCAAGACCTACTGCACCAACAGGGATTCCAGGTGGCATTTGAACAATTGATAGTATTGCATCAAAATTTACTTTACCACTAACAGGAACACCAATTACAGGTTTAATGGTATGAGCAGCAATGGTTCCAGGGAGAGCTGCTGATAATCCAGCAATACCAATAAAAATATCTGCATCGCTTTTTTCAACAAGGTCTTTCAAATAATCAGGAGTTCTATGAGCGGATGCAATCTTTATATCATATTTTACATTGAAATCTTTTAATATTTTTTCAGCCTTTTCTGCAACAGGTAAATCAGAGTCAGACCCAAATATTATTTGAATTTTCATATCTATCAAACCTGGGAATGTGCATAGATTAGTTAATATTTTCGACCTTAAACATCTATTTATTAACTCTAAGTTCTTAAAATAAATTCTATTAACTTTTTATTTTTTATTCTAAAAGATTTTTATGTAAAAGCTTAGTTTTTTTTGATAAATACCGTTTTGCAAAAGGGTATAACATCCTATAATGAAGAGACGGATTATATCTTTCATATAGCATATCTTCCCATTTATCAAGATTCTTTTTTGCTTGATTGAATAGATAAGCATAAACATAATAGCCACCTTTTTCAGAAAGGAATCTGTTCACAACTGAGGTTTTAAGTCTATCTGAGATATTTTCTTTAATAAGTTTCTTGTAATTTTTATTCTCCATGATGCTTAATGAAGCTAGATAACCAGAAATCATAGCATACCGCATTCCAAAGCCCCAAAGCATATCCTGATAACCTGCAGCCTCCCCAGTATAAATCTTTCCATTTTCTACATACCTTGGATTAAGTAAAAAACAACCTACACCACCAACGTTTTTCTTATTTTTAATTTTAAAATCAACAAGTTTAGTAAAAATATCATAGGTATTTTTAAAGTATTTATTCACTAAATTACTATCAATATAAACGTTTACACTGCATATACATCCATAACCATTGGATATCAAGAGATATGAATAACCACTAATTGATGCAGTTTTATTTAAAAGTGCAATGGCAATATCATCTGATTCTGTTTCAAAGCGTATACCCCTTACAATACCAATATATTTATTTTCCGATGGTCCAGTTGAGATAATATCCATATTTTCTTTACTTTCTTTAGAATTAAAATGAATATTAACTCCTAGATCTAGGGCCTGATTTTTAAAGTTCTGATCAATGGTATCTTCAGAAATTCCTCTTTTTACAATATAAAATAACGGTCTTTTTAAGGTCATTTTAACTATTTCATTCCCATCCGAGATGCCAACTGTTTTAAAGGGATTAAAGTTAAAATTAGTTTTAATATTCATTGAGTTTAACTCATCCATAACATCAATTTTTGATGACCAATTTTCAATTCCTTCTAAATCGCCATGAAATCGTTTTCCGCAATCACTTCTTTTTTCAAAAACATCTACATTGTATCCTGCCTTTGCTAAATTTATAGCAGCAGTGAGGCCAGATAAGCCTCCCCCAAGAATTTTAATATCCTTCATTTTGCTTTATCCTTAGTTCTCTCCTAATATTTAAAAGTTGTTTTATAATAGCTGTTTTCTCTTTTTGTTTTATTACTTGTTAACTTGAAAATTTTTTTCAGCGCAAACTAATTATATAAGATTTTATGTTCACGTCAAAAAACAATTGGAATAAAAATGAAACTCGTAATAAGTGAAAAAAACATTGCCGCAAGAAGAATTGCATATATTCTATCTGATGGAAAATTAAAAAGCACAAGACTTGGAAATACTCCGGTATATGAGTTTACAAAAGATGGCGAGACTTGGAAAGTCATAGGTCTTCGCGGCCATATTATTAATCTAGATTTTCCTGCTGGTTTTAACCAATGGAATAAAGTACCTCCTAGCCAATTGATTGAAATAGACCCATGTAAAAAAGTCAGTGAAAAAAATATTGCTGCTTCATTGAAATCGCTTGTAGATAAAAACCCTTTGTTAATTATTGCAACCGATTATGACAGGGAAGGAGAATTGATCGGTGTTGAAGTCATTAATCTTCTCAAAGAATACAATAAAGATATTAACCAAATCAAAAGAGCGAAATTTAGCGCGTTAACAAACTATGAAATTAATTCTGCATTTGAAAAACTTGTAGAAGTTGACTACAACCTATCAAATGCTGGAGAGGCCCGTCAAATAATTGATCTTGTATGGGGCGCTGTTCTGACAAGGTTTATTTCATTAACTTCTCATATGTATGGAAAAGATTTTCTCTCTATTGGAAGAGTACAATCTCCAACACTAGATCTCCTTGTCGAAAGAGAAAAAGAAATCAGAAACTTTGTACCAAAAACATTTTGGAAAATTATTGCCACATTGAAAAAAGAAAAACCTTTCGATGCAATACATCATAATGGTCAGTTCTGGGATGAAAAACAAGTAAATGAAATTTTTGAAAAAATTAAAAATAGTAAAGAAGCAACAATAGAAAAAGTTGACAAAAAAATTCAGAAAGAGTTGCCTCCTTCACCGTTTAGTACAACTACTTTTTTAGAATCTGCATCTTATCTTGGTTTTTCTGCTGTAAACGCTATGAATATAGCTGAAGAATTGTACATGTCTGGTCTTATCTCTTATCCTAGAACCGATAACACAGTTTATCCGTCTTCATTAAACATAAAAGGTATTTTACAGAAACTATCTAACTCTGAGTTTTCAAAAGAAGCAATGGAGGTTTTGAATAACGGTAGAGATTATCCCACACGTGGTAAAAAACAGACTACTGATCATCCGCCGATACATCCTGTTGGAGTTCCAACTACTGGTAAGTTAGCCTCTGATCAACAAAGGATCTATGAACTAGTTTGCAGAAGATTTTTGGCAACTTGTGCAAAGGATGCAATATCAGAAACTGTTGATGTATCTATTGATATTTCTGGAGAAGAATTTATAACAAGTGGCTATAGACTTATTGAACCAAATTGGAGAGCTATTTATACATATTATAAAGAAAAAAGAAAACCTCTCCCCGAACTTGTTAAGGGTGAGAAGGTTGAAGTTACTAAACTCACTTTAAAAGAGGATCAAACAAAACCTCCGCAGAGATATACACAGGGTTCACTTATTGCTAAAATGGAGCAGCTTTCTCTTGGTACGAAATCAACTCGTCATGAGATTATTAACAAATTATATCAACGGAGATACATCACTCTTTCGCCATTTGCTCCAACACCTATAGCTTTTGCTGTAGTTGATGCATTAGGGGATTGTGATGTTGTAAAACCAAAGATGACAGCAACACTTGAAAAAGACATGGATTTAATATCGGAGGGTAAAAAGACTTTAGATGAAACAGTGAAAGAATCAAGAGATATGCTTACAAAGGTGATGAAAACCTTAGAAACCGATAAAGAAAAAATTAGAACAAGCATTAAAAATGCCCAACAGGAACAAAATACAATTGGAAAATGTCCTAAATGCGAAAAACCCATGGTTATTAGAACTTCAAAGAAGAAAAAACGATTTGTTGGGTGTACTGGTTTTCCCGATTGTAAAAATACTTATTCTCTTCCTCAAAATGGAGGGATTATTGCAACTGGAGAAGTATGTGATAAATGTTCCGCTCCTGTTGTAAAAGTCAAATCGAAAGGTAAAAGAGCTTGGGAACTTTGTTTAAATTCAGAATGTACTGCTAAAAAACCTACTAAAAAGAAATAAAATTTTGACTATTTTTGAATAACAAACTATTTATATAAGTATAATTAATATTATTCTCAGATATAAAAAAGGTGCATTTCATGAAATATAATAAATCAAAGAGTATAATATTTGCTTTTTCAATAATAACATTGCTCTTGTTAGGCTCTATCGGACCATTTGGGATTTCTGCTGATACTGCTAGTAAGAATGATTCAACTCAGGCAAACACTCTCAACCAAAAAGGCACTGTAACTAGTATTAAAACCGCTTCTCGATCAATAACAACTCAAACAATTGTTTCAAAAAGTAGCATTTTAAACACCTTTTATAACCCCCTTTTTAGCAATTCAGATAATATTGTTGTAGCAAATGCTATAGGAAATGAATCATATCCTTCAATGGTTGTATATGGTAAAAATGCTCTTGTATCATATGAATATAACGATGGTAATGATCCATATATTTACTTAAGAAATTCAAATAACTATGGTCAAAGTTGGTCTGATCCATATAAATTGGTAGTGAAATTGGATGGAACAGAAATATCTGTAAATTCTCCAACGCTTTGTATAAAACCAACAAGTAAAACCGCATATGGTGCTTTTTTAACAAAATTTAACAATTCTGGAACACACGGAATTTTTAATATATATGATATTTCTGGAAATTTAGGAAGTAATGATATTAAAGTGTGGGATTGGTCGAATGTTTATGATAATTTGGGAAATTATATTGGAAGTTGGTGGGGTTTTAAAAATATAGATATTGTATACCATGATGATTCAAAGATACCTTGGGTTACTTGTTTTATAGGAAGCACTAATTATCCAGGAGGCCAATCAAATGATTCTTTGATGTTTGGTTACCTTGATGAAACAAATTCTAATTACATGTATATTACATGGGATCCTAATGTTGAAAATTGTAGTAACATATCTTTAGATATAACAAATAGCCCTAAAAAAACTCTGTATGGTGTATGTGAAATTGAAAATGGCAGTAAACAAGATCTTTTATTTTTCAATGATTATCCAATTACTTGGGGTGCAGATGACCATTTAAATTACCAGATATTATCAGACCAAGGTAACCTTACACATCCGCAAATATTTGTTACTGGTAATCAAATTTATATTATAGCAGAAAGAGACGACAATGGATATAATGAAATTATACTATATTACTCATCTGACGGAGGTAAGAAATGGTCGATAAATACTATAATAGCTAATCCAAATCAGCCCCCTGTTGCTGATTTTTCATGGTCAGCAGATCGTCTAGATGTAAATTTCACTGATAAATCAATGGATGTAGATGGGAATATACTATCGTGGGACTGGGATTTTGGTGACGGCAATACCTCTACAATTCAGAACCCGTTCCACCACTACGAAACACCAGGAGCTTACACAGTCAATCTCACAGTTAAGGATGATGATAATACAGAAAATATGATATCTAAAACAATAACTGTGGACAATACCACTCCAATTGCTGATTTTATATATTCACCATTAAAACCAACCGCATTAGATAACATATCATTTAATGATACCTCAATACCTTTTGAAGATCATGCAATCATTAACTGGACATGGGATTTCGGTGACGGAAGCGACTTGGTTTACACACAGAATGCAACGCATCAATACCTTGAAAATGGATCATACATAGTGAATCTTACAGTACAAGATAGCACATTTGTTACAGATTCAGTTGAAAAGACTACTAAAGTTGGTCTTATAGCTGATTTCACCTATGAACCCCAAAATCCATCAATAGATGATACAATCTTTTTCAACGATTTATCTTCAGACTCTGAAGCAAGGACAATAGTTAATTGGACATGGAACTTTGGTGATGGTAGCGATCCTATTTACTTGCAAAATACGTCTCATCAATATTATCAACCAGGTGTTTACCAGGTTGATTTAACGATTACAAATGATCTTAATGCAACTACTACAATTTTTAAAAATATAATAGTAAGATCAAGTAAAATAATACCATTATATCCAGATATTTATGTTAATGTTGATTATATATCTTGTATTTTTTTAGTATCAAAAAATCTGTTTATTACAAACTCATCAGATAATGGGATGAGTTGGAGCAATCCAGTTCAAATAAACAGCGTAGATGGTTCGGTTGTAGATGGGTATCGTTTTGCAGAAATCCCAGATAAGAACCATATTTTATGGACAGATAACCGAGCAGGAAATAATGATATTTATTCCTTGATTAGAGCATTCCTGGAAATAGATGTAATGGTTGTACCTGAGAGTGTTAATATTACAACAGAAGGTTTTCGTTTCTTACAAACAAATAACTGGATAAAATACACAATAGTAAATATTGGTGAAGATGCTGTTGAAAATGTAAGAATTGAAGTAACAATCAATTGTCTTGGCAAAGATCCAATAAAAACAGATTATCCTGGTTATATCAAATATTTAGCGGGTAACGGAGAGATATCACTTATTAAACCTTTATTTAGAATTACCGTTATTGAATTTTTTAAGGCACTAATAACTTACACAGGAATACAAAATATTACCATAACAGTAGATCCTGACAACACCTTAGATGATATCGATCGTACCAACAATGCTTATACATTACAAAATATTACTTATGGAAAAATATTTCCAAAACTAGCATGGATAGAAGATATCTTTTAATCTATAGATTAAATCACTTCAATTTCTTTATTATTTTTTCTTCTGTTATATAACCTGTTACATACTTAGCAGGTGTGACATCAAATGCTGGATTTCTTACCTCTGTCCAATCTGGCATAATTGTTTTACCATTAATTTTAGTTAGCTCTTCTCTTTTTCGTTCCTCTATTACTATTTGATTACCGTTTTCAATAGTTTTATCAAAAGTGCTAATTGGTGCTGCAACATAAAACGGAATGCCATTTTCCTTTGCTAATACTGCTTTTTCATAAGTCCCAATCTTATTTGCAAAATCACCATTTCTAGCTATTCTATCAGCACCAGTTATAACCATGTTAATTTCGCCATTTTTCATGAAATAACCAGCTGCGTTATCCACAATTACAGCATGAGCAATTCCTTCTTGTTTTAGCTCCCAATCTGTAAGTAAACCTTGGCAACGAGGACGGGTTTCATCAACATAGACAAAAAATTTTTTACCATTTTTATGAGCAACCCTAAACGGAGCTAGTGCAGTTCCATAATCAACTGTTGCAAGCGCACCAGCATTACAATGTGTAAGAATCTTCATACCATCTTTAATTAGTTTCTCACCATTTTCTCCGATTTTTTTACACTGCTCTACTATATCTTCGACGTATTTGTTAGCAGCATCTAATATATCCTTGCCCTTATTCATTTCACGAATCATATAATCTATTGCATAGAAAAGATCATGGGCTGTGGGTCTGGTTTGTTTTAACTTTTTTGCTGTTGCATTTATATCCTTTTTTCCTAAGACCATTCCATAAACTGCAGCAGCACCAATTGCAGGAGCACCACGTACAACCATCTCTTTTATTGCAAAAGCCATATCATCAACATTTTTTGCCGTATAAATCTCAAATTTATATGGTAATTTCCTCTGATCTATGAACTTAACACAGTCTTTTTCAAACCATAATGATCTATATTCTTTTCCATTGATTTTCATTTAACCCTCCTCGCATGTTTTTACAATTAAATCTTCAACTTCCTTTAGATTTCTTCCGACAAATAAGATTCCTTTATTTTTTATCAAAATTATTTTACCAGTTCTAAGTGTCTTTAATATTTCTTTTGTCAGTTCAAGGGTTCCAGATGGCCATTCTTTTTCAGTTGAGGGAAGCTTTTTTGAAAATTTTTCTACAAGTTTTTTACTATTTATCTGAACAACCGCATTAACATCCTCTCTTGCATGGTGTATGAGCCAATGAACTGGTGTTTCAACATTCGGCTCTTTATCACCTATTGTTAAAACAATTCTTTTAACAGGATTATAATCAACTATTTCCAGAATGTCTTCTCCTCTAACATCACCTAAACTAACATCGTTTCCATTTATTAAAACCCGTTTTCCGTAACCTAGGCTAACAACTCCTGACCCATCCTTCAATAAACCCATTTCTTTTAATTTTTTACCAATTCTAACTATGTGAGGTATTAGTGGACAATTGCTTTGTTCTTTTGAGGCAAAAAATGTTTGAAAGGATAGATTTGAGGGTGGAATTTTATCATTCATTAAACTACCTAAATTAATATCCTTCTTTTATCTTTTTGTTACTTCTTAATTAACGCCGAGAGGAGACTTAGATTCATATATACTAGTAGTAAAAATAATGACTTTTTATTAACTTTAAACTTATAACAACTATAAAAATATGTTAAATGATTACTAAATTGAGAAGAGAAGGATGTACAATAAAAAGATAGGTAAATATTCATTATTAATTGGCTTAATATTATTAATCTTAATTCCAATTCTTATTAGTGGCTTAGTTTTCTATAATTCTACAGGAAATTTAAGTTTTGATACTGGACTTCTATTACTCACAGGGAACATTTTATTTTATTTAGGTTGGGTTCTTTTAATACTTGGTGTATTAATTCTTAAAGATTTCAATCGTGATTGGATTTACATAACTGTTTTTCTATTTTTAGGATTCTTTTTTTCTCGCTTTAATATCATAATAGGTATTATTTTCTTGGCATTAAGTA
>Ga0315285_10004725_pt1 | contig 14119 bp, 10 predicted proteins | sample YL17G09_36_MG_FD_203698 | JGI IMG/M metagenome (GOLD analysis project Ga0315285, IMG submission 203698) | Sediment microbial communities from Yellowstone Lake, YNP, Wyoming, USA - YL17G09_36 | ecosystem: Environmental > Aquatic > Freshwater > Lake > Sediment | place: USA: Wyoming | collected...
TTTCCTGCGCCTCCGCGAACTTGCGGATCATCGCGGGAATCACGTGCGATGTCTCGAGGTCGAAGTTGTCGCGCGGACCGTACAGATTCACCGGCAGCAGGTAGATCGCGTTCAGCCCGTACTGCGCCCGATAGGCCTGGCACATCACGAGCAGAGCCTTCTTCGCAATTCCATACGGGGCGTTCGTCTCTTCCGGATAGCCGTCCCACAGGTTCTCTTCACGGAACGGCACCGGCGTGAACTTCGGGTAGGCGCAGATGGTGCCGACCTGGACGAACTTCCTGATTCCGCGCTGGCGGGCATGCTCGATCAGGTGCAGGCCCATGACCATGTTGGCGTAGAAGAAGCGGCCCGGCTTCTCCCGGTTCGCGCCGATGCCGCCGACCTCCGCCGCCAGGTGGATCACCAGATCAGGCCGGGCCGTGTCGTACAGGCGGACCACGTCGGCCTCGCGCGTGAGATCGTAGTCCTCGATCAGCGGCACAAAGATCTGCTCGCGTGCGGCGCCTTCGGCGAGCAGCCGTTCAATGATGTGGGAGCCCAGGAAGCCGGCCCCGCCGGTGACGCAGATGCGACGGTTGTGCCAGGGACTCGCGCTCATGCAACCCTCCGCACCCTGGTGCGTCTGGGACGCACCCTACTTTTTTTGGTCGTCTTGGCCCTCGGCCTCGGCGACGGCCTGCTCTTCGGCTTCCTCACGGGCCTTCTTCTCGGCGTACTCCTTGACCTCGTTGCGGAAGCCCTTGGCCTGGCAGATGGCGGCCACGATGTCGTCGAACAGCAGCACTTTCTCGTTGTCGAGGCGCAGCTTCTTCTCCCTTGCGCCGCTCTTGTGGTGCAGGTCAATCCAGCCCTTTGGGCTGTAGTCGCGCAGCGCGACCATGTCGCCAAAGAGAATTCGTTGGCCGCCGTACGTCATCCCCTCATCATCAATGACGACGCGCAGGGTCGCGGCCTTGATGAGCCGCCAGAGGAAGTACAGGCCGGGCACGGCCCACAGCAGGGCCCAGTAGAACTGGTGGTCGATCTCTTCCTTGGTCTTGGCCCAGGTGACCCAGTCCGAGGAACTGAGCGCGGCCCGGCCGTCCTTGACCGTCACCTTGGCGTACCCGTAGCGGCTGATGAAGTACTGGTCCGTTCCGCTCACAAATGTGGGCTTGCCGAGGTGCTGATTAAGCTGCTCGCTGCTCGTCGGTTTGGCCTTCAGCACCTGCTCGAACGTGTTCTTGGTCGGTGCCTCGCCGAGGTCGTCGAACTTGATCCGACCGCCGAACGGCTCGGGCGCGTTGAGCTTCAGCTCGGCGGCCTCACGGTTCTTCATGTGATAGCCGCGCGCCCCGTCGTAGGCGAACCAGAAGGCGATTCCCAGGCAGACCACGGTCCGCAGCAGCCACCAGTTCCGATCGGTCCGCGCCGGTCCACTCTCGAATCTCATTGTCGGGGACCCCTTTCTAAGTGCGCCTATCAGAACCCCGCCCGCAAGGGCGGGGCTGGCGCGGCCCGCCACTAGCGTGGCGGGTTCTGTTACGAGGTCTAAGTATTTTGCACCACATGGCTTGGGGGCCTGTTGACGCCGCGGGCCGGGCCGACGGTTCGTCCCGACCACATCCGCGAACTATTATGCCGTAGGGACTCGCGGCTGTCTGCGGGGCGCTCGGTGGATTTTGGCGCCGCCGGCGTTACGCTTTGTCGGCCCCATGGAGCGAAGTGATGCCGCCGAAGGTCAAGAACCGGCCGTGCCTCGTGGTGGTCCGCGACGGGTGGGGTGAAAACCCCGATCCGAAATGGGATCACGCGAATGCGATCAAGCTGGCCCAGCCGCCGGTGGAGGCGATGCTGCGGCGGGAATGGCCGTTCACGCTCGTGGCCACGAGCGGGTTCGATGTAGGGCTGCCCGAAGGGACGATGGGCAATAGCGAGGTCGGCCACCAGAACATCGGCGCGGGGCGGATCGTTGACCAGGAGTCGGTGCGCATCACAAAGTCCGTTCGCGACGGCTCGTTCGTCCGGAACTCGATCATCGTTGGCGCCGTCGAGCACTGCCTGACGCGCCACACTCAACTCCACGTCATGGGCCTGGCCAGCGACATCGGCGTACACTCGCTGCTGGAGCACCTGTACGGGGTGGTCGAGGTGGCGGCGCGACAGGGCCTGAAAGACGTCTACGTCCATTGCTTCACGGACGGCCGCGACTCGCCGCCCACCAGCGGCGTCGGCTTTGTCCGCGCTATCGAGGCCCGCTTGCGGCAAATCGGCGTGGGCCGGATTGCCAGCGTGTGCGGCCGCTACTGGGCGATGGACCGCGACAACCGGTGGGACCGCGTCGAACGGGCGTACCGCATGCTCGTGCGCGGCGATGTCGCCGCCGCGCCGGGCGCCGTCGAGGCGCTGCAGCGTTATTACGACCATCCGGCTGCACCGAACATGCAGGGCGACGAGTTCGTCACGCCGACGGTGATCGCTCAGCAGGGTCGTCCGCCGGCGACGGTGCGCGACGGAGACGCCGTCGTCTTCTTCAACTTCCGGGGTGACCGGCCGCGCGAGCTGACCCAGGCGTTCACCTTCGACGAGTTCCCGTATCAGGCGAAGGACCGGGCCGGCGTCGAGCGGCAGATGGGCTTCGACCGCGGCCCGAAGCTCGACCTCTACTTCGTCACAATGACCGAGTACGCCAAGAGCCTGGCGGTCCACATCGCGTTTCCGAAGCTGCCGAAGATGCAGAACACCGGCGGTGAATACCTCTCCAAGCTCGGTCTCCGCCAGTTCCGCTGCGCGGAGACGGAGAAGTACCCGCACGTGACGTTCTTCTTCAACGACCACCGCGAGGAGCCCTTCGCCGGCGAAGAGCGGCAGCTCGTGGCCTCGCCTCAGGTCGCCACCTACGACCTGCAGCCGGAGATGTCGGCCTACGGCGTGACCGAGATAGTTCTCAAGCGGATTGCGGCGGGCGTGGACGATCTCCTCGTGGTCAATTTCGCCAACCCGGACATGGTCGGGCACACCGGCTCGATCCCGGCGGCGGTCAAGGCGTGCAAGGTCGTCGATGAGTGCGTCGGCAAGATCTACGCTGCGGCCCTGGCCGCCGGCGGCTGCGGGCTCATCACCGCCGATCACGGGAATTTTGAGCAAATGATCGATCCAGCGACCGGCGGTCCGCACACGTCGCACACGACGTACCCGGTGCCGCTGTACATGTTCGGCCAGCCCTTCAAGGGCCTGAAGCTCCGCCCCGGCCGGCTGGCTGACGTGATGCCGACGGTGCTGACCATGATGGGCCTGGAGGTGCCGGCGGAGATGGCCGGCACGCCGCTGATTGAGTAGGAAGGTGGCTGAAGTGTGTCTGACCGCGGTAGAATCACACGGGTTTCTGGCCCGCGCCGCGTGCGATAGGAAATGTAGCGGCCGGGCTCCGTCCCGGCCGTAGTGGGCCGGTGCCGATCGTCTTCGGGCAAACACATGATCGAGTCGATCCACTTCGAGAACTTCAAGGTCCTGCGAGATGCAACGCTGCCGTTGCAACGTCTCACGTTAATCGTCGGCCCCAACGGCAGCGGGAAGAGCACGGCGATACAAGGGTTGCTGGCCGTTGCGGGCCGGTACTCAGCCCAGTTCGACGAGCTTTGGCCGGTAAGCGCGCCAGCGTCGCCAGAAGGAAATATCAAGCTCACTGCGCGTTTTGACAGCACTGATCACTCCCTCGCAGTGCAGTGGCAAGCGACGCAACGCGGTTCCGCGCGCGCGGTGTTGGCCATCGCCCCTGGGCCACACCCGCTAAACGCCGAAACGCGCCTTTTCCAGCGCCTGGAGCAGGTCCGCGCATATTCCTTTCAGTCGAAGCTGATGGTCGCGCCCGTGCAACTCTCGCGGAAGGCCAGGATGGCGGAAGATGGACGGAATCTGGCAATCGTGCTCGATCGCATTCGCGACGAGGCGCCCGAGCGCTTTGAGGCTTTGAATGCGGAGCTGGGAGGGTGGCTCCCGGAGTTTGACCACATATTGTTCGAGACACCGGGTGACGGGCTACGGTCATTTGCCCTGCGCACGCGAAAGGAACAGCTCCCCATCCAAGCCCGCAACCTTTCAGATGGCACGCTACTTGCACTGGCGATGCTTTGCCTCGCCTACACGCCCGACCCGCCGCCCGTCGTCTGCTTCGAGGAGCCGGACCACGGGCTGCATCCGCGGCTGATGCGGGACGTCCGCGATGCGCTGCACCGCCTTGCGTATCCCGAGAACTTCGGCGAGACGCGTGCGCCGGTCCAGGTGATCGTCACCACGCACTCGCCGATCTTGCTCGACCTGTTCCGCGACCACCCGGAGGAGGTTGTGATCGCGAACAAGGTCGGGACCGAGGCGACGTTCCAGCGGCTCTCCGACATTCCGAACTTCGAGGAAATCCTGGGCGAGTGCTCGCTGGGGGACGCGTGGTACACCGGAATTCTGGGTGGGGTGCCGACCGAGCCATGAAAGTGGCGCTGCTCAGCGAATCGGCCGCTGACGAGGCCGCGCTTCGCATCCTCGTCGACGGCATTCTGGGCTCGCCGACGGAGAGGGTGCCGTTGCAGCGCTTCGAGCATCGTCGCGGCTGGCCGAACTTGCTTGAAGTGGCGCCGGTAGTCTTCAAGTACCTGCATTACCAGACCGACGCGGATGCCCTGGTCGTAGTGGCCGACTCGAACGGTACGCCGTTGCACAGGCCGGGGAGCCCGTCGGACGAGCAGTGTCGGCTCTGCAAGCTGCACGCCGCGCTCCGCCCGGAGCGCCTGCGCGTTGCGGCGGTGCGCGGGCGGGCGCCGCTGCGCACCGCCATCGGCTTGGCCTGCCCGGCTATCGAGGCCTGGTATCAATGCGGGTTCAATCCCCATGCTACGGAAGTGGCCTGGGCGCGCGATCTGGCAGGCGGAATACGACCTACTCAGCGCACGCGAGCGTTGAAATTCGCAGTCTACGGGACGGACCGCCCTTCGCTGGCGATGGAGACAGCGGCGGCCACACGGGCGGCGCGTCGTCTGGTCCAGGACCTGACCGCGATAGAGGTGAATTTCCCTGCTGGATTTGGCGCTTTCGTGAATGATGTTCGGGCTTGGCGCGAGGGTTTGCGATGATGAGGAGCAGACCATGGGACCACAGGGCGTGCTGGTTGTGTGTAGCGCTACCGGCACTTTCCGCCGGCTGCCTGCCCCCCCAGCAGGTACCGCAGAATGCGAAAACGATCACCCTGCAGAGCGTCGCCACGGGCTTCGGCTCACCCGTCGCGCTGGCGGCCCCCAACGACGGCACAGGCCGGCTGTTTGTGGTCGAGCAGGACGGCGTGATCTGGGTGATCGAGAGCGGCCAGGTGCTCGAGACGCCGCTGCTGGATGTGCAGAATGAGCTGGACGCGCCGCCCTCGGCGGGCGACGAGCGCGGCCTGCTCGGGCTGGCCCTGCACCCAAACTTCGCCAGCAATGGCCGGCTCTTCGTCTATTTCAACACGCCGCCGAGCGCGGAAGCCCCCGCCGGCACGGTGACCCAGGTGCGGCTCGCGGAGTTCCGCATTAACGCGGGCCAGCCGAACGTCGCCGACGCCGGTACCGAGCGCGTTCTGTTCGAGTTGGCCAAGCCGCAGGCCAGCCACAACGCCGGCCAGCTCGCCTTCGGGCCGGACGGCTTTCTGTACATCAGCATCGGCGACGGCGGCGGCGCGAACGACAACGAGTTCGGCCACACCGCCGGCATCGGCAACGCCCAGGACACGACCAACCTGCTGGGCAAGATCCTGCGCATCGACGTGGATAGCGGCACGCCCTACGGCATCCCGGCGTCGAACCCGTTTGCGGGCAGCGCGACGGCGCGCCCCGAGATTTACGCCTACGGCTTTCGCAACCCGTGGCGTTTCTCCTTCGACACCGGCGCGGGCGGCAGCGAGCAGCTTTTCGCCGGCGACGTCGGGCAGGCGCTGATGGAAGAAGTGGACATCGTCCAGCTTGGCGGCAACTACGGGTGGAACATCAAGGAGGGCACGCTGTGCTTCGACGCGGCGAACCATAACCTGCCGCTGGCGACTTGTCCCAATACCGGGGCCGACGACTCGCCGCTGCTCGGGCCAATCCTGGAATATCGCCACGCCGACGCCTTGGGAGCGTCGTTCGGCTCCGCCGTGATTGGCGGCTTCGTCTACCGCGGCGCGGCGCTGCCTAATCTCGTCGGGATGTACGTGTTCGGCGACTACGCCGTCGAAACCAGCGCCACCGGCAAGGTCTTCGCCGCCCAACAGGCCACCACAGGCACATGGTCGTTCGCGGAGCTTAAGGTCGCCGGCACGACCGATGGGCGGCTCGGCCGGTTCGTGCTAGCGTTCGGCCGGGACGCCGCCGGGGAGCTTTACCTGCTGAGCCGCGGCGGGGGCGGCCCGTCCGGGACGACCGGCGTGGTGGACAAGATCGTGGAGTTCGAATAGGGCCGCGCGAAATCGCGCGGGCAGTTTCCGTGCGTCGGCCAGGCAGTCGGACCCGCGAGTAAGAACATCCACGCCGTGGGTGAGTACGACGCTGATGCGCACGAGTTCGGGCAGGCTCCGGGCCTGCATTTTGCGCATGACGCGTGCGCGGCAGGCCTCGACCGCCTTCCGGGTGACCCCCAGATGCGCTGCGACGCTCTCGTTCGTATGTCCGGCGACGACCCGCTGCATGACTTCGCGCTCGCGGGATGTGAGGCTGGCGACGCGCGCCAGCAGCGCGCCGCGCAACGCGTGTGCGCGACGGTTCGCGGCATCCAGTTCCAGGGCCTCGCAGACGCGGTCGAGCAGCAGTTGCGGACGGAAGGGCTTCTCGAGGAAGTCCACGGCTCCGTTGCGCAGGGCCCGCACGGCCATGGGGATGTCGCCGTGGGCCGTGATGATGATCACGGGCGAGGCGGGCTCATGGCGTGCCAGCCGCTCCTGCAAGTCGAGTCCGCCCAGACCCGGCAGGCGGGCCTCGAGGATCAGGCAGCCCGGGCGCGCGGGGTCATAGGCCGCGAGGAACTCCAGTGCGGAACTGAACAGCTCGACCGGCAGGCCGACTGAGGTGAGCAATTCCTGGACGCTGGACCGCACCTGCTGGTCGTAGTCGATCACAAACGCCGTCGGCGATTGGGCCACAGCCGGGATGGGCACTCGCGAGTCGGGCATCGAATTGGCGCCGCACACACCAAGTGGTCCGCCGCGGCGGACGGCCTACAGGCGATCATGCTAGCCGGGGGCCCGGCGGTGTCATTCGGGTAAACACCCCTAACCTTGCCCAAAAGCGTCTGTTGCCGCCGGAGGGGTCGCCCCCGGCCTGCCAACCGGCCAGTCAGTCACGAACGAAGTTATACGTCCGATAACTGCACAGCTCACACCTGGTCAGTAGTAGGGCAGGTCAAGTTCGCGATAGCGGACGAGACCTGCCGTGACAAACAGGGCTACCACGGCAGGTCTTGCCAGCTTCGCTGGCGTTGACCTGCCCTACACCGACATGGACCGCGCCTGGCCGGAGGGCAAGTCAAGTCCGCCTTGGCGGACGCGACCTGCCATGACAACCTCCGCGCAGGTTGACCAGTCCCGCGCGCTCTGCGAAAGTGGTGCGGCGCCCGCGGTGGCGGGCCGAAGTGGCGGAACTGGCAGACGCGCGGGATTCAAAATCCCGTGGTGGCAACACCGTGAGGGTTCGAGTCCCTCCTTCGGCAATGGAATCGGGTCACAGTGAGCACAGACAGTAAAAGGCGAAGACGCACGCGACCGGCCCAGCCCGCCGAGGTGCAGGAGGTCAGTCCCGGCGCGCCGGGATCGGTCGCCGTGCCGCGAGGGTGGCTGCCGCGCTGGACCATGGCCGGCGTGGTGCTGCTGTACCTGGCCGCCTGTGCGTTCGGCGTGCTGGAGGTGCATTACTCCACGGACACCTGGATTGGCCTGGCGGCCGGCCGGCAAATCCTGAGCGAGCCCACGTTTCCCAAGGCGGACACGTTCAGCTACCCGGCCTATGGACAGACCTGGTTCAACCAGAACTGGCTCAGCCACGTCTTTTTCTGGCTGCTTTACGACAGGCTGGGGCCCGACGCGACGGTCATCGGCACGTGGGCGATTAGCGCCGGGACGTTCACGCTGGTGCTCCTGGCCACGTGGTTCCGCTGCCGGTCGGGGTTGGCGGCCGTCCTGGCGGCCGCAATTGTCGCCATCGCCTCACGTGATTGGCTCAGCATCCGCCCGGCGACGATCCAGTTCTTCCTGTTGGCCGCCGCCTGGCTCGGCTTCTCGGCCCTCATCGGGCAGGGCGCGCGGCGCCGCTGGCCCTTGACAGGGCATCGGTCTATCAAGGGCTGGTGGCCGATGGTGCTGCTGCTGGCCACTTATGGCGTCTGGCCCCACGCGCACGGCAGCTTTCTGTTCGGATTCGGTTTGCTGGGCCTGTTCCTGGGCTGTGCCGTGCTCACGGGGCTGCTGGCGTTCAAGTTCCCGGTGCGTCCGCCCATCCACCTGTCGCAAGGCGCCGCTTTGGTCGCCATCGGCTTGTTGACCGCGGCGCTGGGGGCCATCCTCAGCCCCTACGGGCTGGAGAACTTCACGCATCCGTTCAAAGTCGTGGAAAGCGACGTCTTCCGCACGGTCGGCGAATGGATTCCGCCGTATAGAACCGCCCGCTTTCCGGGCGTGCTGCGGTTCTGGATTGCGCTGGCGATTGCGGTGGCGACGCCGCTGACCTTTCTGGTGGTCCGAGTCCTCCAGGCCTGGCTGGCACCGGAACCACCCAGGAAAGCCTGGCCCGTCGCGTCCGAAGGCGCACTCGGGTCCGCGTCGGCACCGACCGGCGCGGGCGAACCAACGGACCGCGACCCGCGCCCAGTCAGCGCAGCGTTGTCGGGCCTGAACGCTGTCCTATTCGACGTCGCGGCCGTGGGGATCGGCCTGTACATGGCAATGTTCGCGCGGCGTTTCGCGCCGCTCTTCTACATCCTGGCGACGCCCGCGCTGGTGACCTGGATCATGCAGCTTGCGCGGCCGCTGCCGGCTAGGATCAAACGCTATGGCCGGGCCCTGGTGCTCCTCGGGGCGTGGACCGGCGCGGCGGTGAGCGCCGTCGTGACGTACCGCCTCGCTTATCGCGAGCTGGTGACCGACGTAGCCCGCGGCGGTACGTACGACCTGCTGGACCGTGTCACCCACAACGACCACACCCCGCTGGCCGCGGTTGAGTTCCTCCGCCGCAACGGCCTCACCCCCAACGTGATGACCGAGTGGAAGGTGGCGGCGGCGATCATGTTCTATGTGCCCGGGGCGCGCGTCTTCATCGACGGTCGGGCCCAGCAGGTTTACACCGAACAGGAGTACATGACTTACCTGGGCTTGCTGAACGCGCCCCCGAGCCAGGGGGCGCAGGTGGCCCAGGTGCTCGACCGCTACGGGACCGACCTGCTCCTGCTCCCCAATTGGGACGTGACCCGCCGGCTCATCGAAGTGATCGAGCGGCAGCCGCAGTGGAGGCTCGTGCTGGAAGAGCCGATGGCGGCCATTTGGATGCGCGACGGGTCCCGGTTGCTGAGCGAGGTGATCGAGCGCGAGCGGGCCGGGACGCTGTGGTGGCCAGACAATCCGGAGACACAGTGGCGTCACGGCCTATTCCTGGCCGGCCTTCAGCCACCCGATACACAGCGCGCCCTGCCCCTCTGGCAGACCGCGGTCGAACGCCGGCCTTCGCTCGGGGTGCGGGCCTACTCCTGGATCGTCAATGCTTTGCTCAAGGACGGACGCCCTGAGGAGGCGACGGAGTACCTTCAGCAGCAGCGCGCCCGGCTGGCGAAAATGCAGCACGACCTGCCGCCCGACCTGCACACCCAGTTGTCAGACGCCATCCGCCGCTGCGAAGCGCTGTTGCCCGGATACGGCACTCCACAAGACCGCAGCGGCGGCGAACCGCGTCGATAGGCCGGCAGCACCTGACGTGCCCCTGGAACCACTCTGCCGGACGGTGCTTCTCGGCGTACAATGTGGGGACAACTGGATCGGAGGTGGCTTATGGCTCGCCCTTTCGTGCTGCTGACCCTGGTGCTGGCCACGGGTGCTGCGCACGCCCAGCAAGACGCCATCGCGTGGTCGAACGACCCCAAGCAGGCCATCCGCGAGGCACAGCGCAGCTTCCGCCCCATCATGGCCTATGTGCTCGGCTCGACCAGCGACCGCGATGACAAGCAGGACCATGCGCAACGGGAAGCGCTGAGCGACCCGCGGGTGGTACGGCTCAGCCAGCGCTTCGTGCCGTTGCGCCTGTCGCGCAGCGTGAACCGCGACGCGCTCCCCTCGTTCGGACTGTCTGAGAAAGCGAACATGGAGATCGCGTTCGTGACCCCGGACGGTGAGCTGCTGGGCCGCCTGCCCCCCGGCGACATTACCCAGCCCGCGACCATCGCCGCCAAGCTGATCGCAGTGCTTCAAGCCTACGCCAAGAAACTCTATGAAGCGCAGGTGAAACCGAAACTCGAGGCCCCGGACAGCAAAGCGGCGGAGCTCAAACAGGCCCTGCAAATGATTGCCACGTTCCACATGACGTTCGCGGAACCCGATCTGCTCGCGCTGCTCGAGCGTCCGCGGCTCGACTCGACTACGCGCGGCGAGACCTACGACACCCTGGCCGGCCTGTCCACCAAGACCGCCGTGGCGAAGCTGCTGGAGTGGGCCCGCGGCGAGGATGCCCGCGCCGCCAAGGCGCTGAGCAAGTGCACGCCGGTCGGCGCGGAGCACCTGTTGGGCGAGTTGGCACCGGAGGAGGGGCCGGTGGATTACGCCATCTACAAGACCGTCACCGAGATTTGCGGCATCCGCAACGCCAAGGCCGCGAAGTTCTTCCAGACGGCCAAGCCGCGCGTGCAACGAGAGGAGATCGAACGGGTGACCCGCCTGGTGCAGGAAGCGGCCCAGCGCTGGAAGGATCAGAACGATGAGCCCGGTTGACCTGCGCAGCGACACCGTCACCCGGCCCTCGCCGGGCATGCGGGCGGCCATCGCCAACGCCGAAGTCGGCGACGACGTGCTGGGCGACGATCCGACCGTGAACCGGTTGCAGGAACGGATGGCAGCCTTCCTGGGCCAGGAAGCGGCCTTGTTTGTACCCTCGGGCTCGATGGCCAACCAGGTGTCGATTCGCTCCGTGTGTGAGCCCGGGGACGAGCTCATCATCGATGAGACCACGCACAGCTACAACTATGAGGCGGCCGGGCCGGCGGCCCTGTCCGGCGTCAGCGTGCGGATCATCGCGGGGCAGCGCGGCATTTTCACCGCCGCCCAGGTCGAGGCCATGGTCCGGCCAGCCGGCGCACACTTCCCCCATTCGCGCCTGGTGATCGTCGAGAACACGAACAATCGCGGCGCGGGAAGTGTCTGGCCGGTGGAGACGGTGGCCAGCATTCGCCCGGTCGCCCGGCGCCATGGACTGCACGTGCACATGGACGGGGCGCGGCTGATGAATGCCTGCGTCGCCACCGGGCTCAAGCCGACCGACTACACGCAACACGTCGATTCGGTCTCGATGTGCTTCTCGAAGGGCCTCGGCGCGCCCGTTGGCTCCATTGTCGCCGGCCCGCACCCGTTTATCACGCGGTGTCACCGCTTCCGCAAGATGTTCGGCGGCGGCATGCGGCAGGCGGGCATCCTGGCCGCCGCCGCGCTGTACGCCCTGGACCACAACATCCAGCGCCTGGCCGAGGATCACGCCAACGCCCGGCGTTTGGCCGCGGCTATCGCGGAACTGCCCGGCGTGGGCCTGGATCCGCGTACGGTGGAGACCAACATCCTGATCTTCGAAATCGACGCGCGGCTCGGGACCGCCGCCGACTTCGTGGCCCGCTTGCACGAGCACGGCGTGTGGCTGCTCGCCACGGCCCCGAACAAGGCGCGGGCGGTCACCCACCTGGACGTCTCCGCCGCACAGATCGACTACGCCATCGAAGTTTTCCGCACCGTGTGTCGGGCCACAAAGGTGGCATGAAGTTCGCGATCCTCCATCGCTGGCCGCGCGACACGGACGCCGCCATCACCCTGCAAGCGCGGCTGGCTCCGCGCGTCCGGCTCCAGCCTATTCCGCCGCGGGTGCGGCTCATCGCCGGCGCGGACGCGACCTTCACGCCGGACGGCCGCTCGGTGATGGCGGCCGTGGTGCTGTGGGACTTGAAAGCCGGGGAGCTGGTAACCAGCAGCACGGCGGCCCAGTCGTGCAACTTCCCGTATGTCCCCGGCCTGCTCTCCTTCCGCGAATTACCGTGCATTCTGGCCGCGTTCCGCAAGCTGCGCACGCAACCGGACGCCGTCTTGTACGATGGACAAGGACTGGCTCACCCCCGTCGTGTCGGGATCGCCTCGCACCTGGGCCTATGGATCGGCATTCCGACGATTGGCTGCGCCAAGTCGCGCCTGCTGGGCAGCTTCGACGAGCCGCCGCGCGAGCGAGGCGGCCAGAGCCCGCTGTGGCACAACGGCGAGCAGGTGGGCGTCGTGCTTCGCACACGGGACGGCGTTAAGCCGATGTTCGTCAGCCCAGGCCACCTTTGCGATCATGCCAGCGCCGTACGGCTGACCCTGGCGACGGCGACAAAGTACCGCCTCCCCGAGCCAACACGTTTGGCGCACCATCTCGTGAGCGCGTTGCGCACGATGTGGTGACGGACTGAGACCACGAGAGGGACGCCCTTCAAACGCGATCCGCGGGGATGCGCCGACCTGGGGCAGTGCGACGCCGCAGCAATCCGGCTAACATCAGCCCAATCAGGCCGCCACTGGCCGCCGGGCACAGCCCGCCACAAGCCCCCGGGGCCTGTCGCTCCGGCTGCGCCGCAGTGTCCTGTTCGTCGCTGGCATCCCCGGACCCATCGGATTGTCCAGGCTCATCTTGTTCGAACACCGCCGTCACGTTCCGGTCCTCACTCATCACGACCGAGCTTGCCGCGTCGGTGCCCGACGCGTCGCCCTGCCAGCGGACAAAGTGCCAACCGGAGCTCGGCGTCGCAGTCAACTCGACCGTCGTGCCCGCCTCGTACGTTCCCCCCGCCGGATCGACCGTGCCCTCGCCCTCGATTGTCACGGTCAGGGTGCACTGTTCCGGCGTGCGGGGATCCGGTTCGAACACCGCCGTCACGCGTAGGTCTTGATCCATCACGAGGGACTTCTCCGCCGCAGCACCCGATGCATCGTCTTCCCAGCGCACAAAGTGCCAGCAGGGCTCGGCGGTCGCGGTGAGGCGCACGGCGGTGCCGCAGTCATAGGTGCCGCCAGCGGGGTCGAGCGACACGCTGCCCTCGCCCTCCACGGTCACCTCCAGCGTGTAGCGGTCCGCCTCGAACACCGCGGTGATGCTGTGGTCCTCATTCATCGTGAGCGAGGCGGGATTCGTCGTGCCGGTCAGATCGCCGGTCCAACGGGCAAAGTGCCAGCACTCGTCCGGCGTGGCCGTCAGGTGCACGCTCGCATCGCAGTCATAGGTGTCGCGCGACGGGCTGGCCGACACGGTGCCTTCGCCCCGGATCGCCAGCGTCAGTTCATAAGCGCAGGACGGCTGCGGGCAGTTGGCAGTGCTACACGAAATGTTGTCACCCTGGTAATCTCCGCCCGCCGCCGAGCACTGGGCCGCGGTCTTCGTCTGACAATCGCCGCCCTGGTAACAGCAGGCGCCGGTCGCGGGCGGCTGCGGGCACGGATTCGGGGTGCAAGCGGTGTCGTCGCCCTCGTACGTGCCGCTCGCGGTTGTGCAGCTTGTCTGCGTCAACTGCTCACAATGCCCGTCGGCGAAGCAGCAGGCGCCGACGTCGGGCGGCTGCGGGCATGGATTCGGAACACACACCGTGTCGTTGCCTTGATACGTGCCACCCGACGTCCCGCAGTCGGCTGCGGTCTCGATCAGGCAACTGCCGTCCGCAAAGCAGCAGGCGCCGGTGTCGGGCGGCTGCGGACACGGATTGGGGACACAGACCGTGCCGGTGCCCTGGTAATTGCCGCCGGCCGTCGTGCAGGCCGCGTCGCTCACGACCTCACAATGCCCGTCGGCGAAGCAGCACGCGCCGACGTCGGGCGGCTGCGGACACGGATTGGGGACACAGACCGTGTCGTTGCCTTGATACGTGCCACCCGACGTCCCGCAGT
>Ga0315285_10004727_pt1 | contig 14118 bp, 21 predicted proteins | sample YL17G09_36_MG_FD_203698 | JGI IMG/M metagenome (GOLD analysis project Ga0315285, IMG submission 203698) | Sediment microbial communities from Yellowstone Lake, YNP, Wyoming, USA - YL17G09_36 | ecosystem: Environmental > Aquatic > Freshwater > Lake > Sediment | place: USA: Wyoming | collected...
CATCAGGAATATCATAATCTCGATCTTCAAATTTATGACCTACAAACGAAGTATTTTTAGCTCCAGCACCTTCTCGTTTGAAAGCAATTGATTTCCCTGTTTTATTGTAGGCCATGTAATTTGTTCTGGAGGAACCTGGACGCACCGGATTTGCAAGTTCATCCAAATGACGTTGCATGAAATAATATGCAACAATCATAACTTGAACTCCCTTTGCTTCTTCTTTACCATCATCGTACACTATAACATTGTAAACACATCTGCGAGTGGGGTTAAAACTTTTTAATGAATCAGGATCTTCCCCTTCTTTTTGCAGTTTTAAACGAAGTTCACAAACTGGACATGGTTTGCTATAACATCTGGCAAGACAAATATACTGATTTTCATTTACACCCACTCCATTATGAACAAATAAATTGAGATAATCTCCTATCTCTCCTAGTTTTCGTTTAGGATTTGGATTTCCTTCTCCAATCATGTAAGGGATAATGTCGATTAGATGTTCACCAACACCAATTTTCCAGATAGGAATTTGCATTTCCTCATTAAAAATACTTTTGAATTTTCCCGTAGCTTGACGATTATCATAAGATTCTTGAATTCGTTTGTTCAATTCATCATGCATCTTTGCTTTCATTTCACTTAGTTTCATTTAATTCCCTCCATTTTTTAATTGTTGATTCCATGTTCTTCAATTTGGTTTCATAAATCGAAGAACAAATTGCATAAGTAATTAATCGTGGAATTGTGTAGGCAAAAAACATAATTCCAAAAAGTATCAGAATTCCCTTTAGTAAATCAGGAAGCATTACGCCGTAACCTTGAGGATGTTTTGTTAAGATCGTCATGAATAAAATTAGCTACATGTTCTGAAATAGTTTCTTTAATCTCCGGTGGTACCTCCTTTGAAAAATATTCACCTAAGTAAAGTTTGACTAAGTTTTCTAAAGCTACCTTCTTTTGATTGATAGATTCAACTGCAACTTTCAAAATCCTGACACTACTCACACAACTGTTGTAATACTCTTGGGCTGTTTTAAATTTATTTGTTTGAACAATAGTTGAATTGATTGCAGCTTCCGTCACTTTTTCCATTTGAAACGCTTTTGGATTATTTCTAATTGCAACATCAAGTTCTGCTCTGAGCAATTCCAATTGGTCTTTTGCTCTATCCTTTTCATCCTCTGCAGTAATCATATCCATTGCATATTCGTGATAGAGCATTGGATGTTTTTCAAATTCAAGGTCAAGTGAGTACTTGTCAATCGTAATGTTTTCTTTAAAATCACTCATTGTTTATCTCCTTTTTTGATTTCTTGTCTAATTATACCATGTTTTTTGTTTTTTTCTGAAATAATTAACGCTAATAACTCATTAAATCTTTCTTTTTCCCCATACGCGCAATCTTTTGTGATGATTGAATAATAAGAAAATAGTCTGTTAGCTTTCAAGTCCCATAAAGACTTGCAAGCAGCTTTACTCGGTTTGTTGACTAAATAGATGAGCATCAAGTTTACTCCTGACATGATAAAAAGCAAGCTGCGATCAATCCTGCTCTTCCGGAATACATGAAAGATTCTGAAAAAATTGAGATTAATTGAGCAATTTTAATGTCGCCTTTGTTTAATAAAACAGTAGCCAAATACCCCAGAATAGCATATCTAACAGATTCAGGTTCCTCATCAAGTGCTTTTAACATTACTGCCATTTGATTCCACTTATTAGGAATGTTTTCTATTAACAATCTGCATAATTCAATCGTGGTTGATTCGTTTAGCGTAATTTTTTCGATTGCTTTCAAAGCATCTTCATCGTTTAAATCTATTACTTGATCTAACAAAACCAATGCTTTTCGTGGCAATCCTTCGCTTACTCTTGCAATTTCTTCGAGAACTTTTTCAAAACCTGTATTTATGGTAATCCCTTCATTTTGACAAACTCCTCTCAAAAGTTTAACAATCAATCTTTTTGGTAAAGAAGAAACTTGAAATGTAGTACATCTTGTTCTGATTGTCTTTAAAAGTTTTTCAGGATCAGTTGTACATAATACAAATCGAACGTGTTCAGGAGTATCTTCCAGGAGTTTTAATACGGCTGTCTGGGCATCTGAAGTTAATTTTGCGCACTCATCTAATAAATAAATTTTAACTTTTCCTAACCACGGTTTGTATTCGGCAGTTGATCTGATTTCTCTTATTGTATCTATTCCCCTTGTATTTGCTGCATTATACTCGTGAAAATCTTCATCGGAACATTCCAAATAACTTTTCATAATTCTGGCAATCGTGGTCTTACCGCAACCACTTGGACCTTGAAATAGAAATGTTCTTGGTTGTCCCTCTTTTCGTGTCAAGATAGAAATTAAAGAACTAACTAAACTATCATTTCCAATAAAAGTATCAAAATTGGATGGTCTATACTTGGTGTGCAGAGGCAAGTTTGTCATAAATTCTCTCCAATTTTAAATTAGCTTTTTTGAACTCTGATAAAACTTCATTTATTTTCCAATACCAACACCAAACTTCTCTAAACACCATAAACACAACAGCTATTACTACAAGTACAATGACTGTTTCATTCATTTTTAGGTCTCCTTTTTAATTTGGACTGCTTAGGAACTTCAATTACTTTTTCTGCCTCTTTTTCTTCTATTACAATTTCTATTACTTTCTCTGCTTTTTCCAACTCTTTTTGTTTAACTGCTTGCAAAAAGTATTCAATAGCTTCTTCAAATACGCTTGATACTGATTGACTATGTTTATCAGCGAGGGCTATTATTTCATCGTTTAATTCTGGTTTAATTGTATAACTTACTCGAATTTTCTTAGGTGATAGATCTCCTTTTTTCTTGCGCCCCATTTAATCCTCCTTGTACTCATCTTTTGCTAACCATGCCCCATCAACAGGAGTCATTTCAATTTCAATATCTAAGGGAACTGTAATCCAATCCCATGTTTCCCTTAATCTGACAGTCATTATTTCTCTTGCCATTTTTGCAATTTCTTGTGCTTCATTTGGAACAACATCTAAGACAATACTATCATGGATCTGTCCAATTGATTTTGTTTTAAGATTTTTCTTCTTTAAATCTTTTTTCAATTCAATTAGAGACCAAAGCAAACAATGAAAAGCACTCCCTTGAACTGGTGTATTTGTAATCTGGTTTCGTCTTAAATACCCTCCTCTTCTGAATCCTGTTTTCAATTCAACATAACCGTGTCTTAAATAAAAGTTTTCTTCATATTCAGTCCATTCTTTTGTTACTTTGTATTTCATCCAAAACTTTGTTTCAATTCGTTGTAAATGCTGTTCAAAAGGACTTGCTGGTTCCAATGGATTTCCTACTTTATAATAATCCAATCCTTTGTTTCTCAGATGAGCATAAATATCAACCCCACTCTTAGTCTTCAAATCTTTAATTGCTTTCCAAAAGCCTTCAGCACAAGGTTTATACCAAGAGCCATAAAAGAAAGCAAATACGATTGAATTCTTTGTGTGGAATCGCAACTCTTTTGTTATCTCACTTGCAGGTAATTGCAAAATATCAATTGCTTGATCCCGGTGCATATCGGTAGTTTTGTCATAAATATAATTTATCAATACAGGATCATTAGTATGACAAGCCATAATTCTGACTTCTAATGAAGCAAAATCTATTTCTGCAATTTGATTCCCTTTGCTTGGTATCAAACCCATTCGACAAGACTTTTTTGCTTCGCTATCTCTTATTGGAATGTTCTGAAAATTTGGATTGTTTGAACTACTTCTAAAAGTTCTTGCAAAATGTAAATTAAATGTTGGGTGAATTCTTCCATCCGGGCAAATCTCTCTTAAAAATTGAGCTAAGTAAGTATCTCTTGTTTTTAAGAGCTTTCTATAAACGATTAAATTTCGTGTAAAATCTGTTTGGATTAAATTCAACGATTCAAAATCAACTGAATTTTTACCTTTGTCTGTAAATTTTGTTGGTATTAAATTTAGTAGATCATACAAAAGTAGGTTTAAATCTTTTGTAGATTTTAAATTAAGTTGGTGCCCGGTATGATTCTTGAAAATCGCAGCTTCTGGACATTTATAAAGTAATAGTTCAATAGATTTGATTTTATTGGAAAGGTTTTCATACTCTTGTTTATAGTATTCTTGATTGGCTCCAATTCCATTTTCTTCAATATCACATAATGTTTGTAATCCTTCAAGGAATAAAGAGTTTCCTTTTTGTAATACTTTTTTCTGTTTGATTTCGGCTTTTTGAGCTTCCAACAATTGGTATCCGAACAATGAATCAAGTCCTCCGTATTGAAGGAGTTTTGGAAGTGGGCATTTTGAAAATAAATTCCATCCATTTTCATCGGTTTCTTGAAGGTATTTTTGAACATCTTTTTCATAATCTAAAATTCCGTATCTGGCAAATACCTGAAATTTTAATCCAGTCGTTTCAGGTCTGTCATCTAAGATATGTTGGGTAGTCATAGTACACCATTCCCACCCTTGAGTTTTTGTTTTTAAAACACCTCTTCCCCATTTGTCTTCAAACTTCAAATGGTGAGCAGATTTTTTAACTTCTGGATTTTCTAAAACAGCTTGCCACATCTTTTCAATTGCAAATAGTTCCACTTCCCCCCAAGCACCAGGATAATGTAGGGGGAAAGCGAAAGCCTCTTCAGAATTTGTTGCAAATGAAACAGACCAAATTTTTTGATTTCCATTGTACGGATTTAAACTTGAAGTTTCATAATCAAAGAACATTGTTTCTGCTTTGTTTAATTTGTCTAATTCCTCCATGACTTCAGAAAAGTTTGTCAATTTTTTGACTTTTGAATCGTAATCAATTTGAACAGGTCTTTCTAAGTTCAAACAAGATGCTGCATATTGCAGATCATTTTCAAAAACCATTTGAAGTTTTGGGTCTTTCACTCTGTTAATATAAGATGGGTGATACATCGGTATTACCCAACAATTATATTTATGAAAAGGAATTAAGTACCTCCTCCATTTTGAAATGGATTGTTCACCAGAAAATAATTCAAGAAAGAAGGAGTCAATTGCAACTCCTCCCATAAGCCAAATAAAACTTGGTTTTAATTCTTTAATTACTTTTTCTACATTAGGTTTGCAATATTGAATTTCTTTTTTCGTGGGTTTTCTGTTTTTAGGAGGTCTGCAATTTACGCTGTTCAGTTTCCAAAAATCATTGTCTAAATCTAACTTTAAATTTTTCAAGCAGGTTCTCAACAACTGGCCTGCTTGTCCTATTAATTGAATACCTTGTAAATCTTCCTCTTCCCCAGGGGCTTCTGCTATGATGAGAGTTTTCTTTTTTCCATTACCTGTATAACTCATTTTAGGAGTCTTACAAGTTCGGAATAAACCACACTCATCGCAAAAGTCTGGTTTGCCCATTTCTTCTGCTGAGAAAAATCCCTTCATCTTAATTCCACTTTTCTGTTTTAATGGAAGTTTTAAATACTTTCGGCTCTATGCCTATCACATTATACCACTCAAAATAAATGTTTTCTATCCTTAGGTTGTGCTCCAAAGCAATCTTTTCTGCGAGTTTTGAAAATTCGTCATGGATTGATTTTTCTGGTAATTCCATTTTTAACCTTTCTTAAATCATCGATATTTTTAATTTCTTCTTTTGAAAAGGGACTCATGGTTAATTCGTGATAAGAATAGAGAATGTTTGCTTTCAAATCTAACATGAACTGATGAGTTTTTCTAACATGACGCCCAGCGAAATAGATTTTCAAAAGATTTCCCCTTTTACATTTATTTCTGTATCCTCCATTTCAAAAAACAAACAGGGGTCATCTTTAGCATTTTCAATATCAAGAGCTAATGCTTCCTCAAAACTGTCTAACCCTCCGTAAATATCATCCAGTTCTTTTTTAGTTATTTTATATTCTCTGGCTGCTGTCAATACTATTTTAAATTTCATAGTGTCTCCTTTTTTAATTCCACTGAATTCCCACGAACCAGCAGCGAAATAGTCGGGAATCCTATAATTACAATTGGCTTACTCATTTCTTCTTCTCCTTTCTAAGGAGCCGTCTTCGTTGCCACTCTCCTCTCTCTCCCAGACGGTAAAATAATTTCATGGACACATCCGGCAAGTCCTCCCCATCGTCACCGGTAGTAATTTCTTCAGCCAATCCATCTATAACCTCCACAAGAGCTGCCATAAAATCGGCCATCCGAGATAAGCCAGTAACTTCCAATCGCATAAAAATGGTCTTCATTTTTCCTCCTTTAACCTTTTTTTATTTGCAAGCGCTTGCAACTATTATATTCTCTGGCTGCTGTCAATACTATTTTAAATTTCATAGTGTCTCCTTTATGGTAAAACCATCACGTGTTGAAAGTTTTCTGATTTAAACAAAGCTCTTCCTTCCCTGACAATAATACTTGTAGATTTGTTTAAAACTTCATTTAAGAAAACAGGATTAATCGTTACTTTAAAACTTTCTTCTAAATCAAGTTGACATGGAACTTTTGATTCAATCCATCCAGTTTCAGTTTCCCCCCTTAAAATGATTTGATCTTTTGAAAGAGTCATCTCAATCTTCTTTTCAAATTCCCTCTTTCCATCAGCCATAACAAGGCTTGAGTCAACATACTTTTTAATGTTTTCAGGTAAAACAAATTCTTTGCCTTCAACCTCAAAAAATCTATCTACATCTTTATAAATTCCATTGACAATTCTACAGGAAAAGATAACTCCTGTATCCGATTTAAAATGAACCCATGATTCATCAAGCAAGTATTTAGTAACTTTAAATTTAGAAACTTCTTCAGCAGATTTAGCTGGAATTAAGAAAGTATCTCTTATTTCTTTACTCAATTCGTACTTACTGATTCGGTAATTATCTGATGAATAGAGTTTCTTTCTGTTTACATGAATGCAATACAAGATTCCCATACTCATTGTATCAGCAGCAGAAAAAGAACATAAAGATAAGCCATGTAAGAAATCCTCTGGTAAATCTTTCCACTCCCCATTGATAGGAATATGTTTTACACCTTCTGTTTTAATCAATCCTGCTTTTGTATTTCCCCCATTGATTAAAAGAGAATTATCAACAACTGATAATTCAATGTTTTCCACATCAATTTTGCTTAAAACTGCATTTAAATTTTCAGCTTTAACGCTTGCAACAACTCCTGTTTTAAATGGATAGGAAATACAAATATGATCGTTGTAGGTTCTAACAAAATCATCGTCTAAAGAATAATTCCCAAATCCATCAACCAATCCCCTTGTTGAAATTCCACTTTTGATTTTTGATAATGCAGAAATTAACTCACTTGTTTTGATTCCTGATTCTACTTTTTTTCTAAGTATCGGCATGGCATCTCCTTATAGTCCGAATCCTTCAAGTTTATTTGGTTTAAAAGCCCAAGGCCAAGGTCTGAAATGTTGTTCTAATTCAACAAAATATTGAATGTTCCATTTGTCTCTCATATTATGATCGTTTGAAACGCCTAATTCTTCTCGAACTTCTACTTCTTTGTTTTTAACAACCCATCTTTCGTTCTTTTGGAGTTTGTATTTTTTATCTACTTCTTTGTAACTTGACACTCCTAATTTGTACCCTTTTGAGATAATATAATCAAGAACATATTTTTGTTCAGAAGGTGATAAAGTTTTAAAATGAATTGCTTCTTCTGTGTTTTGTGGGGCCCTATCAGAAATCTTGATTTTAACTGGAATCAAAGTGAAATCGAGAGCCCCATTTACTTTTTTCGGAAACATAATACTACCAAATGCACCGGTCAACGCCCAGGATGAACTGTCCACTGAATACCAAGGATACCGGAACATTAATTCCATAGCAGTTAACCCAAACCCATGAATTTTGACTTTTGGTAATCTGCACGGTTGATCACAAATTATGTCAAAACACCGATCAAGATGATTTTGAATGTCAAGAATTCCTACACCAGATGCCATTCCACCCAATCCGACGTAGTCATAATTTGAAATAAGGTTATGAAGAAATGAGTAATCTTCGTTTCTATGAAATACTGGCATAGGATTCAAGCCTTTTGATTCCATATACTGTTGATTCTTTAACGTGCCTATTGGATCACCAATGACATCTAAACAAATATAGGAATCTACACAATCTTGAACATTTTTGATAAAGGAAATGTATTCGTCAATATCTATTGATTTACCTTTTGTCCAAGATGAAAACGCACCAGAATCAAGAATGACCGAAATGCTATTCGGCATATGGTTGTTTCCTCCAATCAAAATCAAATATGTTAATATCTTGAATTAAAATCCCTTTATTCCTTGCCATTCCACATATTTGACCATTTCTTGAAATAATTACAGTCATTATATCTTTATGAACTGCATTACACGAAGTTATTATCCAACATTCATTTTTTATAGCCATTGCTCGTAAAATAGTTAGCCATTCATCAAAATAATCACAATCGTAATTATCCGTTTTTGCTTTCATTCCAAACCCAATTGAAACAAGAACCACTTTATCGTCTTGTGAGTAATTCTTTTCAAAGAGTGATTCATAACATTCTAAAGTTCTAAATCTGACATCGCTATAGGTAAAACTAAAATCTGCACCAGTTCCGGGGGAAAACCCTTTTTCAATATAGTGTTTTTCTAAATCTACTTTTCTGTGTATGTTTACAATTTCTTTTGAATTGAAAGAAACTACGGTTTTGTATTTATCACCAGTAGATTCTTTTTCTTCATTTACCCCTACTACAATTAACAATTTAGAATCTGTTGGAATGGAAGTGGGAAGGTTTTTTATACGAGAAGCATTGTAAAAATGATTAGTGTTTTTGTAATAAGGGAGGAAGGAACTTGGAAGCAAAAGAACGTCAACTTTTAAATCTATTGCTATTTTAGCGTATTTTTCTAAAATGATTCGACCTGGTTTTGTTTCGTCTGGTGATGTTGTCATTATTCTCATGTTGAAATCCTCGTTATAAATTCGTCTTTACAACCATTTTTATTTTCTAAAAATAATCCGGTTACGTTAATGGTTTCAAATGGTGAATTGTATTTTCTAACTCCTCTCATTTCCTTACACAAATGTCGTGCCTTCAATACTAAAATGCACCCTTTTGGTGAAATTGCTTTTGTTATATGACCGACAACTTCGTGCCCAAGCCTTTCTTGAACTTGGAGTTTTCCTGCAAAATAATCTACTGTTCTCGCAATTTTACTTGCGCCAATAATCCATTTGTCAGGAATGTAACCAAAATAATACTCTCCAAAAAATGGAAGAAAATGATGTTCACAAAATGAATAAAAATATCCGGTATCTCTAATCATTTCATCATAGAAAATTCCGTCTTCCCCATTTGGGAATCTTGTTAATTTTGGGACTTTTAAGGGGTCATACCCAACGAAAAATTCATCATACATTTTTACCATTCTTGCAGGGGTATCAAGAAGACCAATTCTAAGAGGATTCTCCCCTATCTTACTTAACAATTCTCTACAGATTGTGTCCATCTTTTTTAGCCCTTTCAATCAACGGATCGGGAATTCCAGCTTCTTTAAATCCTTTTGCTCTTAAAACACAAGCAGGACATTTTCCACAAGGAGGGAATTGACCTTCGTAACAAGTGTGAGAAAATGCCAAGGCTTCCATACAACCAGGAAATGAATTTCCCAAGATTACTTCTTCTTTTTTTGATAGCCACATCATTGGAGTAAAAATTTCAAATTCCCAATCCATTCCTAAACTTAACGTAGATTGCATAAAATTAATTGTTTCTGCTCTACAATCTGGATAACCAGAATAATCGGTTTGACAGACTCCAATTATAATATTGTGAATCCCTCTCTTGTAGGCAATCATTGCTGCAATAGTTAGGAATAAAATGTTTCTCCCAGGTACAAAAGAAGCAGGAAGGTTTCCATTTCTATGTTTCGCAGAAACGTCACCATCACCAATTAAAGCGGAATCACCAATTTTACTAAGTAATTTTGTTGAAAGTACTGTGTAAGGAACTTTTGCTAATGTAGAGATTTTTTTGGCAGCTTCGATTTCAATTTGATGGCGTTGACCATAATCAATAATTAATGCTTCGATTTTTGGAAATGCTTTAGAGACCAAAGCCCAATATAGGCTTGTCGTTGAATCTTGACCCCCTGATAAAAGAACCAATGCTTTGTTCATATGTCGCCCCCATAAAATTTGGAAACCTTGCAGTTTTTAAGCTACAAGGTTTCCGTTTTTGTTAAATTAGACAAGAAAAATCTTGCCATTTTCAGTTTTCATTTTCCCTTCTTTCTTCATCTTAGAAAGTGTCCCATTGTAAGTGGCTTTGTTGTCATTCCAAGGTAATTCCTGAACTTCCTTCATCGTTATTCCAGGGTTTTCTTTTACAGCGTTAATAAATAAATCGCATCTGCTACCCTTGCGAAAACCATATTCACCTTTTTCTGCAAGAGGGGTATGTTCCTTCTTTTCTTTAAGAGCTTTGGGTTCCTTCGGAGCTTTAGGTTCTTTCACCTTTTTCTCTTTCTTTACTTTCACCTCAACGGTTCCCCCAACCCTTACTTCTTCCGCCACTTCTTCCATTTCACTCTCCTCTTCAAATATCCCTTCAGGGATTTGATATTCATCATCAAAGATGAAGTTATACATTTCAACAATTTTTTCTACAATCTCTTCTTCTTTCTCAACAGGCACTGCCTCTACGTTGTCCATAAAGACCTTTAAGGTAGAGTCTTTTAACTCTTCCCCTAATTGAATCTTGACAGAATAAAGTTCATTTGCATTCATCAACTCAACTGCCTGTTTAAAGTAATTGCCATTTACTGCTGTTACGTTTTTCATGGTAAAGCCTCCTTATTTGTTTGTTTTTTTTTGTTTCTATAAAAATATTATACCATAATTTTTATTTTTTTGGGTACTTTTTTTAAGGCAGGTTAATTATTTTATGCAATTGAATGTTTAAAGCAGTTTTGTATTGTTTTGGAATTGAGGTTTCATTCAACCAAGATAATAACCGAGCAGGAGTTATTTTTTTGTAGACAGGGCTAAAAGCAAATAGCGGAAAATCCATCCGATCTTCTGAAATCGGCCATATTTCCTCAATTGTTTGAGTTGCTACATTAAAATCTTCTTTTGTTTGAATGACAAATTTAACAACATCTTGATTACATAAATGACAAAATGCCTCGTGATTCATAGCCCCTTCCATTCCTGAACTTGGCAATTTGTAATCGACTACCCAGCATGCCATATCAAAAATTCCTTTTAATGATTTAGAACCATTTGTTTCGATGGTAACTCTAAAATCATAGCCTCTCGTTCTGTTAAAAATTTCTACGAGTCTAATCAATTCTTTTCTTTGTTCTAATGGTTCACCCCCTGTAATAGTTACTTTGTTTCCTTGCAAACGATGAACCTCTTTGACTATTTCCGCAGGGGTCATTTTAAACGGAGCCTTTGTTTTATTTTGAGCTTGAGGAGTGTCGCAGTAGCTACATTTTAAGTTGCATCCTTGCAATCTGATAAAAGTGGTTAACATTCCTTGTCCATAAAAATTAACTTCCCCGTCAATACTATTGAAAATTGAATTTACTAACATGATGCCCCCCATTCACAATATGAATCTGCGGTTTCCCAAAGTTTTACACGATGAACAACTAAATCTTGTTGTAATTTTCTAACAATCCAAACTACCATATTTTCAGCTGTTGGTACTTTAAAAATATTGTTCAAGAAAGTATGATCCAAAAGATCTATCACCTTTGTTTGAACAAGATGTTTAAGTTCCTTGAAATCCATAACAAAACCATTTTCATCTACTTCACCTTTGACACACACTTCTAAAACATACGAATGACCATGTAAATTTGCACAATCACCATTATAATTGGGCAAGCTATGTGCTGCCTCAAATCTAAATGTTTTACTTACTGTAAGATTCATTTTATCCTCCTTTTAATAATCACTTGAAGCTCCTCCTCCTCCAAAATCTCCACCACCCCCAGAGAAATCGGGAGAAATAATAGCAGCAATGTATGGAAGTTGAACATCTGTTACAATGTCATCATCGCTATTTTTAAAGTGTTCTGATTGATCTAAATAAATATGCTGCCCGTGTGTAACTCTCAAATGAGAATCCATTGTGGTTCTAAACGTACATTCAAACCTACATAATTTACATTTTAACATTTTGGCCTCCTCTTATAGAACTGTCATTCGTTCTGGATTAAAATACGCAATCTTATCACCAAATTTTGTAGCCCCTCCAAATCCTGATAATAGCCCTAGGCTTTCAAATGATAATATAAGATTGTACTGCATTTCAACTGCTTTTTCTTTTGTTTTAATATAAAAAAGAGACCTCTTTATTGCAGTTATTTTTCCTTTAAAAGTTGAAATTTCTCTTGCTAATTTTTGTTGTTCAGTTTCTTTATATTCATCATAAAGTAAATCTGCTAATTCGTGAATTGTGTCCAAAGATTTTCCAAAGTTTTCCAAAAAAACTCCTATTGGAGAATACTTATTAAGGGATTCTAACAAATATTGAAGGCAAGTAATTAAATCTTTTTTCGATCTCACACCTATTTTATAGTTGTTCAAAATCATTTTAATTTCAGTCATTCGCTCTCCTTTTGTTGTCTGATATTATAGCCTGACTGTCTAGTAGTACTTGTCCAGTTGCCATTTGTTGCAAGACCATTACATGATCGAGTTCATGAAAATCTTTCCAACGATGAGCAACAACACCAATTCTCATAACTCCTGTTTTCTTTTCAACTGGAGTTTGATTTAAAGAGAACATTGCATCAACATGAGCTACTTTCCGTATGTCTTCTGACACATCACTTGCTTTGACATTCTTTTTTTCAAGAGTAGCTCTATTGGATTGTGTTGCAGTAATTACTAAACAGTTTCTTGAAGCAGCTAAATTTTTAAGCATTTTCCAAGTTTCATCATGTTTATCCCTCCCTTCAGTGTGAGCATTTTCTGGTGCTAAAATATCTGCATAGTCTACAACAATAACATTTGGGATAAAATCATCAACTGCTTCTAATGTATCCAAGTCATTTTTAATATCCTGAATACAAGCAGAATATGCAGGATACGCTTTAATTCTTAATTTCCCTCCATACATATAGGAAAAACCTTCTACTACTTCTATATTATGTGAACTAAATACGTTTGATTTGTCAACTTTTGTAAACCATTGTGTAGGTTTGAATTTGTGTGTTCCCCTACATTCTGTACAAGGAATATGAGTCGGAAAGTCTTCAAATAAAGGAATATCATCTTTTTCTTGAATGATTATTCCAAATCCTTTTCGTTTTACTTCTTTGCAACTTCCTGTTTGATTCCTGTAGCAATCAAATATGGGGTACAAATATTCTAATTTATCTCCGGCATTTGTAATTATCTGATAAAACCTTTTTGTAATGCCATAAGAATTCATCTCTAATGAAATGAAAACTACTTTTAAATGTTTAAGCATAGCTTGTAGAGACAATTCTTGCAACCACCAAGTTTTGCCGCGTTTCATTGGTCCTTCAAAAGCAATTAACCATCCCGCTTCAAAGTGTCCAAGTAAATCTCCTAACTGACCTGGGACTTTAAATAAAAATTCATCTCTTTCTTCTTCTGGTTTTGTGTAGTTTTCAATGACTGTTCGAACGAATTCTTTTTCAAATGGATTGACAAATCCTCCAATTGATCTTGCCACTCGTTTGTATTCATGTAGTTCTTTTTCAGCTTCATTAGGTTTTCCAGCTTGAACATAATCTATGATTCGTTGAGAAGTTATAATTAACGATCTCTCTTTGACATACTGAAGAATTTTGTCCAAAAGATATTCGACATTTAATTCCTCTTTACTTTTTAATTTTTCTGAAAGTTTGAACAGAAAAGTCGAAACAAGTTCTACTTCTGATTCTTTAAGATTTGTTTTTTCAATATTGAAGATACTCTGAATGTTTTCGTAAGGTGCAGTTTTATATTTGTTGTAGTATTCAAAAACCCACTTGGTAATTATCTTGGAGTAATCTAATTGAAGATAATCAAGTTTTAGAATTCGATGGAGTTCACTACAAATTCGATCTGAGATTATGATTCCGGTTACTAATTGTTTTTCAATGTC
>Ga0315285_10004728_pt1 | contig 14114 bp, 12 predicted proteins | sample YL17G09_36_MG_FD_203698 | JGI IMG/M metagenome (GOLD analysis project Ga0315285, IMG submission 203698) | Sediment microbial communities from Yellowstone Lake, YNP, Wyoming, USA - YL17G09_36 | ecosystem: Environmental > Aquatic > Freshwater > Lake > Sediment | place: USA: Wyoming | collected...
CGAAGCCTGCGAAGTGGTGCAGGACGCTTTTCTCTCGGCCTACCGTTCCATAAAGAAATTTCGGGGCGAGGCCCGGTTTTCCACGTGGCTGTACAGCATCGTGATGAACCTATCCAAGAACCGGATGAAACAGATCAAGACAAGGGGGGCCCGGGAGGTTTATTCGATCGATGCCCCGGCGGAGACGGAAGAAGGTTCAATGCGCAGGGACCCTCCCGACCAGGGTCCCTCCATCCTGGAGCAGATGGAGAAGAAAGAAGTTGACGCCAGAGTGCAGGGGTGCATCAACGGGCTCGACTCCGAGTACCGCGAAGCCCTGGTGCTGCGGGATATCCAGGGATTCTCCTATGAGGAGATCCGTGATATCCTCAAAGTACCCGACGGGACCGTGAAATCCCGTCTCTTCCGGGCCCGGGACGCTCTCAAAGAGTGCCTGAAAAAGGTGCTGGGAGACCTGTGATGGAATGTCAGGACATCCGCAAAAACCTCTCTGCTTATCTGGAAGGGATGGTTGCCCCCGAGGACCAGGAGCTCATCGATCAGCACCTCGCCTCCTGCCGTGCCTGCAGCACCGTCCTCTACGAATTGAATCGAACGGGCGAAGTGCTCAAGAATTTGAAGGAAGTGGAACCCCCGCCCTGGATGAAGCAGAAGATCATGGCCCGGGTCAGGGAAGAAGCCGAACCGAAGAAGGGATTCATTCAAAAACTTTTTTACCCTCTTCATATAAAGGTCCCTCTGGAAGCCTTCGCCACGGTTTTGATCGCCGTCGTTGCGGTGTACGTGTTTAAAGCCGTAGAGCCCCAGATGAAAGACCTCCAGATTCCTTCAGTCCGAGAACCGGTCATCGCTCGGCAAGAAGCCCCCTATCCGGCCAAAGCCCCCGCTGCCGAAACGCAGGCTCCTCCCAAAAAAGCTCTTCTGCAGGAGGGACCCTTAAAAGCCGGGGGGAAAGACCTGGGCGTTGCGGAGAAGTCAACCGAAAAGAAAGCCCGCGTGGATGAGGAAGTGGCGGTCAAGAAATTGAAAGAAGCCCCACCAGCCATCAGCGAGATCAAGACTCTTCCGGCCCCCTCCCCGGCATCCCCTCCCACGGCCCCTAAAAAGGAGGCCGTCCTCCCTCCGCCGGCGGAAGCCTTCAAAATAGGGGAATCTCGCACGGCAGAAAGAGCCCCTTCACCTCCTGCGGCCGCAGGTGTTGCCCCAACACGGGAAGACAAGATGGCCTCAGCCGAGGGGGCGGCGCGGGAAAGGAAGGAATTGAAGAAGGCTCAGCCCATGGCTCCATCCCTGCGGATGGCTGCCAAAGCGAAGCCGGAAGGCATGAGTATTGTGGTTCAGGCTAAAGACATCAGGCTTGCCGGCGAAAAGGCCGTATCCCTCCTAAATCAGCTGGGCGCCTTGAGAATCGACCGGCTATCCCGGGAAAGCAACGAAGTCATCACCGCAGAAATAAAAGCGGAGAAAATGAAGGAACTGGTCGAGAAGCTGAGACTCTTGGGAGAGGTCCAAGAAAAAGACGCCTCCCTGGCGTCTCTGGAAAAGGACGCAACCATCCGAATCGAAATCGTCCCCGGACGCTGAACCTCGCCTCTCCATCCCCTCTCGCCGTAAAAGCTCCATCTCCGGTAATCTACGGCTTTGGGAACCGTTTGACCCTTTAGGAAGAGGTAACGGTTTAGCCTTGTGAAAGGATTTCCCAGAAATCCCCCCTGCCCCCCTTTGCAAAGGGGGGTTGGGGGGGATTTCAGCGATGGGTTTCCCGAGCGATATGAATCGGCAAAAATTTGATATTTTGCAGGTTAACGGCACGGAAAGCCTGGCCTCCTGCTTCCACAAGACTGATAGAGCTATCACTCCAGTAATTTCCTTAAGGTAAGCCTCCGGTTCTGCGGGGGGGCGGGGGCCTTTCCAGGAACATTTTCGAGGCCTCCTTTGTCCAAGAGGACAGAAGCAATCAGTAAAAGTCAAAGGAGGTCCGACATGATTTTTTTAATCAAGGTCTTAGCGATCCTGGCCGCGGTTTCCTCTTGCCTTGTGGGGGCAACCGCCTATGGCCAGCCCAGGGAGTCTGAAGATCGAACCCTTTCTCCCTACTTCTTCGTGAAAAGCGACGACCCCCAGGTCGATCAGCTTCCCCTGAAATCCACCTCCGCGGAAGTTAATATCTCCGGGGTTATCGCCGATGTTCAAGTTTCCCAAATTTACAGGAATGAAGGGAAAAAGGCCCTGGAGGCTATCTATGTATTCCCCGCCTCCACCCGGGCCGCCGTGTACGGGATGAAAATGACCATCGGGGAGAGGGTCATCGAGGCCAAGATCAGCAAGAGAGAAGAGGCCCGCAAAGAATATGAGCAGGCCAAGCAGGCGGGCAAGAGCGCCTCGCTCCTGGAGCAGCAGCGGCCCAATGTCTTCCAGATGAACGTGGCCAACATCCTGCCCGGGGACGAAATCAAAGTGGAGCTTAAATACACTGAGCTGCTGGTACCCACCGACCGGATCTACGAGTTCATCTACCCGACCGTTGTCGGCCCCCGCTATTCCAACCAGCCCGCGGAAACCGCCCCGCCATCGGAACGGTGGGTCCAGAACCCCTACCTGCGCCAGGGAGAGGCCCCAACCTACCGGTTTGGCATCACGGTCAACATCGCTGCCGGAATGCCGATCAAGGATGTTTATTGCCTCTCCCACAAAGTGAGCGCGAATTATGACGGCCCTTCGCTGGCTACGGTCAAACTCGATCCGTCCGAGGCCCATGGAGGCAATCGCGACTACCTCCTGCGTTATCGCCTGGACGGCGACCGAGTCCAGTCGGGGCTCCTTCTCTATGAGGGGGAAAAGGAAAAATTCTTCCTCCTCCTGATGCAGCCGCCCAGGAGGGTGAGTCAGAAAGAGATTCCCGGCCGGGAGTACGTCTTCATCATCGATGTCTCGGGCTCCATGCACGGGTTTCCCCTGGAAATCTCCAAGAAGCTGCTCCAGAACCTGATCGGTAACCTTCGTCCGACGGACAAATTCAATGTTCTCCTCTTTTCCGGCGGCTCCTCGGTCATGGCCGAGGAATCCATGTCGGCCACCCCGGAGAATATCCAGAGGGCTCTTTACCTGATCGACCGACAGAAAGGGGGCGGAGGAACCGAGCTCTTGCCGGCCCTTCACCGGGCTCTCAAGCTCAAGAAACCGGAGAACTATTCCCGCACCGTCATCATCGCCACAGATGGATATGTGACCGTCGAAGAGGAAGTATTCGATCTGATGCGCAAGAACCTCGGAGAGGCCAACATGTTTGCCTTCGGCATCGGAACCGCGGTCAACCGCCACATCATCGAAGGAATGGCCCGGGTGGGCATGGGGGAGCCCTTTATCATCACCAAGCCGGAAGAGGCCCCCGCCCAGGCCGAGCGATTCCGGAAGATGATCCTGTCTCCGGTGCTCACTCAGGTCAAGGTGAACTTCCAGGGTTTCAGCACTTACGATGTGGAACCCCTGGCCATCCCTGACGTCCTGGCCGACCGGCCGGTCATCGTCTTCGGGAAATGGCGCGGGCAGCCTAACGGAAAGATTACTCTGAATGGCATATCCGGGAATGGTTCGTACCGGGAAGTCATCGATGTACGGACGATAAAATCCTCAAAGACCATTTCGGCCTTGCGCTATTTCTGGGCCCGCCACCGGATCGCCCTGCTGTCCGATTACAACAAGCTCCGGCCCAATGACCAGCGAACCAAGGAAGTCACCGACCTGGGATTGGCTTATAACCTCCTGACCGCCTATACCTCCTTTATTGCGGTTGACACCGAGATCCGTAACCAGGGCGGGGAGCAGACGACCATAAAGCAACCCCTTCCTCTTCCGCAAGGGGTTTCCGATTACGCCGTGGGAAGCGCCAAAATGAGCCTGGCCCCTTCTGCCCTCACCGCCCGGAAGGAATCCGCCCCTTCCCCCTTCGAAGAACGAGCGATGCAGAAGGAGATCAAAGGCCTGGAAAAAGACAAGAGGACCGCTTCGATCGGAGGAATAAAGGTATCCGGAGGGCTGACGAAAGAGGCGGTCCTTCAGGCCTTGGAAAAGTACCTGCCGGAAATTCAAAAATGCGGAAAGGGGACCGATCTTGGCAGAAACCTTATCCTGGAATTGACCATCAACCCGGATGGAAAAGTAAAAAGCGTGAAGATCGCAGGCGGGGCTCTCAAAAACCCGGCAGCGGAACGATGCCTCCTCGAACAGGCCAAAGGATGGAAACTCCCCGCTCCCCATGATGGCCGGGAGGCCAGAGTCACGATCACCGTCCTGTTTGCCGTCTAACGAATAATTGAAGGATGGGATCCATTTCCGGTTTGAGTCCTGTGCGGAAAAAAGAAGCTGGCGGAGAGAGGGGCCGTGGGGAAAGGCTCACGGTCCCTTTGGAACTTATACTCGTAGATTCGTCAAATTTTTGCCGCTTCCCCGTCTCTTTCTTTTCTGCCTTTTTTCGAAGCTTTCTCCTCATACATGAGTCTGTCCGCTCGGGCCAGGAGTTCCTCGATATTCTGGGGCTTTTCGGGCTCGTACCGGACAAAGCCGGTGCTGAAAGACAACCGATACGGCCTTTGTGCTTCTTGCCCGAAGGAGCCGATCTTCTGCTGGAGGCGGGCCCTGATTTTCTCAAAATCCGCTTCCGACTCTTCCAGCCCCAGGACGGCGAATTCATCCCCCCCCATGCGGGCAATGAGGTCGGATGCGCGGAAGGTATGATTCAGGATTTCGGCCAGATCCTTCAGCGCCCGGTCCCCCTCTTTGTGCCCCAGGGTGTCGTTGATTAATTTCAGGTTGTCCACATCCGCGTAGACGAGGAGCAGCCTTTTTTTGAGGCGCTTGGCGACCCTGATCTGCTGCCTGGCCAGGTTCATGAACCCCCGCCGGTTGTAGAGGCTGGTCAGCTCGTCGGTCAGAGACAGGGATTTCAGGTCGGATTTGATCTTTTGGCGTTCGATGGCGTACCGGATGGCCCGGCCCAGGAGGCGGCTGTCGAAATTCCCCTTCACCAGATAATCCTGCGCCCCTTCCTGCACGGTTCTGATGGCCGTTTCCTCGTCCGCCAGGCCGCTCAGGATGATGATCGGGGTATCGGGGTGCTGGGCGTAGGCCAATTCGAAGGTCCTCAGCCCCAGGGAATCGGGAAGCCCCAGGTCGAGCAACATCAGATCGACTCCCCCACGGGAGAGCCGCTCCAGCGCCCCGGAGAGTGTTTCCGCCCGATCGACGTGGCATGGAAAACTCCCGATCTCTTCCAGGGTCGCCAGAATGAGTTCGGCGTCGTATTTATCATCCTCCACCAGGAGAACCCTTATGGGTTGATTGCCTTGTTTGGGGGGCATGGCTTCCTTCCCTCATCGATGAACGGACGGTTTAAAAGATGTACTATAATTTTCCTTCCTTTTCAACTCTCCTCTATGCCTTGCGTTTCTCTTTCCTGCGGAAAAGCAAGCTTGTGGCCCGGAACCAAGGGCGTTGCGCGGAAAAAGCATCGGCCCAGTTATTTCGGATTGCGGATTTCGGATTGCGGATTTTTTTGGTTTTCTTTTTCAATCCGCATTCCTAATTTGCATTGCCCAAGGGGCCCGCCCTGACAGGACGAGGTTCCGGAAGAGGAGGGGGCCTCATTTTTTTAGCACCTTTTCTTGATTTCGTAACACCGATGGTATATGATGATTTATATTCTTTTTCCCGTTTCGGTCTTCTTGCAGAAAAGGCAATCCGCTGCCCGCTTGATCAAAAGCACGGATAAGGCAGGGAAATGCATATTCCCGACGGTTACCTGGGCCCCCAGACCTACGGGGCCCTGTACGGAGTGATGGTCCCCCTCTGGGCCTTGGCCTCCCGCATCGTCCGCCGGACCCTTCGGCAGCGCCAGGTCCCTTTTTTGGCCCTGGGGGCGGCCTTTTCCTTCGTGATCATGATGTTCAACATCCCCATCCCCGGAGGGTCCACCGGGCATGCGGTGGGCGGAGTGCTCATCGCCATTCTCGTGGGCCCCTGGGCGGCCCTGATCGCCATTTCCATCGCCCTGGTGATTCAGGCCCTGCTCTTCGGGGACGGGGGGGTGACGGCCATAGCCGCCAATTGCTTCAACATGGCCTTCGTCATGCCCATGGCCGGCTACTGGGCCTATCGCCTGATCAGCGGAAAAGCCGCGGCCACCGCCCGCCGGAGATGGATCGCCGCCGCCGTGGGCGCCTACATCGGTTTGAACCTGGCGGCGGTCACCACGGCCATCCTGTTCGGTCTCCAACCCCTTCTGGCCAGGGGGGCCGACGGGCGTCCGTTATATTTTCCCTATCCCCTGGAAGTGGCCGTGCCGGTGATGGCCCTCCAGCACCTTCTGCTGTTTGGAATCATCGAAGCTGTGGTCACCGCGCTGCTGGTCGTTTATTTTCAGCGCACCGACCCTGCCCTTCTGGAGGCGGGAGGAAAGAGCCCATGAATCAAACCAAAAGATTATGGTGGGGGCTGATTATCCTGATTCTCCTTTCTCCCCTCGGACTCATTCTCCCCGAGATCTTCCGGTCCGGTCCAGCCTGGGGAGAATGGAGTCTGGAGGAAATCGAAAAGATGCTCGGTTTCATCCCCGGAGGACTCCAGAAATGGGCGGACCTCTGGTCTTCCCCTCTCCCCGAGTACAATGTGGCCGGTTGGGAGAAGAAAGGCCTGTTCCACTCGAGCCTGGGCTACATCCTCTCCGGTTTTCTGGGGGTCGGCGCGGTGGTGGCGGTTACCCTCCTTCTGGGGAAATTCATGGGGAAAAAAGATCCCCCGGTTAAGGGGTCCTGATGTTTCTGCTGCCAGGCCCGAGCCCGAGGGCGGAGGGCTCGAAATCATGATGCTTCCTCCCTGGTTTCGCGGGAACGGCGGCCTGGCCTATCATCCAGATCCCGTTCTGGCGGGCCGAAAAATGCGGCTCCCTTTTCTGGATCGAACCCTCCGGGCCGTGGCCGACCTGGTGGAGGACTTCCTCTTTGCCGAAATCCATTCCCAGAAGGCGGGCTTTCTCCAGAAGCTCGACCCTCGGGTGAAATTGATCACCCTCCTCCTTTATGTGGTCACGATCAGCCTCCTTCACTCCCTTCCCTGGATTCTGGCCTTATACGGAGTGAGCCTGGGGCTCGCCCTTTTTTCTCGAATCCCCTTCTGGTTTTTCCTCCGGAGGGTCTGGCTGGTTCTTCCCCTCTTCGCCGGGATCATCGCCCTGCCGGCCACCTTGAACATCTTTACCCCCGGAGATCCGGCGGTCCTCCTGTTTTCCTTGGACAAAGAATATCATTGGGGTCCGTATCGAATCCCCGCCGAGATCGCCCTCACCTGGCCGGGAATCCATGCGGCCTCGCTGCTGGTGGGGCGAGTGGGGGCCTCCCTGTCCTTCATCCTGCTCCTGACTCTGACCACCCCCTGGGCGGATCTCTTCAAAGCGCTCCGTTCCCTGCGAGTCCCGGCGATCTATGTTCAAACCCTCGGCATGACCCTGCGCTATCTCATGCTCCTCGGTCAAATCGTCCGGGACATGCATATGGCCAAAAAGAGCCGGACCCTTCGCCCCCAGAAGACCAGGACCGAGCAGAGATGGATCGCCGGCCAGATGGGCGTGCTTTTCGGGCGATCTTTGCAGCTGAGCGGTGAAGTCCACCGGGCCATGACCGCCCGGGGGTACCAGGGGGAGGTCCGAATTCTTTCTGTTTTTCAATTGCGCCGTGGGGATGGGCTCTGGATGGGGGGCTCCGTTGCCCTTCTGATTCTTTTCCTTTGGGGAGGAAGGTAATGAGCGAATGATGATTCAAGATCCATCCGGCGATCGGCGGCTTTACGACCTGCGCGACGTCGAGTTTTTATACGGAGGAACCCATCGGGCGCTTCAATCCGTCCATCTCCGGGTTAATGCCGGCGAGCGGATTGCCATCCTGGGGTCCAACGGCTGCGGAAAGTCGACCCTGCTGCAAATCCTGGGGGGGCTCCTCTTTCCCACCGGGGGAGAAGCCTATGCCTTCGGCCAGAAGCTCACCGAAGATCAATTTCGCGAGGCCTCGTTCACCGCCTTCTTTCGGCGGCGCGTGGGCCTGCTTTTCCAGAACCCCGACGTGCAGCTCTTCTGCCCCACGGTCTTCGACGAAATCGCCTTCGGCCCCCTGCAGCTCGACCTCTCCCGGGAAGAGGTTTTGGAGAAGTGCCGGGAGATGCTCCGCATGCTCAACCTGGAAAAGATCGCCCGCCGTTCCCCGCACCAGCTGAGCGGAGGGGAGAAAAAGAAGGTCGCCCTCGCCTCGGTGCTGGCCTTGAACCCCGATGTCCTTCTCCTCGACGAACCCACGGCCGGCTTGGACCCCCGGACCCAGGTATGGCTGGTGGAGGTCTTGGACGAGTTGCACTCCCTCGGCAAGACCATCGTAACCGCAACCCACGACCTCTCCATTCTGGAAGAAATCGCCGATAGGGCCTATGTTATGGCTGAAGACCATGCCCTGGTCGCCGAGGGTTCCTCGGATGAGATCCTGAATGACCTGGACCTCCTCCTGCGGGTGAACCTGATCCATGAACACGCCCACGAGCACGAGGGATTTATCCATCGCCATGGCCATCTTCACGCTTTACCCCACCGCCACGACCACCCCGATCAGCCTTGACTCGGGGCCGGGGAGGGATTTGATTTCAAATCTACGGTAAGGTCCGGGAGAACCGATTCCCTTTGCTTCTTTTTTTGGGTGTTGAATGCGACACGAAAAATGCTAAAATGTCCCTGGTTGCCGGGCAACCAAAATCTCGGGAAAGGAGGGTTTGGTGATGGCCGGAAGTATTTACAAAATCATCGAGGTTGTGGGGACGAGCAAGAACTCCTGGGAGGATGCCGCCAAAAACGCCGTGGAGACCGCCGGCAAAAGCCTGGAAGACCTGAGAGTTGCCGAAATCGTCAAGTTGGATATGACCATTGACAAAGGGAAAGTCACCGCCTACCGATCCAGAGTCAACATCTCATTCAAATTTCGGGCCGGAGATTAGGGAGTCCTCTCGTTCGGTCCTATTTGGGGGGAAGTGAATGATCAAAGCTCAGCCTCTCCGGAAGGAGATGTTGAGCTTTTTATTGGAGGAATCGTCAAACGCTTCGGAATCGATGTTTGGAAAGTACCAACAATGAGCCTGAGGGCTGGAAGAAGCAGTTGCCCTGTTCCTTTTCTTCATGTAAGAATAAATCATGAGAATTGAACTCGTCTCTCCCGCCGCAGAAGACAGCGCCCGCCTGACCCCCTTGGCCCTCGCCACGCTTGCGGCGCTTACCCCCCCGGATGTTGAAGTGGAATTTTCCGACGACCAGATCCGCCCTGTGGACCTGAACAACGGCTTCCGGGGTGCGGACCTGGTGGCCATCTCGGTGATGTCGAAAACCGCCCACCGGGCATACCAGATCGCCGACGCCTGCCGGGAAAAGGGAATCAAGGTGGTTCTGGGTGGAATCCACCCCACGGTTCTCCCGGAAGAGGCTTCGGCCCATGCGGACGCGGTGGTGATCGGAGAAGCGGAAGATCTCTGGCCTCGGGTCATGGCGGACTTTCAAACGGGGCGCCTGCAGCGGTTTTACCGGCAGGACGGGGTGGCGGACATGAACTCTTCTCCCATTCCCCGGCGGGAGATCTTCAACGCTCATTACCGGAGCTACATCCCCGTGGATGTGGTGCAGACCACCCGGGGATGTCCCTTCTTTTGCGATTTCTGCACCGTGCACTCAACTTTCGGGAACCGTTTCCGGATGCGGGAAATGGATAAAGTTGTGGCCGAGATTCAGGGGTTGACCCGGTGGGGGATTCTCTTCGCTGACGACAACGTGATCGGCAATGCCCCCTATTTCCGGAAGCTCTTTACCGCCCTGGAACCCCTGAAATTGAAATGGGTCGGGCAGGCTTCCCTGGCCGGGCTGGATGACGAGGAGAATTTCAAGGTTTTGCGTAAGAGCGGCTGCAAGGGCCTGTTCATCGGCTTCGAGTCACTGAGTCCCCAGTTGAAGACCATCGGAAAGCCTCAGAACCACCCGGAGCGGTACGGGGAAGTGATCCGGAAACTGCACGATCACGGCATCATCACCTATGCCGCTTTCGTATTCGGGTTCGACTTCGACGACCCCTCGGTCTTCGAGCGCACCGTGGAGTTCGCCATCGCCAACAAGATCATCATGGCCCAGTTCGCCATGCTGACTCCCTACCCCGGAACTCGCCTCTATAGCCGGCTGCGGGCGGAGGGGCGGCTTCTGCGGGATCAGTGGTGGCTCGTGCCCAACCAGGAGGTTTTGGCCCCCCACTACCGGCCTAAACTCATGGAGCCGGAGCAGCTGCGGGAAGGCTGGAAAAGGGCCTGGAAGGAGTTCTACAACTTTTCCTCCATCCGGAAGCGGATGGGTTTCTGGCCGGCTCTCTATCCTTACCTCGCCTACCTGCCCCTCAACCTCCGGCAGCATTATTTCGCCCGCCACAAGATCTGGGACGAAAACACCCGGCCCCGGGCGTGGAAAGGCAACCAGCAGCCGTAGGGGCACGATGCATCGTGCCCCTACAAACTGACAATATTCACTCTTCGCCCATTTCGATATTCGGATTTCGAGTTTGTCACGCCAAGGCGGGGTTTGATTCCGCCTGGGACAGGTCAGGGTTTCACCAATACTTGGGCAGGCGGTTTTCTTCTTTGGTTATCACTTCCAGCACCACGGGCTTGCCGGTCTTGGTTTTCTCCGCTGCCCGCCGGACGGCCGGGATGATGTCCTTGGGATGATCGATCCGCTCGGCATGAGCCCCCAGCCCTTCGGCCACTTTGTAGTAGTCGCCGCCGAGGAATCTTGTCCCGTACAGTTTTGTGGCGATGGGGATATGCTTCTCGTATCCCCCCAGGCAGGAGTTGTTCAGGAGGATCGTCAAGGTGCCGATTTTGTTCCGCGCCGCGGTGGCGATGTCCATCCCGCTCATCCCGAAGGCGGCATCCCCCATGATGTGGACGACCGTTTTTCCCGGCATCGCCACCTTGGCCCCCAGGGCCAGGGGAAGGCTGTATCCCAGGTGGGTGGATTTCCCCCACCCGATGTAGCTGTTGGGATGGACGGCGAGCCAGAAGGGGGCCATTTGATCCCTCGGGTTTCCCGCATCGTGGGTGGCGATCGTCTGATCCCGGTCGAGGGCTTGCTGGGCGTCCCAGATGACCCGGTAGGGATTGACCGGGACTTCATCGGAGGTCAGCAGGGGCATCCACTCGTTCAGCCATCCCTCCCTGGCCGCCTTGATTTTCCGCGCCACCGCTTCATCCCCTTTTTTCCCCTCTTTTCCGACGCTGCGTTTGACTTCTTCGATCATCTCCCGCAAAGTCAGCTTTACGTCGCCCATCAGCGGAATATCGACCGGATAGTCCTTGTTCAGGTCCCGTTCGTCGATGGTGAGTTGGATGGCCGTTTTCCCCGGGGGAATGGGGGCGGCGAAATAGGAGATGGACATGCTGCTCCCGATCGCGAAGATGAGGTCGCATTCGGAAAGAAATTGAGCGACCACCTTTGACCCGGAGAGGCCGCCGCACCCCAGGGAAAGGGGATGGTTTTCGGGAAAGCAGCTCTTTCCCGGCAGTGTGGTCATGACCGGGATTTGCATAAGCTCCGCAAATTCCTTGAGCTCCTCCCAGGCCCCGGAATACAGGACGCCCAGCCCGGCATGGAGGAGAGGATTCTTCGCAGCCAGGATGGCTTTCAGGGCCGCTTTAATATTTTGTGGATCGGCCAAGGCTCTGGAAGCCTGGACCCCTTTGTAGCTTTGGGTGGGGTCTTCCAAATCGGCCAGGGCTACATCCTGCGGGATCTCTAAAACCACCGGTCCCGGCCTGCCCATTCGGAGATAGGTGAAGGCCCTTCTCAGAAATTCTGGAATTCGGCCGGCCTGATTGATCCGCGCCACCCATTTAGCCACATGCTGAAAACTCGGCACCGGGTCGAAAGTGGGAAGGCTCGCCTGCCGTGATTGCGGAGGACCGCCGGGAAAGACCAGGACCGGGGAGGAGTCGGAAAAAGCCTGGGCCACCCCCCCGAATGTATTTTCTATCCCGGGTCCTTGCTGCACCGCGCAGACTCCGATCCGCTTCCCGTTATTCACCCGGCTATAACCATCCGCCATTCCGATCACGGTTCGCTCGGTACAGGGCATGATGGGCCGGATGCCCAGCTCCGCGGCGGCGTCGATCAGGGGATTCACCGGGAAACAGAATAGATGATCAACCCCCTCCTTTTTAAGGATATGGGCGATTGCCGAAGATCCTTTCATGACCAGCCTCCTTGAAATTTTGAATATCGCCTGTTCCTGGCTATCCTTATCCTCGGTCCACGAGCTCGATGCGGATCCCCTCCGGTCCTTCGAGGAAGGCGTATTTCACGCCCGCGGAACCCGCGGAGGGGCCGATACTGAACTTGGCGCCCCGATTTTTGAGCTCCTCCACGGTCTTTTCCAGGTCTTTGACCCGAAAGCCGAAATGGTCCAGCCCGCGGCTTCCCTTGCCCGCCACCAGCGTCCCCGCCTTGGGATCGGTCCCCATGATATTGATGGGAATCCCGTAGGCGTGCAATCGCACCATGGGGTAACCCCGCAGCTCCCCCCGGGATTCGATCTTCCCGTCGAAGACCTCCTCGAAGTACTTCACTGTCTTTTCCACATCCCCGCAGATGAAGTGGACATGGTCGATTCCGGTGATCATTTTGATTCTCCTTTCAATAGCGTATTTGTGCCCTTATGAAATCTCTCTCCCCATAATGGAAGAGGAACAAAACCAGGCGCTCCCCAAGAAAATATGATCGCTTGTAGGGGCGGTTCGCGAACCGCCCCTGCGCTCCGCCACGACTTCTGGACGGGAGGATCACAAGGGTTCTTTGTTTCCCGCCTCCCTTCCGACGGAAATGCTTTGGCGGTTCATGATCCGCATGAAAAAAACCGATAAAACCGCGGCCAGAAGGACCCCCCCGCTCAATCCCAGGAAAATCCAGGGGAGCCCGAACCGCTGGGCGATGTATCCGGAGAAGCTGGCCGCCAGGGACCCGAGGCCGAAAGCGGCGAAGAAATAGATGCCGAAAGCCGTTCCCCGCATTTCCGGCCTGGTGTTGTGAGCCAACAGCACATTCATCATCGGCTGAAGGGCGAAATTAAAGAAAAAGAAGACCAGGGCCATGGCCATGAGGGGAATATTGCGGACCAAGGACATGAGGGCGATGAAGGGAAAGCCGGCCGCCGTAACCAAGACCAGGTTTCTCGCCAGATGGGGCTTTTGTCCGAGAACGCCCCCGGTGTATTGTCCGAAGACACCCATGAGCAGGGCCAGACCGGATAACATCCCCCCCACGGCCACGCTGTCCCAGGAGAGGATCTGAAAGGAGGAGTGCTTGGCAAGGTAGGTGGGCAGGAAAGTGACGGACCCGTGGAAACCGAAACTCTGCAGGCAATTCATTAGGTAAAGGAGGGTTAGGGGAAGGGTGAAATAGAGCCAGACCCTGTTTCCCCTCCCAGAGGTTAACGGGGCGGAATCCTGCCCCGAAGATGCCGCTCCCTCTTCTTTCTTCGGGGTGGACATGTCCACGGAAAGGGACCACAGGGAGAGCAGAATCCCCGGGACGCAAAAAAAGATATAGGCCCACCGCCATCCCCATTGCGAGCCGATAAACCCGGCAATGACCGGAGCCAGGGCCACGCCGATATTCCCCGCGCCCCCATGAATCCCCAGCGCGACCCCATACTGCTTCACCTTGGAAATGATCAACACATTGACCAGGGGATGATACACGCTCCCCAGCGCCCCGAGAACGGCCAACCCGGCGGTGAAGAGAATCAAGTTGGGGGAGGCGGCAACCAGCAGAGAAGCGAGCGTCGACCCCAGGAAGCAAAAGAGGTAGAGCTTCCTTGGACCGAAGCGGTTGTAGATCATCCCCCCCGGCAGAGCGCCCAGCCCGTAGGCAAAGGTCATGATATTCCCGATGATCCCCAGTCCCAGGTATCCGATGGAGAATTCTTCCTTCAGGAGAAGGAGAACAGCGGGAAAGACCAAGAGGTACCCATGGCTGAGGGCATGGGAGCAGCCGGTGAGGGCGA
>Ga0315285_10004729_pt1 | contig 14114 bp, 13 predicted proteins | sample YL17G09_36_MG_FD_203698 | JGI IMG/M metagenome (GOLD analysis project Ga0315285, IMG submission 203698) | Sediment microbial communities from Yellowstone Lake, YNP, Wyoming, USA - YL17G09_36 | ecosystem: Environmental > Aquatic > Freshwater > Lake > Sediment | place: USA: Wyoming | collected...
TTTGGGGCTGAGCAAACTAAAGGCCTCAATCGCGCCCATAATATTTTTACGGGGCTCCAAGGTGCCAGCCATCATGAGGTAATCAGGATCAAGATTGTAGCGTCGTTGCGAGTTCACAATGCGGTTCGCATCATACCGATGTGCAAAAATATCGCGCACCCCGGCATAAACCACCGTAATTTTATGGGAAAGATGGAGCTTGGGGTATTGGCCCACCAAGTCTTTTTTCGTGTATTCCGAAACCGTAAAAATCCATCGGCTTTTTTGCGCTGCTTTTTTAAGTGTGAGCCGCTCAATCCAGGTGGCCCAACGCTGGTGTTTGGCTGGGGAACGGAATGCCACCAGATCATGCACGACCAAGGCTACCTTAAACTTAGAAGGATCATGCAAAAAGGGGACGATATAGCTTTCAGTGGCGATAAACACATCAATTTTATCTTTCAGGAGTTGCTGGTACAGGCGCCAGTGCCACAAAAGGCCTCGGCCCGGAATATGAACGACATGGACGTTGGGCAAAAAAGAATGTTCGGCTTTGTAATCCCGGCTGGTATATAAAAAAAATTCATCCTCCCGGTCTTGGTTCAGGATGCTCTTGAGAACATTGGCGGTCCAGATCCCCTTCCCCCCCCGCTCGCCATCAATGCCGCGGATGTCGAAAGCGATACGCATAAGAATTAAGGACTAAGAACTAAGAAATAAGAATTAAGCAAAATAAACAATGATATTATCTCACGTCTTGAAGATCCTTCAAACACCGCTTAGTTCTTAGTCCTTAGTCCTTATTCCTTATTCCTCTATAATAGAGATTGTGGTAAATTAACCCGTGTAAACTAACAATAATTCTATGCTGCTGCGACGACTCAAACACATGTTGATAAGGCTCACAACCGAAGAGAAGGTTATTGCGGTGGGGAGCCTGGTGATCCTCTTCAGCGCCTTTATGCCCTGGTACTCGGTCGTCCTGAATTTTGAGAAAGGGGTATCGGAAAATGGGTTTTCAGGCGACTTGGGGGTCATCGGATTCGTCATATTCCTCATGACCCTTTTGAATCTGGTTTTCCTGGTCGGGGACTATTTGAATTTTAAAATGCCCCAGTTTGGGTTCTCTAAAGAAAGTGTTCTTCTATTTCTCTCCGGCGAAACCGCCTTTCTGCTTCTTTTGGTGGTTGCCATTTTCACAAAACGCTCCCTCGATTACACCAATGCGGAATTGCGTTTTGGGCTCTACACCGCCCTTATCGGCTCGATCTTTTCAACCTTTGCGGCCTTTGCTCAAATCCAGAAAACACACAAAAAAGAGACTCAGGCATTCTTTGCGCACGGAGAAGGGCCTTTACCCGAAGAACCGGAAGAAAAAGAAATGGAGAAACCCCGAATGTCAAAGAAAGAAAAACACTATCACCACCAAGAGCCGAAACCTATAATCGAGGTTCCTCAGGAGCCTATACAGCAGGAGCTTTTAGTCGAAGAACCCCCAGCGGAGAAAACCTTGATCGAAAAGGCCGAAGAAGAGGTGGCAAACGAGATCGATGAACCGTACTTCCCCCAAGAATTACCGCTGGAGCCTGAAGCCACCCCCATGGAACCTGAAGCGGAAGAAGAATCCAAACCAAACGAAGACCAGCCGCCGAAATCCGCAAACCGCGATATGGGGTTTTATAATGACCTCTAGCCCACCCCCCCTAATATCGAATGACGAATTTCCAATGTCCAATGGAATTTCAAAATTCGAATGGTTAATGTCGAATTAGAACATCCCGAAAATTTTCGGGATCATCTCATTCAAAACTCGAAATTAATGCATTGGTCAATTCATTGGACATTGGTCATTGGAAATTCGTCATTTTATACAAGGTAAATCAATCACCCACAAAAATCTCTTGCAAAAAAATTTAAATTATATAATATAACTCCCCTATGCCTTCGACTGAACAACGTTCCGGCGAACCTAAGCCCGCGAATAAGGATTACATCGAAATCATTAAATCCTCGAGACCGGTTGACCCTCAATACATTAAAGATACAGGGCTGCCGGCCAAAATCGCCTACTACTGCCGCGACTGCAAAAAATTCGTGAAGCCCAAGCGGGTCGGCAAAAAATTCCAATTTTCCTGCGCTGAGTGTAACCATGACAATGTTGCCTTTGGTTCCGAACAATCCCTCCGCAATTACTACAAAATCCCTTAATATTAACTCCTATGAAGAAACTCACTCTTTTCCTTCTGGTCCTCTTAAGCCTTGCGGTCGTGGTCGGTTGCCAAGCCAATCGTAAAACCGTCACGCGCTTTTCGGCTGAAAACGAAGAAACCGAAGCCTCCGCACAACCCTCCAAAGCCGAAACAACCCCAACAGAGATCAAGACCGAACCCGTGGCAGCAGGGGTGCCCTTTGAGGTGACCTCGCTCCAAAAAAATATCTCGGACCCCAATAAAGGATATCATTTGATCGAGGGCACCACTCCGGCAGAAACGGCTCGCATCATGGTCAACGGCTATCCTCTGAGCAAATACAAGGCAGGCGATACCAAATGGAGTTATATTGCCGCGATTTCCCTCGGTAACCTCAAAAAAGGCGACAATCCATTCACCGTAAAAGCTTTTGATAAGAGCGGCAAAGAACTCGGCGCCAAATCCTTCACGATTACCTATAAGGCCTCCGAAACTGCCAGCCTCCCCGCCACAGGGCCTGATAGCATCATGTTTCTCTTGCCCATGGCGATCGCCGCGGCCTACGCCCTTCTTGCCCGTTCCGTTAGGCGCGGGCGCCGCCGGGCTTAAAACAATTGCGCATCAATAGACTATTTTTTGAATCCTTGATGAATATTTTGTATGAAAATCGAATTTAAGGGTGCCCAGAAACGCTTCTACATTCCAGAGGCAGCGTATTTTGTCACGATCAAAACACGACATAACGAATCATTCTTCCGCGAACCGATTTTATGCGATTTGTTTGTGGAAAATTTGAGGGTATGCAAACGCATCAAGGAATTCGCATTGTATGGGTGGGTGATTGTGCATGATCATGTGCATTTGTTAATTGAGCCACGAGGCAAATGGAATTATTCGGAAATAATAAAATCATTGAAGGAACAATCGTCATGCGCAATCAATCGTGTAATGGGATTCATTGAAGGTGCGACGACGTCGTCGCACCTTCAACATATTTATTCATCCAAATACAACATTGCCGCATTTCAATCCCGATTACGTCAAAAATACACGGACTTTGACATATACACACACTTCAAATGGCAAAAATCATTCCACGACCATTACATCCGGAATAAAATGGACTTTATAAACCACCTAAAATACATCATCGATAATATAGATCACCACCCATTACCAAAGGATTGGCCCTATGTTTTTACGAATCCTGCTTATAGTGATTTATGGAACGATCCTGATATGCTATAAAACCATAAAAATCAAATTTAGGTACATCAATTTTTGGCTTAAATAAAAGCAAAATAGGAAAATAGTGAACAAAAGTTCACATAACAATTGACAAGTGAACATGCGTTCACTAAACTGGAGTTAAAGTTTTAAACTTTAATCTTAAATCATTAATCGTTAATCGTTTTATGAACAAAATAATCAACAAAAAAGAGGATGCGGTAAAAAGCGCCATCGCACAGATCGAAAAAAACTACGGCCAGGGTTCGATCATGAAAATGGGCGAACGGGCCAAAGTAAAGGTCGATTTCATCCCCACCGGCTCTATTTCGCTCGATAAAGCGCTGGGGGGTGGCATCCCGCGGGGGCGTATCATCGAAATCTATGGCCCCGAAAGTTCAGGCAAGACCACTCTGGCCCTGCATATTATTGCCGAGGCCCAAAAAAAGGGTGGCAATGCGGCCTTTATCGACGCGGAGCACGCCCTCGACCCCGAATACGCCAAAAAAATCGGGGTGAATATTGATAGCCTTCTGATCTCCCAGCCCGACAACGGTGAACAGGCGCTCGAAATCGTCGAAACCCTCACTCGTTCCGGAGGGGTCGACGTCATTGTCATAGACTCAGTGGCAGCGCTCACACCCAAAGCCGAAATCGAGGGAATGATGGGTGACTCCTTTATGGGCCTTCAGGCGCGCCTCATGAGCCAGGCCCTCAGAAAATTAACCTCTATCATCTCTAAAACCGGCACATGCGTCATTTTCCTGAATCAGCTCCGCATGAAGATCGGGATCATGTTCGGCAACCCCGAAACCACCACGGGGGGCAATGCGCTTAAATTCCATACCTCGGTCCGCCTCGACATCCGCAAAATTGATAAAATCGATACGGGCACGGGCGACGACAAAGAAATCACAGGCAACCGCGTCCGCGTTAAAGTCGTCAAAAATAAGATCGCGCCGCCCTTTAAACAGGCCGAGTTCGATATTCTTTACAGCGAAGGCATTTCCAAATGGGGAGACCTTTTAGATCTGGCCACCAAAAAGAATATTATTACTAAATCCGGAGCCTTCTATGCCTACAAAGGCACCAAAATCGGCCAGGGCCGCGAAAACGCCCGTCTGGCCCTTAAAGAAAACGCCAAGTGGAGCGCCGAAATCGAAAAAGCGCTGCTCGAAGAGCCGGCTCAATCGACCGCGGTCACTTTGAGCTCTCCACGAATCAAAGGACATAAGCTCGAGGCGCCCGTGATGAATGAAAAAGAGAAGGAAGTAGAAATAGGCGCATAAAGCGACATAAATTTTACCCGGAAGTTCGACGGCCCCCGTCCCGCTTCCGAGTTTTTTAATTTTTGAACCAAAAAACTGTTAAACTGAAAAATAAATGATTGCAAAATTTTAAATTTTTTTATTTAATAAGTTTCTAAAGTTTATTTAAAAATTTTCAGTTTTTCAGTTTAAAAATTCTCAGTGGTACCTTGCCACAAATCCCCTCCTCTGCAAACTTGCGCCCCACCCCCAAAACCGATAAACTCCATAAGCCTTAGACGCAATACAAAAAAACCTTTGAAAAAAATTAGGTTTTTTCTTTTGCGGATTTTCATCACCTCCCCACCCTATGGCACACGACCTCCTTACTCGCATTCCACCGCATAGCAAAGAGGCTGAGCAATCCGTGCTCGGATCCATCTTGATCGACAAAGACGCCATCATTCAAGTGGCGGATGTGCTGAAACCCGAAGACTTTTATTATGACATCCATCGGATAATTTATGAGGCAGTCGCAGACCTGTTTAACCGCCATGATCCCATCGACCTGCTCACGGTCGCTAATTGCTTAGAGGAACGAAAACAGATCGACATTATCGGTGGTCCCGCGTATTTAGCCGAACTGACCACTATCGTCCCCACTTCTACCCATGTCTTTAAATACGCGCAAATCGTGAAGGCCAAGGCCACTCTGCGACGCATGATTCAGGCCGGCAATATCATTGCGGGTTGCGGGTACAACGAAGATGAAAATGTTGAAGAGCTTCTCGAAACCGCTGAAAAAGAGGTATTCGGCATTTCGCAGACCTTCCTCAAAGACCGCTTTGTCCACATCAAAGAGATTCTCAATAAGCGCTATGAAGAGATTGTCGACCTGCACCACGCGCCCGAAGAAGAAAAAATCAAAGGCATCCCCACCGGTTTCAAGTCCATTGATAAAATCCTGTCAGGCTTCCAACCGGCCGACCTCATTGTGCTCGCGGCGCGCCCCAGTATGGGCAAAACCGCATTAGTGCTTTCCATGACGCAGAAAATCGCCATCGACTCCCCCAAAAAACGGACCGTGGGTATTTTTTCGCTTGAAATGTCCAAAGAACAGCTGGTCGATCGTCTGTTCTGCTCAGTTTTGGGAGTGGATTCCTGGAAGCTTCAGCACGGCAAACTCGATGACAAAGATTTCGAACGCATGGGTGAAGCAATGGATAAATTAAATCAGGCGTCCATTTTTATCGATGACTCCGTTGGCATGTCCATTCCTCAGCTCAAAGCCAAGGCGCGCCGCCTGCAAATGGAGCATGGCCTTGATCTCATGGTCATCGACTACCTCCAGCTCATGAGCACCGGAACCGCAGCGTATCAGGGGAACCGGGTGCAGGAGATCTCCGAAATCTCCCGATCGCTGAAAGAACTCGGGCGCGAGCTCCACATTCCTGTGATTGCCCTGTCTCAGCTGTCTCGCGCTGTAGAGCTCCGTAATCCTAAGATTCCCCAACTGTCTGACCTGCGTGAATCGGGGGCAATCGAGCAAGATGCCGACGTGGTCATGATGCTGTACCGCAAAGACTATTACGAAGAGAATCTATCGGAAGAAGAGGCAGGCATCACCGAAGTATTCATACGAAAACACAGGAATGGCCCTGTGGGTAAAGCAGAGCTCAGGTTCGATAAAACCCAAATGCGCTTTTTTGATATCGATAAAAAGCACACGTTTGAAGGTTTATAATGATTTAGGGTATATTTGAATTTGTTTATTATTTGAAATTTTGGACGTTTGGAATTTATTTAGAATTTCGGGTTTCGGATTTCGAATTTTGGTTCTCAATATAAAGTTGGAGTCAAGCGACAAAAAAATAAGCAACAAAGATGACACATGTCCCTAATTTAATCGCGGTCTTCGGGTGGTCAATCCTCACGTTCTTGATCACCCTGGGTCTCACTCCTTTATTTCTGAAACTCGCGGAGGTTTTCAAGCTTAGGAAACAAATTCGAGATGAGACCATCGATGGCCAAAAAGCCTCGATATTCCGAGAGCTTCATGCTAAAAAAGGAGGCACTCCAACGATGGGCGGCGTAGTCATGTGGGGCTCAGTGCTATTGGTTGTGCTGATCTCCCGACTCCTTTCTTTCACCGGCATTATCCCAAAATCCCTTCTGAGTCGCGGCGAAGTCTATCTTCCTCTTTTTACGCTAGTGGCGGTAGGAATTCTGGGGGCTATCGATGACCTCTTTAATATCTATCAAGTCGGAGGAGGTAAGGGCATTAAAGCCAAACCTAAATTTCTTTGGCTGACCCTTTTCGCGCTGTTCGGAGCTTTATGGTTCTACTACAAACTCGGCTTTAGTAGCATCCACATCCCCCGCTTGGGTGATTTTGAAATCGGTTTATGGTATATCCCCCTCTTTGCTTTGGTGATCGTATCCACGGCCAATGCCGTCAACATCACCGATGGGCTCGATGGTTTGGCTGGTGGACTTTTAGTGTTAGCCTTTATCGCCTTTGGCGCCATCGCCTATGCCAAAGGAATGATCGTTTTAAGTTTATTCTGCGGCCTCCTTATTGGCGCACTCTTGGCCTTTTTATGGAACAATGTCCCCCCCGCGCTTTTTTATATGGGCGATACCGGTGCTCTGGCCATGGGAGCTACGCTTGGGGTCATGGCCATGATGACAAACTCTCTCATAGTCCTGCTGATTGTCGGCGGAGTCTTCATTCTTGAGACAATCTCAGTCATCCTTCAGTTGATTTCCAAAAAATTCTTTGGTAAAAAGCTTTTCCTGATCGCCCCGCTCCATCACCACTTTGAAAAAAAAGGTTGGGGCGAATCCAAGGTGACCATGCGTTTTTGGATTATAGGCGGCATGTGCGCCGCAGTGGGCCTCATTATTGGGCTGATCGGAATGGGGAATGGATAGTCTCAGGCCCCAGACTCAAGAAATAATTTTCCTTGTGACTCGCGCTTGAGACTTGAGACTCAAAGGCCTTGTTAAAAGTGACATTTTTTGGTATAATATAAAGATTTGGGAAAAACAAAAATCATGGATATAAGTACTCCGAATAACCATAAGCGAATTTCTATTACAGAGCTCAGGGGCCATGTCCTTGAAAATAAGGCCCTGCCAGATGCGGAATTAGAACGGGGCGTCAGATCAGTGATTGATGAATACCGCGATAGGATAGAAAGCGATTTATTGACCGATCCTGTGATGGATATTCCAAGCCGGAGACTCTACGAAAAAATAATTGAGGCTGAGGTGGGCCGCAGAGGAAGATCACAAAAGCCCTTGAGCCTTGTCATCATTGATCTGGATGATTTTAAAAAAATCAATGATGAATACGGTCATCCGATCGGCGATGCAATTTTAAAAAAAGTAGCCCAAACCATCCAAAATAATATTCGAAAGAATTTTGATACCGTAGCTCGTTATGGCGGCGAGGAGCTGGTCGTGGTTCTACCCGAAGCAAATCTGACAAAAGCCAGAGAGGTGGCTGAAAAACTCAGAAGGGCGGTAGAGGGGGCAAAATTGAAAACAAAAGACAAAAAAATACTCTCCGTTACCATATCGTGCGGGGTGGCAGAATGGGGACAAGAAATGAAGCCGGAAGGCGAAAAGAAAAAAATAATAAAAGTGGCGGACCTGCAAGAGGCAGCCGACGCAGCGCTGTATCAGGCAAAACATTCAGGTAAAAATTGTGTCAGAAGTTATGAAACAGGGATGAAAATGCCTACAGAAATAGAAAAACTTCAAAGAAAAATTGAACAGATGCGTGTAACTCTAAAAGGGGTCAAAAAAGAACTGGAGGTCAAAGGAAGAATTTATGAACATCTCGCAGGCGCAAAGGACCCTGACGCAGTGGCATGGATAAAAAACGAATTAATCGATTTAAAGGCCAGTGAAGCTAAATTGGACCAGGAAATCAAGACAGGAGAGGAAAGGCTAGAAAAGCTCGGATTCAAAAAGGCGGCCTAAAAGCGGAAGAAGGTCATAATTAAGTATGGCCGTGCTTATTCGACTGTCTAGCGGACACTTCATTCAATCCTCGCTGAAGGGCATTGATCCTTTCTTCATCTTTAATAATTTTTTGTCTGACCTCAGCAAGAATTTGCTGACAATCTTTGTGCAACCGTTCAGTAGTCTCGTCTTGTGAAGGGTTGTTAGAATCTTCATCGATTGTTGACGAAACAGCCTCTTCGGCCGACGGATTCACAGGTAAATAGACGACATTGTCAGGCAAAGGGTCTGAGCCATCGTCTGGGCCCATAAGCTTATCGGGGGGTGGACTTTTAGGGGGTTGTGTACCCATAAAATGTGAAGGAAAAGGAATAATTTCAGCAAGCCGTTCAACCCCTTCAATCATACCGTCAGAATCCGGGTCTATAAAGGGCGTATCACCCATTTCGGAGGCATGGTGAGGATCCATAGTGAAGATTTACTGAGGTTAGGTGATCAAAATAAAAGCTATTTTACATAATGTCAATAGTATTGATTTATAATATAAAAAGATAGGTTTTGGTCTTAAATAAGCCATTTTCGATGCGAATAAATAATATACTAAATAACATATAAAATTATATGTCAATATAAATTAGACACCCAAAAATGACCAAAAGGGTGAATAGAGGGTAACGGCATTGAGTTTTGGGCCAATTCATGCTAAAATATTTAGATAAAAATAAAACGTATGCCGAACGGAATTCCCGAGTCGCTAAAACAAAGGCTGGAATCGGAAAAAGCGCGAAATGTTGTTTTGGATCCAGAGCCTACAAAGCCACAGTCTTTGTCCTTCTTCCAAAAGCTCAAATTGACCCTATTCCCGCCCAGCAAGCCCAGAGGGGTTCCAATGGGGGGTGTCCAAGAAGCCGCGCCAACACCAGTGCCTGTCGACAAAAGAACGGAAGAACAGCAAATCCGCGAAGCGGAAAAAATCTATCGTGAAGGATTAGCCACCATCAAAGACCTGATTGCGCCAGCCTCTCTCGAATTCTTGTATGACAAATTCAAACTGGATACCTGGATGGGCAAAAGCTTTTTCGTTTTTTCCTACCCGCGCTACATTGAGGCCAACTGGCTCTCTCCTGTGATCAATTTTGACGTAGCCATGGATATATCCATGTTCGTGTACCCCACGAGCAGCGCGGCCATCATGAAATTTCTGAAAAAAAAGGTGGCCCAAATCCAGTCCTCTATGCGCATCGAACAGGAAAAAGGAATGGTTTCCGACCCCGCTCTCGAGACGGCCCTGCAGGACGCCGAAGAGCTCAGGCGCAGTATTCAGCGAGGGGAAGAAAAATTCTTTCAATTCGCGCTATACATTACAATCTACTCGGACGACGAGGAAAAGCTAAAAAAAATCCAGACGCGCCTCGAGAGCGTCCTCGGGGGACGCCTGGTGTTGACCAAACCCTCCAATCTTCAGATGGAACACGGGTTTAACTCCACAATGCCTTTGGCGCTGGATGAACTGGAGGTGACCCGCAATATGAACACAGGCCCTTTGTCGACCTCATTCCCCTTCACTTCATCGGAGCTGACCAGCAACGAAGGAATTTTGTATGGCATTAACCGCCATAACGACAGCCTCATCATCTTTGATCGGTTTGCCCTTGAAAATGCGAACTCCGTAGTTTTCGCGACTTCAGGCGCGGGTAAATCATATGCGGTCAAACTCGAAGTGCTTCGTTCCATGATGATGGGCACCGATGTGATTGTTATAGACCCGGAAAATGAATATGAAGCATTGGCCAAAATGGTAGGCGGTACCTATCTAAGGGTCTCGCTCAATGCGGACCGGCGCATCAACCCCTTTGATCTCCCCATACCACTGAAAGATGAGGAAGAAAAGCCCGGAGATCTGCTCCGGTCGAACATCATCACACTCCATGGGCTTATGAACCTGATGCTGGGAAAAATGAATCCCGAAGAAGAAGGCCTGATGGATAAAGCGTTGATCGATACCTATGCACTGAAAGGGATCACCATGGATACGCCAAATCCGTCGACCGTGGAACCGCCAACCATGGAGGACTTGCATGATGTCTTGAGCAGCATGAAGGGCGCTGAAAATCTAGCTCAAAGACTCCAAAAATACACCATAGGCACGTTTGGGGGAATCTTTAATAAGCCCACCAACGTTAATTTAGGTTCAGGGCTCGTGGTGTTTTGCATCCGCGATCTCGAGGATATCTTAAGGCCCGTGGCCATGTATATCATCCTGAATTACATTTGGAATCGGGTACGCTCCTCGCTCAAGAAGCGCATTCTGGTGATCGATGAGGCATGGTCGCTCGTGCAGCATGCCGATAGCGCGCGCTTCTTGTATGGTTTAGTGAAGCGCGCTCGTAAATATTACCTGGGCATCACCACCATTACCCAAGATGTGGACGATTTCATTAGATCGGATTACGGCAAACCCATCATCACAAACTCCTCAATGCAGCTGCTCTTAAAACAATCCCCCAGCGCCGTGGAAGGTTTGATTAAAATGTTCAACCTGACAGAAGGTGAAAAATACCTGCTGCTCAATTCAACGGTAGGCCAAGGCCTATTTTTCGCCGGCTTGAAGCATGTGGCGATTCAAATCATTGCGAGCTACGCTGAAGACAAGGTCATCACTACCAAACCACAGGAGATATTGAAACAAAGAGAAAAATAAGCCTTCAATTGGATCCTCGATTGGCTCCTCAATCGGAACCTCAATAGGAATTCAGGGTTCATAATCCGGGACAATGCGCACGGGCATCTCATCGAGCCCAAAAACATCCTGGATTTCGAGGACTAACCCCTCAGTATTGATGGTTTCAGGCTCATAATCGCCATAAACCGTGCTTTTTCCATGGAGACGGCACTCCACCCCATTCTTTTTAAGATCTACATCAATCCGTCCTCCACCCGTGATCGCCTCTTTAACATCCATGCTCTCAGGGTCTTTGATTCCCAGCTCTTTGACCATAGTGTCATGGAAAAGCTCAATCCCCTCCCAAACGGTAAGGGGATATAGTTTTGCAAAAATTTTACCATCAGCCGTCACCACAAATTTACCCCGGTAGGATTTGACATTATCGATCATATCGAGGTCTTCACCCCATAGTTTTACAGGGGGTAAATCATCGATAAGGGCTAAGTCGCGTGGGGAAGACATAGGTTTATTTTTTATTCTTACCCCTATGTTAACATAAACCAAAATCGACACAAAAATATTTTTCATTCATAATGGAGCCATCACCCCAAACTATGAATTCAGCCCAAACGAAAACCATCATTTTTAGAAAAGCATCGGCTTTTCTCAACACTCTGCCCAAAAAAATCGCCTCCAAATGCCTATTAACCGGAGGAAGCGCCGCCTTTTTGTATGGGTCGGATCGCCCATTCTCGGACGACATTGATTTCATGGTGCCAAAAAATCAGATTAAGGCCTTTGAAAAAGAGTTAAAAATCAAATTTGAATTTCGTAGGCATAAGCCTGTTTTCCATTCGTTGGCAGCTGCGGTCAAAATCAAGGGGACTTCATACGACCTGATTGGGGAATCGATCGTTAAACCCCTGGGTCAGAGCCATGAATACGGTTTTTCAATTAATCGCAAGGTATTAGCAAAAAAACAATATTTCAAACATAGAACGCAAGCGCTTCCTTGTGTCCCAAAAGAGCTCCTCGTGCTCATTAAGCTCTTGGCCGGGCGCGGCAAAGAATTAAAAAAATATGATCTTTATGACGCCCAAAAAATCCTGGAGAAAAACAAGGACTTCGATTTCACATTTTTCGGGCAACTCATCCGTCAGTGCTGCCCGCCAGAACGGGGTCGGGCTGGTAAGCCGGTCAAATCAGCAATTGTCATTCTTAAGCAACACGCAAAGCGCTTGGGTGGCTCAAAAAATGTCAGGAGGCTGCGGAGTTATTTAGAATCTCTTCAATAGCCCCCGAGAAATCTTTTTTCGCCTGTTCAAGATCCGCATTCCAAATCAGATAGTCAAAATGTTGCTCGGGTTTGGGCTGCCATTTTTTTTCAATGTGGGCAATGCGCTTTTTAATTTCTTCCGGATTCCCGCCGCGGCTTTCAAGGCCCGCGATAATGGCTTCTTTGGGGCGATTGATGAAAAAGGTGGTTACGGGGACATCCGGAAAAACGTTGTGGATACCTGAGGCTAAGCCGACTAAATTCGCCTCACCCCCACCCACCATGATAACATGGCCGCGCGAGAGCTCAAAAATAAGATGCATAATATTGTATCCGAATTGGTCGCCGTCGTATTTCTCGTAGGTATAAAAAAACTTTTTATTGTTCTTGAGCCAATCAAAAAATTCAGGCTTCACATAAAACGCATCAGCGGCGGGTAATTCACCAGGCCGACCACTCCGCGTGAGTGTACGGACAAATTTAGAGAAAGGATGTTTTGTATAAGTGCTTAAAAAAGAATCAATAAGAGTATCTTTGCCACTGCCCGAAAAACCAAAAACAATAAAAACATGGTTGAACTTATAGGTTTCCAAGTTGATTTGCCCCCCGCACACCGTAAGCAGGATTTGCTGGAGGTAGTATTTTTGTTGAGTTTGGAGCTCAGTCTTATCCATAAGATTTGTTTTTGTCCCTGACAGTATACCGCGGTTTGAAAAAGAGTCCAAAAAAGATGTGTGCCGTCCGTAGCTTCAATTTTAGATGGCAGCGCCACGGGGAATCGAACCCCGGTTAGCGGAATGAGAATCCGCTGTCCTAACCCCTAGACGATGGCGCCACGTTTGTGCCTAATCATTTTATTAAGTTTGGTGCTTTTGTAAAGCAGAAGGCATTCTTGCGCACCGGGGACAGTTTTGTTAAGCTCAATGCGCTGAATTTCGGGGGCGCTTAGCTCAGTTGGTTAGAGCGTCTGCTTTACACGCAGAAGGTCAAAGGTTCGACTCCTTTAGCGCCCACCACCGATAAAAGAATCGGTCGCCTTTTCGGCGTTCTTGGCTTGCCTATGCACTAAATCAGTTCGACTACTCGAAATGACCGAAGCGACCGCCTTTTGGTCGAACCGGAAGTAGACTTTTAGTATTCTTTTCTCTTCGTCCTCGTGGATTTCCACCTTTTCAACCAACATATTTACAATATCGGTTTTTTGCTCATAAGTTAGTTGGCCAATGCCCTCTTTCATGTTTTCAGAGAACTTTTTAACGTCTCTGCACGCCGAATCATACAAGCTTAAAGTTTTGATCTGCTTATCAACGTCCCGCATTATTTCAAAACTATGATCTCTTTCTTGGGTAAATTGTGCCAATAAGGCACCTCTTTTAGCCTGATCAATATTTCCTTCGTAAAAATCATTTTCAACCCTCTGAATCTTTTCATTGGCTTTAGAATAGTTGTTTTCGTAGATAGTATGTTTGGCAATTAAAGCACTGGTTTTTTTAAAATTGTCACTATTTTCTTTGTGAATTTTAAGAAAGACTTCGGGGCGACTGATTGCCTTTTCTACA
>Ga0315285_10004731_pt1 | contig 14110 bp, 13 predicted proteins | sample YL17G09_36_MG_FD_203698 | JGI IMG/M metagenome (GOLD analysis project Ga0315285, IMG submission 203698) | Sediment microbial communities from Yellowstone Lake, YNP, Wyoming, USA - YL17G09_36 | ecosystem: Environmental > Aquatic > Freshwater > Lake > Sediment | place: USA: Wyoming | collected...
GCTCCCCCGTAATCGGGATTTCTCGTCGGACAAACCGCTCCTCGAAATGACAAGGGGCGGAGTCACGAAATAGGGCTGAAATCTACGAGGAGGTTTCCATGAAACTGCGCCATCCTTTTGAATGGTTGCCGATGGTCGAACAGACGCGTGCCTTTGCGTTGCTGTTCGTGCTGACGATGGTCGTGATGTTCGCGCTCCAAGTTCTTGGTGGTCCGCTCATCACTGATGCCGCGCCCTCGGGCATCGTTTCGTTTGAACTTGCCGGCACATTATCGCGAGCGCAGAGAATGGTCGAATCGTGGGGACCTGTGGGTCGAATCTATGCGGGCTTGAATCTCGGCTTGGATTTTTTGTTCCTCGTCGCGTACCCCTTGTGTATCGGCTTGGGCTGTGTGATGGCTGCCCGCGCTTTTTCGGCACGCCTCGCGTTTTTGTCGCCGGTCGGAGTCGCTCTGGCGTGGGGGCAGTGGCTGGCTGGGTTGGTGGATGCCATCGAGAACTGTGCGCTGATCCAACTGCTGCTCGGATCGCAGAACGCGTCGTTGCCCGTGGTGGCGCAGTGGTGTGCGATTCCCAAATTCCTGATTGTCGGATTGGGCATTCTCTACGTCCTTCTCGGCGCGCTCGCGGCAAGGGTGGTCAGGCATTGAGATGACGACCATCTGGCAACTCAGTCCTTCCGATTTGACTTTTCTGTGGAGCGAGTGTCCGCGCTGTTTCTATCTCAAGGTCGCCCATAAATTCACGCGTCCTTATTCGCCGATGCCCGCGATTTTCAATCGCATTGACAAATTGATGAAGGACTTTTTCCAGAACAAGCCGACCGGTGAGATTTGCGGCGATCTGCCCGATGGCGTGGTCCGGTTTGGCGAGAAATGGGTCACGTCGCAGCCGATTGTTTTGCCCAATCACTCGACGCAGTGTGTTCTCAAAGGTAAGTTCGATACCGTCGTCGAATTTGTGGACGCGAGTTTTGGCGTCGTTGATTTCAAAACATCCGAAGCCAAACCCGCGCATATTCCTTTCTATGGTCGTCAACTGCACGCCTACGCGTACGCGCTCGAAAATCCCGCGCCGGGCAAACTGGGCTTGAGTCCGATTTCAAAACTGGGTCTATTGGTCGTCGAACCGACGCTGATGGACAAAACGGCGGATGGCAAAATCGCGTACGTCGGCAGGGTGACCTGGCTCGCCTGTCCGCGTGACGATCAGAAATTCTTCGCGTTCCTCGATCAGGTGCTTACCTTGCTGGAGCAATCCGAGCCACCGCAACCAAGCCCGAACTGCGTGTGGTGCGCGTACCGCGAATCCGCGCGCCAGAACAGATTGTGAACGATGAAATCACGCGCGCATGTCGTCATCATCGGGGGGGGAATTATCGGCACGAGCATCGCGTACCATCTGGCGAAGCGCGGGGTACGCGATGTCGTTTTGGTCGAAGCCGATATGGTTGGCAGTGGATCGTCGGGCCGAAGCGCAGCGATGATTCTTCTGCAAATGTCGCGCGAGATGACGATTCGAATGTCGCAAGAGTCGTTCAAGGAGTACCTGCATTTTGCCGACGAGTTCGACGCGGACATCGGCTACAAGCCGATTGGCTATCTCAATCTCGCGACGCGCGAAATCGCGGACGACTTGCGCGCACAAGTCGAGTTGCAGCGACGCCTCGGTGTGCGGACAGAAATTTTGTCGCCCGAAGAAATCGCGCGGCTTGTGCCCACGCTCAACGTGTCGGACCTTGAATTCGGTTCGATCTGTTGGCAGGATGGCATCATTGATCCACACTCGGCGATGCAGGCGTACGTCAAGCACGCGCGGCGGCTCGGCGCGGAGATCAACGAGAAAGTCGAAGCGACGGGCATTGTGCTTGAAAACCGCCGTGTCGTCGGCGTGCAGACGACGGCGGGCAATATCGCGACGCCGACGGTCATCAATGCGGCAGGCGCGCGCGCCGCGCAAGTTGGCTCTTGGGTCGGCTTGGATTTGGCGATCAAAAATTTCAAGCGTACGATTTTCATCACGGATCGGTTTGACGAAATCCCGGACCACACGCCCTTCGTTATGGACCTGGCAGTCGAATGGTATTTTCGCAAAGAGGGCAAAGGCATTTTGCTGGGAATGGGTATCGAAGAGAGCACGACGTTTGAACCGCAACTCGAATGGGAAGTTCTCGATGTCATGATTCAGCGCGCGCTCCATCGTGCGCCGATCCTGGCGAACGCGCGCGTGATGCGCGGCTGGGCGGGCTTGCGCTCGCTCACGCCGGACGATTATCCGATCCTGGGGCGCGTGCCCAACGTCGTAGGATTCGTCAACGCGTGCGGGTGGGGCGGACACGGCGTGATGCATGCGCCGATTGCCGGGCAACTCGTCGCGGAATTGGTCGCGGATGGGAAAACGACAACACTTGGCATCGAACCTTTTCGACTCGAGAGATTCTAGTTGCCTCCTCGCGCATTCAGAGGGTCACGTCAGCAACCACGCGACTATGCGACTGCTTGACCCCTATTTGACATTCTTACCGACTTGTGACAATATATTGCCGCAACCATTCTTGCGGCAGTTTCAATCCTGGAATCGAAATGTCAGTCGTTGATGACGTCAAATCGAAAATTGACATCATTGATGTCATCGGTCAATACGCGACGTTGAAAAAGGCAGGGCGCAACTTCAAAGCGCTCTGCCCGTTTCACAACGAAAAAACTCCGTCATTCATCGTCTTTCCCGATCAAGGTACCTGGCACTGCTTCGGCGCGTGCAACACCGGCGGCGATGTGTTCACCTTCTTGATGAAGAAGGAGAACATTGACTTTGGCGAAGCGCTGCGCCGCCTCGCCCAGCGCGCCGGCGTCGAACTGATGCGCGAAGCGCCGGGCGAAGATGCCGAACGCAAAAAATTGCGCGAGATTCTCGCGACCGCCTCGGCCCATTACCATTACTTGCTCAAGAACAATCCCGCCGCGCAATACGCGCGCGAGTACATTTCCAAACGATTCATCACGCCCGAAACCGCCGCGCTTTTCCAACTCGGCTATGCGCTGGACGAGTGGGAAGCGATCAAATCGTTTCTCGCCAGCAAGGGCTATTCGGTGCGCGAACTCGAAGCGGCGGGGTTAGTGATTGCGCGCGAAGGGGGCGGGCATTACGACCGCTTTCGCGGACGCCTGATGTTCCCGATTCGCAATCGCAACGGCGAAGTGATCGGCTTCGGCGCGCGCACGCTGACCGGCGACGAACCCAAGTACCTGAATTCGCCGCAGACAACGCTGTTCGACAAGAGCGCGACGCTCTACGGACTCGATCTTGCGAAAGACGCGATTCGCCAGCAAAACCTGGCTGTCATCGTCGAAGGGTATATGGACGTGATCGGCGCGCATCAGGCGGGCTTCAAGAATGTCGTCGCGTCGCTCGGCACCGCGCTCACCGAAAAACAACTCGGCTTGCTCAAACGATTGACAAATCGCTACGCGCTCGCACTCGATCCGGACGCGGCGGGCGAAGAAGCGACTAAACGTGGTCTCGAAATCGCGCGTGAGGCAGCCGCCCATAAAAATGTGCCTGTACCGATTGGCGCGGGACTCGTTTTCATGGCAAACCGTCTTGACGCAGAGTTGCTTGCTGTTCCGCTCCCACTTGGGAAGGACCCGGATGAACTGATTCACGATGATCCGAGCCTTTGGGTTGATCTTACTGCCCATCCCGAGCCGTTGGTTGATTTCTATTTCCGTGCGTTGACCCACGATCTGGATTTACAAAAACCGAGCGACAAGTCATTGGCAATCAAACGCCTGGTTCCAGTCATTGAAGAGATAAGCAAAGCAGCAGAACGTTCACATTACATGCAGCAATTGGCTCGGCTTGTCCATATGCCGGAGAAACTGCTGGAGCAGGAAATTGCCTTGCAGCGCCAATTGCCGCGCGTCTCGATGCGTCAGGTAAGGACATTACCTTCAGCCGGGCCGCCTACTGCATCCAAGCGCGAGGAATATTTTCTGACGCTCGCGCTCCGCACGCCCGAACATCTGCCGCGCATCGCGTTTCTCGAAGCGGACGATTTTGCCGACGCAGAGACGCGCGCGTTTTACCTCGCGCTGCGCGACTTCGGCGAGTCGTCGGAATTCTTTGATCGAGATTCCTTTCACGCCGCGCTCGACGGATCGTTGGTGGCGTTGTTTGATCGGCTCGTCGAGGCGGAACACGGCATACCCGATTTGACCCAGCCCGACCTGGCGCGGGAAATTGAAATCGCCGCGTATCGTCTGCGTGCCGAACGCGACAGGACGGAACTCGCGCGACTCGAGGTTCTGTTGCGCGACAAAGATGAACTTCGCGACTCCGAAGACGAGCAGCGTCTGCACGCGCGCGTGGCGCTCTTGCTCAAGCGCGTCGCGGAAAATCAAAGAGCGCTGGGCGCGCGCACGATGCTCAAAGCGCACACATTCTGAACTTTGGGCTGCCTCGATTTCCTCAAGTTTCCCCGAGTTCCCGTTCTGCGAAGGAACACGGAGGACCTTGGGGGAACTGTACTCTGATGTCTGTCAAGAGAAAACCCGTTCCCCGCAAAAGAATATCGCATAAGAGATCGAAGAAAAAATCCGACCTCCTGAAGTTGGCGACGACGCTCAAAGGCGATCAGGTGGACGCGCTGGCGCGCGCCGCCGATCTGCCCGACCAGGATGCCGCGCTCGATTTGCTCGTTCGTAAAGCGGGCTCGCACAAGCGCCTTACGCTCGAACGGGTGCGCGCCGTTTTCCCTAACATTGATGAAGACCCGGATTTGGTCACTGACTTGCGCCGTTTGCTCGGTGAGATGCGGATCAAAATCGTTGGCGACGGCAAGTTGCCGCACGTGCCGCGCGAGTCGGTGGAGGAAGAGGTGAGCGAGACCGCGGCGCCCGCCGCGCTCGAATTGCCGATGGAAGTGAGCAGTGATCCCGTTCGGATGTATCTGCGCGAAATCGGGCGCGTGCCTCTGCTCAACTCAAGCGACGAGTCGCGTCTTTCGGAGGCGGTGCGGAAAGGCGAAATCGCGCAGCAGGCACTCCAACGTTCCAATGTCGGCGTGAAAGCCAGACTTAGATACAAGTCCACGCTGGTGGCGGCAGGCACAGCGCGGCAAAAACTCGCGGAAGCGAATCTGCGCCTCGTCGTCAGTGTTGCCAAGCGCTACATCGGGCGCGGGATGTCGCTCCTGGATTTGATTCAAGAAGGGAACATCGGACTCTTGCGCGCGGTTGAACGATTCGATCATTCCAAGGGTTACAAATTTTCGACGTACGCGACTTGGTGGATTCGGCAGGCGATCACGCGCGCGATTGCCGATCAGGCGCGCACGATTCGCATTCCCGTGCATATGGTCGAAACGATCAATCGGCTGATCCGCATCTCGCGGCGCTTGACGCAAGAACTGGGGCGCGAGCCGAACTCGGACGAGATCGCGCTGGAGATGGAAATTTTGCCGGAGGAAGATCGCCACACGATTTTGGAAGCGCAAGCGCGCGGCGAACCGCTCGATGCCGCGTTGGAGCGGCGCTTGAAGCGCGCCGCGCTCAAGGTGCGCCGCATCATGAAAATCTCGCAAGAGCCCATGTCATTGGAGATGCCGATCGGTCAGGAAGAAAATTCGTCGCTCGGCGATTTCATCGAAGACGAATCGGTGCCAGGACCTGCCGATCAGGCGTCGCGCGAGTTGCTGAAAGAGCAAATGCGCGACGTGCTCGACGGTTTGAGCGAACGCGAGCGCAAGGTGTTGGAGTTGCGCTTTGGTTTGTTGGATGGAGAGGCGCGCACGCTGGAGGAGGTGGGACAGGAATTTCGCGTCACGCGCGAACGCATTCGCCAGATCGAAGCAAAAGCATTGCGCAAACTGCGTCATCCACTTCGCAGTCGCAAGTTGAAAGATTATCTCGGCTGATCCTTCGACTGACGCTCAAGGCAGGATTTGACCAACGCAGATTCTCGAGTATAATAAAAGCGCAATTGAATAGCGATCCTCGGTAGCTCAATTGGCAGAGCGCACGGCTGTTAACCGTGATGTTCTAGGTTCGAGTCCTAGCCGGGGAGCCACGGTCAGAAACCTGTTTTCTCTGAGAAAACAGGTTTCTCTTTTCGCACTTGGCTTTTGATTGACAATATTGCGCTGGGCGTGGTATAGTTTACGGGGATTGTGTGAGCGAGGGGACGAGACTTGGATGCCGCTTCGCCATGCAGGCAGGGAGTCAATCATGGAACAACCCGGCTCAGTTGTATTTTCGGAAGAGGGACTTGCGATCGTCCAGGCGCGCCTTGAGACTCTGCGCGTTGACTTGGGCGCATCGGTCGCTCTATTGTTGGACGCGGCAGGGCAATTGCTGACTGACTGCGGCTGGCATGGCGATTTTGACATTAACGTCTTTCTCGCGCTCTTGGGCAACGAAATGTCTGCGGCGAATGTCGTAGCGCATTTGTTGCGTGATGAAGCGGCTTTTGACCTGCACTACCACGAAGGGGAAAAATATGAGATGTATACGGTTCGCATCAGCGACCGGATATTTCTGACGATGATTTTTGAACGGCGCGCGGGTGCCTCTGGGCGCGTGGGTCTGGTCTGGCTGACTCTACGACGTGCGATTACCGAACTGCGGACTCTGTTGAATCGCGCGATGGTCAAACCGGGAAGCGTAGAACGCCAAGAGATTCAAGGCGCAATCAGCGATGCCTTGGATGAAGCGCTCAACCGCATCGAGGATGACTTGCTGTTGTCCAAGCCCGCGCCCGATTCGTCTTGCCAAGTTTCTGACAAGACGCCGACTCGTCCAGCGAATGCTCCAGCGCCCTCCTCCCCACCTCCCGCAGATTCTGGCGATTCCAATCGCGTGCTGAGTTATAAAGAAGCCCGCGCGCGCGGCTTGATCAACATGGACGACCAAGAAGAAAAGTGAGTGAGCGCAAAGTTCGGCGGGTGTTGCCCGATTGAAGAGGCGATGCTCGCACGGTCAGATATGAATGTCTTGATCTTCGACGGACAACTCAAACTCGTTCGCGACTATCCGATGCCGCGCGCACCGCAGGGCGAAGCGCTGGTGCGCGTCTTGCGCGCGGGCATTTGCGATACCGACCTTGAAATCATCAAGGGCTATATGAGTTATCGCGGCGTGCTGGGGCACGAATTCGTCGGCGTTGTCGCAGCGGGCGAGATGCAAGGCGCGCGTGTCGTCGGTGAGATCAACGCGTACTGTGGCGCGTGCCCGACGTGTTTGCGCGGCGATGTCACGCATTGCCCGAACCGCACGACACTCGGTATCGTCAAGCGCGATGGTGCGCTCGCGGAATTTCTCACCCTGCCGACGCGCAACCTGCATCGCGTTCCAGATGCGGTCACCGACGCGCAAGCCGTCTTCACCGAGCCGCTCGCCGCCGCGTGCGAAATCACCGACCGCATCCACATTCGACCGACGGATCGCGTGTGCGTCATCGGCGACGGCAAACTGGGTCTGCTCTGCGCTCAAGTCTTGTATTTGACCGGCTGCGATCTGCTGACGATTGGTCATCACGATCACAAACTCGCGATTCTCCGCACGCGCGGCATCGCGACGACGACCGGCGCGGACGCGGTGCGCGGTCAGTTCGACCTTGTCGTGGATTGCACGGGCAACGCGGGCGGATTCGAGCTCGCGCGCAAATTAACCCGCCCGCGCGGCACGCTCGTGTTGAAATCCACGTTTCGCGGCGGACAGGAATCGTCGTTCGCGCCCATTGTGATTGACGAAATTTCGATCGTCGGTTCGCGCTGTGGTCCGTTCGCGCCCGCGCTGCGCTTGCTGGAGCAAAAACTGATTGACGTGGATTCAATGAGCGATTCAGAATTTCCAATCGAGCGTGGAGTGGAGGCGTTTGAACGCGCGCGGCAAAAAGGTGCGATGAAAGTACAAGTTACAATGAGCCAATGAACCGATGAGCCAAAGAATGCGACTTTGCGATTGGCCAGATTGGCGCATTGGCACATTGGCACATTGGCTCATTTCGCACGCGAGGAGGGTCCATTGCAGAAATACCACTACATCGCCATCGAAGGCGTCATCGGCGTAGGCAAGACGACGCTGACGCGTCTGGCGCAGCCGGAATTCAATGCCGAGATTCTCCTCGAAGTCTTTGAAGAAAACCCTTTCCTTGCTCGTTTCTATCAAGACCGCAAGCGGTACGGTTTTCAAACCCAGATTTGCTTTCTCCTCAGCCGCTATCAGCAACAGCACGAAGTGATCCCTGCTGTGCTGACGCGCGGCAACCTGATCAGCGATTACACCTTCGACAAGAACCAAATCTTTGCGCGCCTCAACATCGAAGGGGACGAACTGGCGATGTACGAACGCGTGCACAATATTATTTCGACGAAAATCCCGACGCCCGATCTCGTCGTCCATTTGCGGGCGGAGACCAGCGTGCTCATGGAGCGCATCGCGCTGCGCGACCGCTCGTACGAGCGCGCCATCGAGCGCGATTACATCGCCGCGCTCGGCGGCGCGTACGACGATTTCTTCGCGCATTACACTGCCGCGCCCGTGCTGACGATTGATACGAACGCGCTCGATTTCGTGCGGCGCCCCGAGGACTTGCGCGCGGTTTTGGATCGCATTCGCGCAAAATTGGAATTGGGTGCGTTTCAAAAACCGTTGTTCAATAATGGAGGCGGCGCGTGAAAAAATTCATCGCGATTGCGGGAAACATTGCCGTCGGAAAATCCACCCTCGTGCAGATGTTGTGCGAACGATTGGATTGGGAGCCATTCTTTGAGGGCGCCGATCTTCCGTCGCCCAAGCGAACGCGCAAATCAAGTTCCAAGAAGAGCGCACGGCGCGAAACCGTCGCGGTGGATAATCCATATCTAGCCGATTTCTACAAGGATATGAAAGCGTGGGCGTTTCATTCGCAACTCTTTTTTCTGTCGCGCCGTCTGCGCGATCTGCGGCGCCTGATGGATTTTCCTGGAGTCGTGGTGCAGGATCGGAGTGTGTACGAGGACGCGGAAATTTTTGCCAAGAACTTGTATCGGCAGGGGTACATTGCCGAGCGCGATTGGAAAACGTATCGTGAGTTGTACGAAGTACTGACCGAGTTGCTGCCGCCGCCGGATCTCGTCGTCTACTTGAACGCGTCCGTACGAACGCTGCTCCATCGTATCGCGCGGCGCGGGCGCGAGTACGAAAAAAATATCGCGCCCGATTATCTGGCGCAACTGAACGTGCTGTACGACGAATGGATCGCCGACTTCAAACCGTGTCCTGTCCTCATCGTTCCCGCCGACCGATTGGATTTCGTCGCCAACGGAAAACACATGGACTTGATTGTGCAAAAAATTCAAGAGAAATTGCGCGGCGAGCAATTAGTGATGTTCGAATGATTGCCCCCTGGTCCCCGATCACTCTGGCATCACCGTTCCAATCATGGACCATGGTCCCGTCCACTCGATTTTCACGTGCGCGAGTTTGCCTTTCCACTCGCGCGCGGCGTCCTCAAAGAAAACGAGTTTGTTGTTGCGCGTGCGTCCCTTCCAACGATTTTTCGCTTTCTCCTCAACCAACACTTCGACCGTCTGTCCCAAAAACTTCGCGTTGATCGTGGCGACGATGTCCGCTTGCAGATCCTCAATCGCTTTGCGGCGGCGCTCTTTCTCGTCGGGCGGCATGTCGTCGTCCCAGCGCGCGGCGACGGTGTTCGGACGCGGCGAGAACATCGCGACGTGCGCCACGTCGAGTTCGAGTTCCTTGAGCAAGTGGTACGTACCGAGAAATTGCGCTTCGGTCTCGCCGGGCATTCCGACGATGATGTCGGTGGCGATACTGACGTTGGGCACGCGCGCACGAATCTTGGCGCTGAGCGCGCGATAATTGTCTACCGTGTAGCCGCGCTTCATTTTCGCAAGCATCGCGTCGTCGCCCGCTTGCACCGGCACTTCGATATGCTCGCATACTTTCGGCAGCCCCGCAATCGCGTCGAGTAGTTCATCGGTCAGATACAACGGGTGCGACGTGAGAAAGCGAATGCGCTCTAGTCCTTCGATGTCGTGAATGGCGCGCAAGAGATCGGGCAGACGCGGATCGTCGCCAACGTCGTAGCCGTATCGATCCACGATTTGTCCAAGCAACGTGATTTCCTTGACACCTTGCTTGACGAGCGCGCGCGCTTCGGCGGCGATTTCGCCAATCGAGCGCGAGCGTTCGCGTCCGCGGCGGTATGGAATGATGCAGAAAGTGCAGATGTGATTGCAGCCGTAAATGATCGGCACATGCGCGCTGACGAGGTTGCCGCGCTCGTGCACCGGCAGAACCAAGTCCGCGTCTTGCAACTCATACCGCGTTTCAATTTCGTGCTGTTCAATTTCAAAGTCTTCGCCACGTGCCGCGTGTCCATCCCGCGCGCGTAACAATTCGACGAGTTTCGATGGATCAGACGGCGGCAGGAACACGTCAACGAACGGAAAACGTTTTTGCAGTGGCGACGCGTCGCGCACGCCGACCAAGCATCCCATCAGCCCCAGGACCAAATCGGGGCGCGCGGCTTTCAGCGGCTTGAGCGACATCAAGCGCGCGTATGCCTTGTCCTCCGCGCTCTGCCGCACGACGCACGTATTCAGCACGATGACATCGGCAGATTCCGCGTCGCGCGTCGCGCGATAACCGAGTTTCTCCAACTCGGATGCGACGCGCTGTGAGTCTGCGACGTTCATTTGGCAACCTTCGGTCCAGATGTGGTATTTCATCATTCGACTTTCTATTCCTCGATCACCGACCGCCGACCGTTGCGTTTCTCTGCGGTCGGCCGTCGGTCGTCTGCGGTCGCAGTATGACCGTAAAGTTCTGAAAGAATGCAAACTCCAAACTGAACTCACTCACCACGCGCGCCTCAACTGAAAACCGCGCAAACAATTTCATCCACTCCTCGCGCGGCTGCGCGATGTGACACGGCGGCGTGCCGTAGCGCAGCGCGGGCCACGAGTCAATTGCGCGCGTAAGCCATTGCCGCGCCGCGCCGCGCACATCGTTCTCGATGACGACGACCGCGCGCGCCACGCGCACCGCTTCGCGCAGAATTGCATCAGGATCACACGTATGATGCAAGACGAAACTGAGTACCGCGTAATCGAAACTATTGTCCGCAAAGGCAAGTGCGCGGCTGTCGCACACGGTCAGCGGCAGATCGCTTTGGTTGTACGATGCGACGTCCACCATCGTCACGCGCGCGTTGAACTGACGCGCCATCGCTTGCGCGAGCAGTCCTTTGCCTGCGCCAATGTCAATAATGCGGCTGTCTGATTTGATGGCAGAAGCAAAAGAAGCAACAAGAGTGTTCGCGCGCGCGTTCAATTTTTTCTCCCAATGATAATCGCTTCAGCCAAACTCACAAGCAAAATATCGTTTTCTTTTACTAACTCACCTTACGCAATACTGTCATTTCGACGAGCGGAGCGAGGAGAAATCTCCGCCAAAAACCAAGATTTCTCGCTCCGCTCGAAAAGACACTGCGTAGCATCAATTACTAATTCAATCGTGCCTGTCGCGATCGTACCTGTTGCAGGACGCGGCGTTGAGTATCGCTGAGTGGGCAATCGGTGAATCGCACGAGATCGTTTTCCAAAAGATCGAGAAATTGTGCAAGCGCTTTTTGCGCCGAAAGCAAATCGAACTGCGGCAGCGTCGCGCCCAGGCGGGCTTGCGTGGATCCGTCCGCCTGCTCGAACAACTTGAGCGGGCGCGCGCCGCCATGCTCGGCGGCAAACAACTCCATGATGATGCCGCGCATACGATGCAATAGTTCGACTGCCATCCAGATTTGTCGTCGGTGGATTGCCACATCCACACCGACCGCGCAGCGCACGCAAGCATCGAGACGCTGACTAGGCGATACTTTCGCCACGCGCCGATTCTGCAAACCCGCCCCTTGTATCGTCGCGCGATCAATTCTGCCCGCGAGGAGTTGGAAATTGTCCACGATGTTCGGACTGGTCGCCGCGAGCGAATGATAGCGAATCGAAAATTCCATCAGCGAGTCAAGCACCACGTCACCCGCATCGTCGCCATCGGGCACAATCAGCGCGGTGTGTTCACCGATGGACGCCAGCGCACCGCACAAGCGGTGCAATTCCTCGACCACATCCAACTTGACATCGTCGGCGATCACTACGTCCAAATCGAGATCGGAAAAACGATCCCACGTCGCGCGCGCCAGCGAGCCGAACACGGCAACGGCGAGGATGCGCGAGTCATCGGCATAGAAACTGGCGATGGCTTGCAACAGTTTTTGGTGTTGCGCCGTTCCCGGATATGTCGGCGCGGCGTTCACTGTTGCGCTCCCAGTACCTTCGTCGCCGCGTCGGGTCCGTTGATGGCAGGAACCGCCAGCGGCTGCAGCGCGGCATCCATCTCGCGAATCCAATCGTCGAGTTGTCCGGCGCATCCTACCATCGGCACGTGTTGCAAGCGCACGACGAGCAAATTCAATTGCGCGTCGAACGGCGAGACGACGTAATCGAGTTGCCACTCGCCTGTGACTTGACCATTGAGCGCTCTCCAATGCCCATACTGAATTTTCGTGTCGCGGTCAATGTGCTGTTTTTTGTGCGTCAAATATTTCGCCGCCCGATCGTCCAGTCGCTGAATCACATCGGCGGTCTTGACTTTGGGACAGAGGTACGATTCTGAAATTGCCTCGCGCTCTTTCGCGCGCGAGCCATTCTTCGCGACCGATGATGAAGAACGCGTACAACCGCGCGAGCGCGGTGGCAACCGGAAAATAGATTTCGGGCGAGAGACGCCAGGTTTCACCGCCCTCGATAATCGAAGGGATGCCGTGCTCGTTGATGAACGAATGTGCGGCGAGTGTTTGTCCCAAGCCGAACAGAAAAATCGAAAGAAGCGAATTCCATTCGCAGGACTTTCGCTTGTCATTTCGAACGAAGTGAGAAATCTCGTGATTGCGGTCGAGATTTCTCGCAAAAACCGCTCGAAATAACACTGGAGCGAAAGTCCTGATTCGATAATCGCAAAGGCGAGCAAGCCAAGCGGGATGCCGCAATACCAATGATGAAAGTGAAGGTTGAGTCCGATGCCGCGCTGGATGAAATGGATTTCCCAGCCGCCTTTGGTGTAATCGCTCACGCTGTGCGCGGCAAGCCAGCCGAAGATAGCGGACGCGACGAGCATCAATACTGCGGGTCCATACCGCCGCGTGAAGCGAATCAGGAGAAACTAGTATTGGCGCGCGCGAAGGTGGAGATTGTTCGCGCCGCTTGATGATTCACTGGGCTGCATCGCGCTTTCCCTCTGTCTTTGCGAGGAGCATCTTGAGCGGAGCGACGTTTTTTGTCGCGCAGTCGAAGGATTGCGACGAAGCAATCTCCAAATCGCATCCTGCGGATTGCTTCGGGCAAAAACCACCCTCGCAATGACACCAATCACTTGATGATCTGTTTCAAGAACTTTCCCGTATACGACTGCTTCAGCGTTGCCACTTGTTCAGGCGTACCCTCCGCAATCACGCGTCCGCCGCCGTCGCCACCTTCGGGACCGAGGTCAATGATCCAGTCCGCTGTCTTGATCACATCAAGATTGTGTTCGATCACGACGACGGTATTGCCCGCGTCTACCAAGCGGTTCAACACTTCCAAGAGTTTCTCCACGTCCGCGGCGTGCAACCCAACGGTCGGCTCATCGAGAATGTAAAACGTTCGACCGGTCGCGCGGCGCGACAATTCTTTCGATAGTTTGACGCGTTGCGCTTCGCCGCCGCTGAGCGTCGTCGCGGGCTGACCCAAGTGAATGTACCCCAAACCCACATCACACAATGTTTCAAGTTTTGATTTGATCTTGGGAATGTTCTCGAAAAATTCACATGCTTCTTCGACCGTCATATCGAGCACGTGCGCGATGTTCTTGCCTTTGTACGTGATTTCGAGCGCTTCACGATTGTAACGTTTGCCGTGACACACTTCGCACGGAACGTAGACATCGGGCAGAAATTGCATTTCGATTTTGATGATGCCGTCGCCCTGACACGCTTCGCACCGACCGCCCTTGACATTGAACGAAAAACGTCCCGCTTTGTAGCCGCGCATCTTCGCTTCGTTCGTCGTCGCGAA
>Ga0315285_10004736_pt1 | contig 14103 bp, 10 predicted proteins | sample YL17G09_36_MG_FD_203698 | JGI IMG/M metagenome (GOLD analysis project Ga0315285, IMG submission 203698) | Sediment microbial communities from Yellowstone Lake, YNP, Wyoming, USA - YL17G09_36 | ecosystem: Environmental > Aquatic > Freshwater > Lake > Sediment | place: USA: Wyoming | collected...
GGCGCGAGCCGGAGTTGTCGGGCCTGAACGTGATTCGTCCCGACGGCCAGATCACCATGCCGCTGATCGGCGACGTGCCGGCCGCGGGGCTGACCCCCCTGGAACTGGGGGCCAAGATCACCGAGAAGCTCTCGCAGTTCATCAACCGCCCCGAGATCATCGTGTTGGTCCAGAACGTGCGCAGCAAGCGGTACTACGCCACCGGCGAAGTGCTGCGCCCGGGCGCCTATCCCCTGGTGGTGCCGACCACGGTGCTGGAGGCGCTGACGCTGGCCGGCGGGTTCCGCGAGTTCGCCAACACCAAGGGCATCACGGTGCTGCGCGGCGCCAAGAGATTCAAGTTCAACTACAAGGACGTCATCAAAGGCAAGAACCTCAGTCAGAACATCCTGATCGAGAGTGGTGACTACATCATCGTGCCTTGAGCGGGATGCGGGAGGCGGTTCGCCGGAAGCCGGCGACCTGGCGCGCGCCAGGCCGCGCCGGCCGGTGCGGACCGGCTGAGCCCAGCAGAGCGGAGATATGCAGCAGGAGTACATGAGCATGCCCCGGCGCCCCCTGGACGTCGAGGACTACATCGACATCGTGCGCCGGCACAGGGCCTGGATCGTCGGCCCGGCGTTCGCGGCGCTGGTCGTTGCGGTGGTGGTGGCGTTTCTGTGGCCCGACGCCTTCGTCTCGCAGGCCGCCATCCGGGTGCTGCCCTCCCAGGTTCCCGAGAAGCTGGTTCCCAGCAACGTCACCCTGGAGATGTCGCAGCACATCAACTCGATGGCCTCGGCCATCCTCAGCCGCACCATGCTGACCAACATCATCCAGACCTACGGGCTGTACCGGCAGGAACTCAACCGCTGGCCGATGGCGGATGTCATCGAGAAGATGCAAAGAGCCATCCGGGTGGGCCAGGTGCGGGAGGTGGAAAACCGCAGCAGCAAGGGGCCGTCGGCGGCCTTTTTCATCGCCTTCGAGTACGAGAACCGATACCTGGCCCAGAAGGTGACGCAGGACCTGGCCGGCCGCTTCATCAGCGAAAACGTGCGCACCCGTTCCAACCAGTCCCGGGAAACCACGCAGTTCCTCAAGGACCAGTTGCAGAGCGCCAAGCGGGAGCTCGAGGACCTGGAGAAGGGCCGGACCGAGTTTCGCGTGAAGAACGCCGGCCGGCTGCCCGAGGAGCTCCAGACCAACTTGCAGACGCTGCGCTCGCTGGAGACGCAGTTGGCGGGAGTCAACGACCACATCAGCCGCAACGGGCAGGAGAAGCTGCTGCTGGAATCGCAGTTGCGGATCCAGCAGGAGCAACTGGGGGCCCTGATCTCGACCCCGGATCAATTCAGCGCCTCGGTAAAGAACGAGCGCCTGGTGCAAATGGAGCGGGAGATCCTGGGTCTGGAGGCGAGGCTGTCTCTCATGAGCGAGCGGTACCGGGACACCCACCCCGACATCAAGGCCATGCAGGGCCAGATCGACTCGCTCAAGAAGATGCGCGACGGGCTGCTCAAGCAGGAGGAGCAGAAAAATCCGGAGACGGAAGCCCGCAAGCCGGCGCCCGCACTCCAGCTTCGGGCCGGTAAGGACGCCGAAGCCAACATCGCCCGCGTGCAGAGCCAGATCCAGGCCAAGGACCTGGAGATGGAGGAGCGCATCAAGGAACAGAAGCAGATCCGGGACGTGGTCAAAGCCATCCACTCGCGCATCGAGGCGCGCCCCCTGCTCGAGCAGCAGTACGCCAACCTGACCCGCGACTACGACCAGGCCACGGCCAAGTACGATGACCTGAACCGGAAGATGTCCCAGTCGGAGATCGCCACCGATCTGACCAACCGCAATCAGGCCGAGACCCTGGAGATCCTGGATCCGGCCTCGTTGCCGGAGACGCCGATCAAGCCTCAGCGCCTGTTTATCGTCGGCGCGGGTCTGGGCGTGGGCCTGATGCTGGGCGTGTTCACGGCGGGCTTCCGGGAGGTCAAGGACACGTCGCTGAAAAACCTGAAGGACGCGCGGGCCTACACCAACCTGCCGGTGCTGGGCACGGTGCCCCTGTTGGAGAACGATCTGGTGGTCCGGCGGAAGCGACGGCTCACCTGGCTGGCCTGGTCGGCCGCCTGCATTGCGGGCGTGCTGGCCATGAGCGGTTCGGTTTACTTCTACTACGCTGGCAGGTTGTGAGCGGGGAACCCGGACCCCAGATGCGCCCCGAATTGGAGATGAGATGAGCAGAGTTCATGATGCCCTGCGTCGCGCCGAGCAGCAGGGTGCGCCCGTGGCGGAGACCGCCGAAGGGGGGGCCGCGTACCCGGCCCAGGGCCGCGTCCCGCCCAACCTGTCCGCCTTACTGGAGGAGATCCAGGAGGTTCCCTTCGCCCCCGCCCCGGAGGCCTTGCTGATCGACGACAGCCGTCCCCTGGAACCGCCGGGCGAGGAATTCCGCAGCCTGCGCACGCGGCTGAACCATTTGCAGAAGCTCCAGCCCATACGGAACGTGGTGGTGACCAGTCCCTCGCCGGCGGAAGGCAAGTCCTTCACCGCGGCTAACCTGGCGCTGGTGGAATCGCAACTGTCGGGCAGCTACGCCCTGCTGGCGGATTTCGATCTGCGCCGCCCCATCATCCACCACATGTTCCAGGTCGAGCGCGCGCCGGGGTTGACCGATTACCTGCTGGGCAACGTGCCGCTGGCCGGGGCCATCAAGAGAATCGCGGGCAAGAACCTCTGCGTGATGCCCGCCGGAAGCGTGGTGAAGAACCCCTTGGAGCTGATGAACCTGCCGGAGGTCAAGACGCTGATCACGGAGGTCTCCAAGGTGTTCAGTTGGGTGGTGCTGGACAGCCCGCCGCTGCTGCTGTCGGCGGACGCCAACCTGCTGGGCACGCTGACCGACGGAACCATCCTGGTGGTGAGGATCGGCACCACCACCATCGACATGGTGACGCGCGCCATGCAGTCGCTGTGCGAGAACAACGTGCTGGGCGTGGTGGTGAACGGGGCGCGCCACGGAGAGCTCTACAGCAAGTACACCTATTACTATTCCCGATACAAGTACGGCTACAAGACCCCCGAGGAAACCGATCCCGCTTCCCCCGAGCAGTCCGCGAGCTGAGGGTCGGCTTCCGCGGCCTGCGCGGCAGGCCTTCTGCCGCGCCGAGAGGTTCCAGGTCCCATGCATTCCGCGAGGTCCGGCTGGATGTCGTCTCAGGCCTGTCATTGGCTGGCCGGCCTCGAGGCCGGGGTGTGGGCCGGGCTGGCCATGCTGGGATGGTTCGCGTTGACGGCGGCCTGGGCGCACCATTCCGTCTGGGTGGTTCCCAATCGCCTGGGCGCGCTGTGGTATCACGAGGCGGGGTGGCGCGGCGGGTGGCACGCGGCCACCTGGGCGGGACTGGCCTTCCACCTGTTGGTCTCCGGCGTGGTGGGAATCCTGTTCGGGTGCCTGGTCCGGGAGGCGCGCAACCGCGTGCGGGTGAGCCTGTGGGGCCTCCTGAGCGGCCTGGTGTGGTGTTACCTGTCCTACGCCCTGTTCTGGAGGAGGTTGCTGGGGGCGCTGGCGGGGGGGCCGCCGCCCTCGCTGCTGGCGGCCTATCTGGTGTTCGGACTGGCGCTGGGCTGCTACCCCGGGCGGCTGCGATCCGCCCAGCGGCACTTCCTTGGGGAACTGCCGCCTCCGGCGGGCACGGAGGCGTCCTCCGAGGGACCCCCGGCAGCGTGAAGCCCCCGGGACGGCGGGTGCGCGACATGAGAGTGGCGCTGCGGGTGGCGTCGAGCAAGGCGGACCCCTGGTCCGCGTCCGGCCCCCTGGCCGGACAAGTTCTTACGTGCGGACCCCGAACGAATTGTTGCCCCCAGCCGGCTTCGGTTAGAATGGGAGATTCGGCTTTGCGCCACTTCGGCGGGCTGTCCAATGAAACCAACCCGGCCCAGCGAACGTCTGAGTAGTGGCGCAGAGTGGAGAGCGCGGACTGCGCCGGCGTACCCGGCTGGCGGGCAGCGGCGTAGTCACGTGTCCTGGAGAGGAACCAAGTCTACATGAGATTCTTCAGGCGCTCGTGCCTGGCCGCGGTGGCGGTGTGTGTGGCCTGCCTGCCGGCGCTGGCCCAGGCGCCCCAGCCCTCGCCGCCCCAGCCGAAGAAGCCCAGCCCCTTCGAGACCATCCCGCCGGCCGCCGAAGCGCCCAAGCCCCCCGCCCCACAGGCCCCCCCACCCCAGTTGGAGGCGCCCAAGGCCGCGGAGGTCCCGCCCGCGCCGGCGCCCGGCAACTTCGTGGAAGCCATCGAGTTCCGCGGCGCCCGGCGCGTCAGCCAGGACTACCTGCGCGCGGCCATCTTCACCAAGAAGGGCGACAAGTACGAAGAAGAAGTCCTGCGCCGCGATTTCATGGCCCTGTGGAACAGCGGGCGCTTCGACGACATCCGCCTCGAGACCGAGCCGGGCCGCGCGGGCCTGATCGTGCGCTTCGTGCTCACCGAGCGCCCGGTGGTGCGCTCCATCAAGTACGAAGGCATCAAGTCGGTCACCGTCTCGGAGATCCTGGACCGCTTCAAGGAGCGCCGCGTCGGCCTGTCGGTCGAGTCGCAGTACGACCAGAACAAGATCCAGCGCGCCACCGTGGTGCTCAAGGAGTTCCTGGCCGAGCGGGGACGCCAGTACGCCAGCGTCGAGCCGGAGGTCCGCCACATTCCGCCCGCCTCCCTGGAGGTCACCTTCCGGGTCAAGGAAGGGCCCAAGGTCAAGGTGGGGCGCATCGACATCCAGGGCAACCAGGTCTTCGGCGACCGCGCCGTCATCCGGTCCATGAAGGGACTGCGGCCCATCGGCATCCCGCGCTCCCGGCTGCTCGAGAATCTGTTCAGCAAGACCTACGACCTCTCCAAGCTCGAGATGGACAAGGAGATGATCCGCGACTTCTACCAGCAGCGGGGCTACTTCCTGGCGCGGGCCCTCGAGCACCAGGTCACCATGCGCGACGCGGGCGGCGGCAAGTTCCGCGTGCCCCTGTTCTACATGAACCGCCCGGGCATCCGCGCCGACCTCGTCATCCCGGTGGAAGAGGGCCGGCAGTACCGCATCAACAAGTTCAACTTCGTGGGCGTGAAGCTGTTCCGCACGCCGGACACGCTCATGCGGCCCCTCTTCCAGATGGCCGAGGGGGATGTTTTCTCGACGGCCAAGCTGCGCAAGGGCCTCAAGAACATGCAGGACCTTTACGGGCGGTTCGGCTACATCGACTTCGTTCCGGAGCCCTACCCGGAGCCCCTGCCCGGCGCCGACAAGATCGATCTGACCATCAACGCCGACGAGGGCAAGCAGTTCTTCGTGCGGCGGATCGATTTCTCGGGCAACACCACCACCCGCGACAAGGTCATCCGCCGTGAGCTGCTGATCGACGAGGGCGACGTCTACAACACCCACCTCTGGGAAGTGAGCATCCTGCGGCTGAACCAGCTCGGCTACTTCGAGCAATTGAAGAAGGAGGAAGCCGCCGAGATCAAGCGCGACACCCGCGCCAGCACCGTGGACCTCACCTTGAAGGTCAAGGAGCGGGGCAAGAACTCCGTGGGCCTGACCGGCGGCGTCTCCGGCATCGCCGGCAGCTTTGTGTCCTTCAACTACGCCACCAACAATTTCCTGGGGCTGGGCGAGACCCTCTCCATGGACTGGCAGTTGGGCGACCGCATCCGCGCGGTGACCTTCGGTTTCACGGAACCCTACTTTCTGGACCGCCCCATGCAGCTCGGGTTCACCGTGTTCACGCAGCGCTTCAACTTCGACCAGGGGCGCGAGGTTTCGCTGTTCAGCGGGCGCAACCTGATGCCGTACTATGAGGCCCTGGGCAAGGACAACCTGATGAACTACGTCTCCAACGGCCACGGCTTCACGGTTTACACCAGCTACCCGCTCAAGCGGAGCTTCGCGCGCCTGGGTTTGTCCTACAGTTTCAGCACCTCCCAGTACCAAGTGCTCAGCACGGCCGCCCGCACCTATTTCGACTACATCAACTTCCAGGGGCTGGGGGGCCCGAACTCGCTCACCGGCATCCGCACCAGCCAGATCATCCCCTCTTACAGCTACAACACCGTGAATCACCCCCTCACGCCCACCGGGGGCAAGGAGATCTCCCTCTCGGCGGGTTTTGCCGGCAGTTTTCTGGGGGGCAACGTCAACATGGTCCAGCCTACGGTGAGCCTGCGGTATTTCCGCCCGGCCTTCAAGAGCGGCCACGTCATCGGGACCCGTTTTATGGGCGCGTTCGTGAGCGGCTTCGGCGGCAAGGTGGCGCCGCCTTTCAACCGCTGGTACATCGGGGGCGAGCAGGACGTGCGGGGCTTCGAAATCTGGGGCATCAGCCCCGTCGCCTTCGTGCCCAGCGAGGCCCGCATCAACGTGCTCAACGCCGACGGCTCGGCCCGCCAGCAGAAGGTGATCGTGGACGGCCTGCCGCAGAACGTGCCCGTGACCCAGACCATCCCCATCTACCAGATGATCTTCCCCGGCGGCGATGCGCAGATGATCAGCAACTTCGAGTACCGCATTACCATCGCCGGACCGGTGACCCTGGCGGCGTTCTTCGACGCCGGCTTGAACAAGATGCTGCGGCCGAGCCAGTTGACCCTGAACCCCGACCGCCTCAAGCAGTTGAACTCCATGTTCCCGCAGGCGGGATTCGACGGGCGGGCGCGCATCGCTCCAGGCACGCAGCAGATCCGCACTTCCACCGGGCTGGAACTGCAAGTGCTGCTGCCGGTGGTCAATGCGCCGTTCCGCATATACTGGGCCTACAACCCCACCATCGTGCGGCAGTTCATCCAGCCGCCCATCGTGGCCGACCGCTCGCTGTTCCCCAACCAGGCCACCTTCATCAACTCGATTGCCCAGTTCGGCCAAGCCACGCCCTTCTGGGAGAAGCGCAAGACCTTCCGCTTCACCATCGGCCGGACGTTCTGAACGGGGCCGGGCGGCGGGGCAGCTATGGTATTATCAAAGATCCTTTTGGAGGAGTCCCGGTCGTGAAGAACAGCGCCCTTCAGGCATCGTTGCTCGCATTCGGCTTGGCCGCGCTCGCTTACGCGCAGGCGGGGCCGCCGCCCACCAAGGTGGGCATCATCCACATCCAGAACACCGTCATCAGCACCAAGGACGGGCAGAAGGCCTTCTCCGAGCTGCAAGCCCGGTTCGAGCCCCGGCGCAAGGAGATCGAGAAGAAGCAGGCCGAGATCACCGCGCTGCGCGACCAGCTTCAGAAAGGCAGCAACACGCTGAGCGAGGACGCCCGCCAGAAGCTCGTCCGGGACATCGACCAGAAGACCCGCGCCCTGAACCGCGACACCGAGGACGCCCAGAGCGAGTACGACCAGGAGCAGCAGAAGGTCCTCCAGGAGCTGGGCGAGAAGATCATGGCGGTGATCTACAAGTACGCCCAGGACAACGGCTACGCCGTGATTCTGGACATCAGCTCGCCGCAGACGCCGGTGCTGTACGCCGCCAACAACGTCGATCTCACCAACGACATCGTCTCGCTGTACGACAAGAGCGCGCCCGCCGCCGGCGCGGCTCCCGCGACCGGGCGACCCATGGCGTTCCCGCCCGCGGGGATCAAGCCGGCCTCCCCCGCCAGGCCGCCGGCCAGGAAGCAGCCCTGAGGCGTCCGGGCGGCCTCAGCGTGCCAGCCCCGCCTGGCGCAGGAAGCCGGCGGCCGCCTCGGCCAGCGGACGGCGCTGGACCTCGACTGCCCGGACCAGGGCCCGCAGCCCCTCCGTGGTGAACCTGCCGGTGAGCGCGGCGAGCGCCTGCCGGAGGCCGGGGTATCGCTCGAAGGCATCGGCGCGCACGGCCAGCGCCGCTTGGGCAGCAGGGAACGCGCCCCGGTCGTCCGGAAGCCACTTGAACCCCCCGGTGGCCAGCGAGGCGTCGGTGGGGCTGCCCGCCACCATGCTCACCTCGTTCCTGGCCAGCGCCCGGTAGAACGCGGCCGGGTCCAGGGTCTTCGGCGCCGCCGCCAGGGGCAGTCCGTAGACGCTCATCAGGCGCCGGAACAGGGTGGGTTGCTCGAGGAACTCCTGGCTGACGCCCAGCACCCAGCGTGGCGCGTAGCCCGCCGCATCGCCGAGGGTCTCGAGCTGGCCCGCCCGGGCGTCCTCCGCGCGAACGATCATGGCGAAGCCGCCGCTGAAGCCCAGCGGATCGAGCCATTCCACGGCCGAGCGAAGGCGGTACTCGTTGCGCACGCGCTCGAAGACAATCGAGGGATCGGTTTCGTGCGGCAGCTTGAGAACGATGGTCAGAGCCAGGCCGCTGTACTCCGCATAGAGGTCCACAGTGCCGGTGACCAGAGCCTGGTGCGCCAGCAGGGTGTCGCCCAGGTTCAGCTTGCGCTCGACCGGGAGGCGCAGTTTGCTCTCCAGGTGCTGCCCCACCACCTCCGCCAGGATCGCCTGCTCGGTCGAGCTCTTGGCGCCCACGGCCAGCGGCCGCCGCCGCGAGCAGCCGGCCCAAGAGGCCGCCGCCAGGGCGGCCAGCAGCTCCCGTCGCTTCAACCTCACCCTCCCGCGTCTCGGACGCTTGACCCTCTCATCTTAGCGGGACGGACCGTCCCGCGGTGCTACAATCGTGGCTCATGATCTCCGCCAGCTCGAGAAGGGAGCCCAGGATGCTGCGAGCTATCGTACTGATGATTGGTCTGGCCGCCGTGGGAGGACCGGCCGGTTCTCAGCCGCCCCCGCTCGAGGAGCTGAAGAAACAGGCTGTGGAGATGGTCGAGGCGCGGCGCGCGCTGACGCAGCAGATCGTGGACTCCATCTTCAGCTTCGCCGAGCTCGGTTTCCAGGAGCTGGAGACCTCCGCGTACCTCACCGGCGTCCTCGAGAAACACGGTTTCCAGGTGACGCGGGGCGCGGCCGGCATGCCCACGGCGTTTGTGGCTTCGTGGGGCTCCGGTAAGCCCGTGATCGGCTTCATGGCCGACATCGACGGGCTGCCGGAGACCTCGCAGAAGCCCGGCGTGGCCTACCATGCGCCGCTGCTTGAAAACGGCCCGGGGCACGGCGAGGGGCACAACTCCCAGCAGGCCGTCAACGTGACGGCGGCCATCGTGGTCAAGGAGCTGATGGAGAAGCACAAGCTCGCGGGCGCCGTGCGCGTGTATCCGGGCGTGGCCGAGGAGCTGCTGGCCAGCCGCACCTACATGGTGCTGGCGGGCCTGTTGCGCGACGTGGACGCCATGCTGAGCTGCCACATCGGCGCCGACTTCGGCACCGCCTACGGCCCCGGCGGCTCGGGCCTGGTTTCCACGCAGTACACCTTCCACGGGCGGAGCGCGCACGCGGCTGGGGCGCCCTGGGCCGGCCGCAGCGCCCTGGACGCCGTCGAGCTGATGGACACGGCCTGGAACTTCCGCCGGGAGCACCTCCGTCCCGAGCACCGCTCGCACTACGTGATTGTGAACGGGGGCGACCAGCCCAACGTGGTCCCGCCGGTGGCCACGGTGTGGTATTTCTTCCGCGAGTGGGACTACGACCGCATCCGCGAGCTGCACGAGATCGGCACGCGCATCGCCGGCGCCGCCGCCCTGATGACCGACACCACCATGACCGAGCGCGTGCTGGCGGCCACCTGGCCGGGCCACTTCAACCGGCCCCTGGCCGAGGCGCTCCACGCCAACATCAAGCGCGTGGGCATGCCCGAGTGGTCCGAGGCCGACGAGAAGCTGGCGCGGGCGGCTCAGGCCGAGTTGAAGGCCAAGCCGCAGGGGATGAGCAAGCAGATCAGAGAGTTAAGCCCGCCGGGGACGGAGCGCGGCGGCGCGGGCTCGGACGACATCGCCGAGGTCTCCTGGAACCTGCCCACGGTCGTGCTGCGGTTCCCGGCCAACATTCCCGGCATGATCGGCCATCACTGGTCGAGTGGCATCGCTATGGCCACGCCCATCGCCCACAAAGGCTCGACCGTCGGCGCCAAGGCCCAGGCGCTCACGGCGCTGGACCTGCTGCTCAACCCAGAACTGCTGGCCACCGCCCGCCAGTACCTCGCCGAGCAGACCAAAGAGGTCCAGTGGAAGTCGCTGATCCCGGAAGGCACGCAGCCGCCCATCGACTTGAACCGCGAGAAAATGGAGCGCTTCCGGCCCCAACTCCAAAAGCTGCGCTACGATCCCGTCAAGTTCAAGACCTACCTGGAGCAATTGGGCCTCGAGTACCCCACCGTGCGGTAGGGGCCGGGCAGGGCGCGGGGTCTCTGGTAGGCTCGAATTGCGCCGTGCAGGGCGCGGAGTCGGGCAGCATGCAAGCGCTGGCGTTCTGGAAGGCGGTGACCATGGACCAGGCGGATTTCCTGGAGGGGCTGATTTCTGTCCTCGAGGGGAATGGGATCCGGTACTGCGTCATCGGGGGCCAGGCGGTGAATGCCTACGCAGAGCCGCTGGTGAGCCTGGACCTGGACCTGGCAGTGGCGGCAGAGGATCTGGAGACGGCCGAGTCTGTGTTGCGGCGGCAGTTCCAGGTGGAGAAGTTCGCGCACAGTCTGAACGTGTCGCAGCCGGGCTCGCGGCTCCGCGTGCAGGTCCAGACCGATCCGCGGTACGCGGCGTTCGTGGAGAGGGCGGCGGTGCGCGAGGTGCTGGGCCTGCGCCTCCCAGTGGCGAGCATCGAAGACGTGCTGCAAGGGAAGGTGTGGGCGGCACTGGATCCGGAACGGCGGGCCAGCAAGCGGCGCAAGGACCTGCTGGACATCGAGCGGATTCTGGAAGCGTGCCCCTCCCTGCGGGAGCGCCTACCGGCGGAGATCGGGAAAGTGCTTTCAGAATGAACCCGGCAGCGACACCCAGTTACTGTCGGATCGTGGGCGGCAGACCGGGGTCAGCGGGCCGGCAGGTGCGAGCTCGCAGGCAGGCTTACAGCGCGGACTACGTGATCGCACGATTCGCAACCGTTCGGCCGGAGGGGGCGTCGCGGCAGGAGCCGGACGATCCTCACCAACTCGTGGGGTTTGCGGAGGGAAGCGAGAAGACGCGGATGCTGTTCCGGCGGAGCTGCATCAACCGCGCGCTGCAAGCTTGCAATGAGGCCACCGGAATGCGTTTCTATGGAAGGGGGTGCTCGATCACCGGCTGGCGCAGGCAGAGATCGACGGCATGCGGGAGCTGCGGGTGTTGAGGGCGATGGGGCCGGGTCCGTGAGTGCGGGAGAGACGCCCAGCAGTGCTTCGCCGAGCAGACCAAGGACATTCAGTGGCAAGCCCGTGTGGTATCCGAACGGCCCAGACCTTAGTCCATCCGTACCATAACCATTAGACCTTGCACAGTCCCTTCCCTAGAAGGTAAAGTTGAAAGCGAATTCCTGCTCCCTCGAGGACGGCAGGGCGCCAGCCATGGCTGTATTACACGCCGAAGCGGAACGCGGCTCCTGGATGGTCCAAGGACATCCGGTCCGCATCGATTACTCCGCGGCGCTGATCGAAGAGATCTGCGCCGCGGCGGTGGAGGGGCTGTCGCGCATGCGGCGCGGCGGCGTGGAAGTCGGAGGGGTCCTGTTCGGCACTCACCGCGGCCGCGAGGTGCAAATCCTGGCGTTCCGTCCGACCTCCTGCGAGCATGCCTACGGGCCCTCTTTTACCTTGTCGGAAAAGGACTTGCGGGCGTTCGAGGAACTGCTGGAAGCGGCCAGGCACGACACGACGCTGCGCGGCCTCGATCCCATCGGCTGGTACCACTCGCACACCCGGAGCGAGATCTTCCTGGCCGAGGAAGACCTGGACCTTTACAGCCGCTACTTCCCCGAGCCGTGGCAGGTGGCCATGGTGATCCGCCCCGCCCAGTTCGGACCGAGTCGCGTGGGGTTCTTCTTCCGGGAGGTGGACGAATCGGTGCGGTCGGAGGCCAGCTACCTGGAATTCCCGGTGAGGCCGCGGCGGCGCGCGGCGCCTCCTCCACCGGTCGAGCGGCCCGGCGAAGACGTGCCCGCCCGGGATGCTAACCATCGCCCCATGCCGCCAGCGGTGGCGCCGCCCGGCAACGGCTCGGAACTGGCCAAAGAGGCGCCTCCGCCTCCCCCGCCCCCGTCCTTCGCGCTGATGGAGCCGAGAGTCTCGTGGAAATGGATCTGGCTGGTGCTGGCTCTGTGCCTGGCGATGGCCGCCGGCGGCTACACCGCCAGGTTTGTGTGGCGGCGTCCCGCCGCGCAGTCCCTGTCGCTCCGGGTGATGGACATGGACGGGCAGTTGCTCATCGAGTGGGATCGCGCCTCTCAACCCGTTCAGCAGGCCAGTCGAGCCTCCTTCGAGATCCAGGATGGCGAGGAGCGGCAAGTCGTGGAAATGGACGGCGACCGGCTCCGCGAGGGCAGCATCACCTACGCCCGGCGCTCCGAAAGAGTGGACGTGCGCTTCCGCGTCGAGCGGCCGGGAGCCCAGCCTGCCGAGGAGTTCATCCGCTTCCTGGGCCAGCCGCCGCCCGCCAAGCCCGCCATCGATCAGGCCGAGGCCATCCGCCAGCGGGACCAGCTTCAGCAGCAGGTCGAGCAGATGCGCGCCGACCTGGCGCGCAAGAACGCCCAAATCCGCCGGCTCCAGCAGCGCCCGGCCCGGCCCGCACAAGACTGAGAAACCGCGGCTTAGTTCCCGTGGTGTTGCGCACTCACTGAGCCGGATCGTCTTGAGCGCCACGGTGCGGCCTGGCACGGTATCGAAGGCGCGATAGACCACACCCATCCCGCTCTGGCCCGCCTTTTCTCGCGCCGCTGCGGTTAAATAGGAGCTGCGGAGTCTCCAACCATGTCTACTCTGGTGACTGGCGGGGCCGGCTACATCGGCAGCGTGATGGTGGAGTTGCTGCGCGAGCGCGGCGAGGCCGTGGTGGTGCTCGACAGCCTCTGCCGCGGGCATCGCGCGGCGGTGGACCCGGCGATCCCCTTCTACCGGGGCGAGGTGGGGGACGGCGCGCTGGTGGAGCGCATCGCTCGGGAGCACCGAGTGGACGCCTGCATTCACTTCGCGGCGCTGGCCTTGGTGGGCGAATCCGTGGCCGACCCGGCGCGCTACTGGGAGAACAACGTCGCGCAGGGCGCCGCCTTGCTGGCCGCGCTGGCCGCCGCCGGCGTGCGCCGCTTCGTGTTCTCCTCGACCTGCGCGGTCTACGGAGAACCCAAGGTAGTCCCCATTCCTGAAGACCATCCGCAGTGGCCGGCCAACCCCTACGGCTGGTCCAAGTTCTTCCTGGAGCGCATGCTGGAGAGTTACGACCGCGCTTACGGTTTCAAGTTCGTTTCGCTCCGCTACTTCAATGCCGCGGGCGCCACCCCGCGCCACGGGGAGCACCACCAGCCGGAGACCCACCTGATTCCCAACGTGCTGGCCGCCGCCCTGGGCCGCCTCCCGCGCGTCTCCGTGTTTGGGAGCGACTACCCGACGCCCGACGGCACCGCTGTCCGGGACTACATCCACATAGGGGATCTGTGCACCGCGCATGTCCTGGCGCTCGAGTACCTCCGCGGCGGCGCCTCGGAGTTCCTCAACCTGGGCGCCGGCCAGGGCTACTCGGTGCTCGAGGTGATCGAGACGGCGCGGCGCCTCACCGGCCGGCCCATACCGGTGAAGCTGGAGCCGCGCCGCGCGGGCGATCCCGCGCGCCTGGTGGCCTCCTCCGCGCGCGCGCGCCGCGTGCTGGGCTGGACGCCCGCCTATCCCGAACTCGAAACCATCATCCGCACCGCCTGGCACTGGCGCCAGGCGCACCCGGAGGGATACGAAGCGGAAAGGATCTGACAGCCTTCGGCGGGGCTGAATGGCGCTGCTCTCGCAGGCGCCTCCGGAGCCTCATCCCACGGTTCTGGCCCGGGCAGGCAAGTTTTCCGCGCTTCCCGACGATATCACCAGCGTGGGCGCCGGGGGTATTGGTGTGAGCAGCGAGGACCTGGTTCTGCGCGGCCTGGACCGGCTCCCTCCCTTCTCCCCCATCCTGAACCGCCTGATGGCCTCCCTGGCCCGCGAAGACGTCTCCTTTCGCGAGCTGTCCGACGTCATCGAGAAGGACACCGTGGTGGCGGGCAACCTCCTGCGCCTGGTCAACTCCGCGCTATACGGCTTCTCGGGCACGGTGAACTCGGTGCGGCACGCGGTGGC
>Ga0315285_10004737_pt1 | contig 14101 bp, 17 predicted proteins | sample YL17G09_36_MG_FD_203698 | JGI IMG/M metagenome (GOLD analysis project Ga0315285, IMG submission 203698) | Sediment microbial communities from Yellowstone Lake, YNP, Wyoming, USA - YL17G09_36 | ecosystem: Environmental > Aquatic > Freshwater > Lake > Sediment | place: USA: Wyoming | collected...
AACTTACTGAATCCTGCTTTAAAATAAAAATGTATTAAACTTTTATATAATTTGTGGATGCATCAATACCTGCACAATTTTAGATTACAATATCAATTTTTTTAATCTAATTCTATTTATTTAAAGTAAATTTTTAATTAATTTTTTCTATAAATCATTTAACTATCTTTTAATTTCTTTCTTTCAGCTCTTTCACTTTCCAATTTTGAAACTAAATCATATAGCTTTTTTATGTTACCCTTAGACATCTGGAATTTATCTATATATGGACAATCTTTATCAAATACAGCACATTTCTTATCCTTATCATAAATAATAGGATATATTTTACATCCTTTAGGTTTATTATCATAAATTGTACATATAATACCATTATGAAAGACACATCTACCATCGATATTTTTTAATTGTAACCAATAGTCTTTTTCAATAACAAAAAAATTAGTATCAAATCCCAATTTTTTAATTCTGGCTATATCTTGACTTGATAAAGGCATACTAGTTTCTAAGCAACATTGAATACATTTGTAATTTATGCAACAACTTTTCATATTATCAATCTTTTTCAGTATTTTCTAATTTGATACAATTATTAATTTATACCTATTTTCACTTATATATCCCTATATTTTAACTTAGATTGAAAAGAATTGTTGCACCAAATCATAATCAACTTCTTAGTTTTTTAACAAGTAAAGCAACTCGTCTACCAAGTTTTGCAGCGTTAATAGCAGTCTGCTTATTAGGAGCCCCTTTGCACGTTATACCATAATGACCAGAGGCATCTAAAGGATCACCAACAATAATCATTCCATATATCAACATAGCTTGGATTATAGATATTATTGTTGTTTCACCTCCTCCAGATTTATCTCCAGAGGTTGCAAATGCAGCACCAATTTTATCTCCCATCTGTTTTCGGACACCAACGTATTTATCAAAGACTTTTTTTAATTCAGCGGCCATTGTACCAAAATAAACAGGAGAACCAGCAATTATACCATCTGAAGTAATGAAATCATCCTTAGTAACCTTAGATACTGGTTTTAATACACATTCTACATCTTCTACTTCATGAATACCCTTGGTTATTTCTTCAGCGAGTTTTTTGGTATTCCCTGTTTTTGAATAATACATTACTAATACCTTCATAATTAACCTCTCAAAATTTCAAAACAATTACCTATTTATAACTCTATTTTTTTTAACCTTTCATAATATTAAGGTTGATAGTTTTATGCGACTAAGGTATAAACCTCCTTTAAACAAGAAATATTTTCATACAAAGCGTAAGATAGACAAAAAAGATATGATATTTCTTAAAAATAAAATAGAAATTATTAAACAAAAGAGAATTAAAAAAGAGTTAGAAGAAAAAGAAAAGAAAACATTTTGGTATAAATGAAAAATTAATTGGGAATAAAATTCAACTTTTTACCTTATTTATATTTTCAATCTCTTTGAAATATTTACGACAACTCCTTCTAACTATTGCCATTTGTTGTTGAGGAATTCTATAAGAATTCTGAGCATATTCAACGGCAAAAACCAGTCCATGGATAAAAGCACCTAGGTTGTACTTATTTTCTTTACTAAGTTTAAATATGTCATCTGCAACTTTTATAGCATCACCAATGGTATAAGTTTCAGATTTAGTATTCTGATTAATTTTCTTTTTATGAGCCATGTCGCTCCGTATAAATCAAAACTATATATTTGTTTTTAAAAATTATTTATTAAAAAAGGAAGGATTGGCTGGCCTCACTAGGAGGGGATGGGATGCACTCTAACAAAACTACCAGCTCGATTCCTTCCAATTTGTAATATAATGCATTGTTTTAAGTAGCTTTTTCGCAGATAAATATGTAAAAACATATGTAGTTAAGCTCAAATATTTATTATTTAACTATTTATCAATACTATAGAGTAACCTATCTTAAATTTCTAATTTTAAGTTAATTATAATTTATATTTCTAATAAGTTTTTATAAGATATATAAAAAATGTTAATACGAAACTAAAAATGAAATATATCTTTCAACAAACCAAAGCTTTTAAATAATCTGATATTTATAAGAGAATAATTCAAAAAATTTTCGCTACAAAATATTATAACAGTTATGGTGAATTTATGCCACTTTATATAAATGTTGATTTAACAGAAAAACAAAAAAAAGAAATGGAATCTATCCCAGCCTCATCTTGGTTTGTAAAGGTAATATTTAATAATGCTGAATCACCCAATCATCCAATACAAAAACTAGAAGAAAATTTTGAAATGAAACAATTATTGGTAAAAGATTGGATTAAAAATTCTGTTAAGGGAAAGACTGTTTTGGATCTTTTTTCTGCTAATGGCGCATTTTCATTCATCGCTGCTCTTTCTGGTGCAAAAAAAGTATTAGGTGTAGAATTTTCTAAAGAAAGAATAAGATGTGCTGAATTTATTAAAGATACTATTGATACAAATTGTGAAATAAATTTTATGCATGGTGATGTTTACAATATTACACAATACTTTAATGAACAGTTTGATGTGGTCCTTTGTTTTGGAGGATTATATCATATAGCAGATCCGCCCTTTATTTTAACAAATATTAGGAAATTAACAAAAGACAATTTAATTTTGCAGACAGCTCAAGTCTTGCCATATCCTTTTAATTATGCAAAATTTATTGTTAGACGTAAGGATCTGACTAAAAATGGTTTAACAAGTATTCGCAAAGGTTATGGAACATGGCATTGTTCGCCTATGTGCTTAAGAGAAATAATTGTACATGCAGGATTTAAAATTGTTGAAGAAAAGAGACCACCTTTATTGAAACGTTTTCGTTATAAATGGTACTCAGTATTTTGTGAGCCAGTATAGATCTACTAAAAATTATTGTAAAATTTATTTTTATTTATGGTAATCTTTATAAGTTTATACTAGGTAACCAAATTACAAATAAATATAGGAGAAAAATTAAAGAATAGCAACATTAAAAATATGGTTATAGGAATGATTTAAAAATGAAAAAGTTAGAGAAACATTTGTTTCGGGAAAGCACTTTAAAAGATGAGTTGTTATATCTTACAGGACGGCATAGAGGCGGTCTGAAATCTACGGAAAAACTTGTGGAATTATGTCATCTTGAACATGGTGGATATGTCCTTGATGTTGGATGTGGAGTTGGTACAACCCCTTGTTATCTTGCAAAAAAATACGGATGTAAAGTAGTTGGTGTAGATTTAAATGAAAAAAAGATTCAATGGTCAAAGGAAAGAGCAGAAAAAGAAGTTATTGATGATTTAGTTGAATTTAAAGTAGCTGATGCACAAAATCTACCCTTTGAAGAATATCTTTTTGATGTGGTTATTGCTGAGGCTGTTAATGTTTATGTGAGCAATAAACAGAAGGCATTAAATGAATATGTTAGGGTACTAAAACCAGGTGGATATGTTGGACTTCATGAAGGTACCTGGATAAGGACACCTACCAAGGAAATAATTGATTTATTTATAAAAACTAATCAACAAGTTTTTAGTGCTGGATTTCAAGGATATGATTACTGGATGAACGAATTTACTTCTGATGGATGGGTAAACTTATTAAAAAATGCTGGATTAAAAGAAATAAATGCAACATCCTATAAATCAACCTCTAAAACAAGATTAGATGGATTAAAAACAATTGGTCTTAAACATATTACTAAAGCATCATTTCTTTATATTATCAGTCCAACGTTTCGTAAAATGATAAATAAGAATGTACCAAAAGAAATCCTTGAATATTATGGTGATGGTATATTTGTAGGAAAAAAAGTTTAATAGAACTTTTATTTACATTTCATTTTTGTTTTCTAGGTTTTAAATAATAAATTATTATAAGTATTATTTGTTTGGAAAAATAATCAATTGCTAAAATTGTGTTTTTTTAAAAATAATTGTTCATTAATTTTCTAAAAATGTTAAATAGCCTAATCTAATACTAAAACACCGACAAGTATTTAGTAATTTTATCTATACTTTGCGAGGGGTTGGTAAATTTGTTTGATGTAGAAAACTTAAGAAAAGATTTTCCAGTGCTTGAAACAGGTGTTGTTTATCTAGATAATGCATCAAGTACTTTAACACCAGAACCTGTTTTGCAAAAAATGCTTGAGTTTTATCATGAATACAGAGCCAATGTTGGACGTGGGGCTTATGAATTTTCTCGTAAATCAACATTTGAATATGACCAAGCTCGTAAGAAAGTTGCAAAATTCATAAATGCTAGATCTGAGGAAGAAATTACTTTTACCAGAAATACCACCGAGGGAATTAATATCGTTGCAAATGGTTTGAAATGGCAAAAAAATGATAAAGTAGTAACTACTCTTATGGAGCATCATTCTAATTTTATTGTTTGGTTACGTTTAAAGCAAAGGCATGGTGTTAAGGTAAATGTTGTTAATCCAAGAGAAATTATTGAAAATGGTGTTTTAGATCCACTAGAATTTGAAAAAATTATTGATGATAATACAAAGATTGTAGCACTTACTCACATTTCAAATGTTTTTGGTGAAATTGAACCTGTTGAAAAAATAACTCAAATTGCACATGAGCATGGTGCATACACTGTTATAGATGCAGCTCAGTCTGTTCCCCATATTAAGGTAGATGTTCAAAAGATTGGATGTGACTTCATGGCTTTTAGCGGGCATAAAATGTGTGCACCTACTGGTTGTGGAGTACTTTATATTCGGAAGGAACTAGTTGATCAGGTTGAACCCTCCTATATTGGTGGAGGGACAATAGTTGATGTAGATGTCGGCAGTTACACCTGCTATTGCAGAAGCTTTAGGTATGGGTACTGCAGTTGATTACTTAAACAATATCGGAATAAATAAAATAGAAGATTACGAAAGGAAACTAACTAGAGAACTCTATAAAGGTTTTGAGCAAATTAATGGAGTAACCACCTATGGATCTGACCCAAAAAATAAAATTGCTCTCATATATTTTAATATAAATGGCTTTGCACCGCGTGATGTATCCATTGAACTTGATAAGTTAGCAAAGATCATGGTTCGTGCAGGACATCACTGTGCGTTACCATTGATTAAATGTATTGCTGGAAAAAATGGTACAGTTCGCGCTTCCGCTTACTTCTACAATACAAAAGAAGAAATAGAACTGCTTTTACAAACAACAGAAGAAATTGCTAAGCGTTCATCGAGTTCGAAAGATTTATAGTAAGGCTGTTTGAACCCTTTAAGAATAAAGAAGAAAAATATTTAATATCATGGCGGGGGTCTAGATCTGGAAGTTTAGAATAAACATTTTTTGCATATTCTTTTACTTCCTCCCTCAATCACCATACTAGACCCCTTAAATTTTTATTTTTTTTTGAAATTTGAAATCAATGTAAAAAAACAGGTTTATAAATAGTAAGATTATCTTTGGAATAATGTGGTGATGGATAATGGATGATTTTCATTACTGGTTTAATTTAGTTGAATTGTTAATTATTGTTGTTATTATTATTGTTGGGATTTTTTTTGCTTATCGTAGGTTCACAATTCTTAAGCAGGTTTTTGAATCACAGGCATTGAAGCGCAACGGATCTGTTACTGGAAGTTTCATGCGTTATAACTTAACCTTTTCATACCGTGATTCCCCTATTACTGTCTCTGAATATCCTGGTAGTAAATATCAATCAGCGTATACTCGTGTTGTTACTAGTGTAAAAAACCCAGGATTGCAACATGTGAAAATTTATTGTGAAACCCTAGCATCTGATATTGGTAAGAAACTTGGCAAGCAAGAAATTCAAATTGGAATTAATGAATTTGATGAAAAATTTATGATACAGGGGACCGATGAGTATTTTGTAATTAATCTTTTAACCAGCAATATTCAGGATAAATTGTTGGCATTACGGGGTTATAGACCCACTGTTACACTTGAAAATAGTGAGCTTAAGGTGAATGTACCAAGAGTCTTAAAAACTGATGAGGGATATGATCTCCTTATAGATGCTGCACTAATAATAATCGATAGATTAATTGAAATCCAATAGTTATAAAATAATAAGAATATTTTTTATAAAAAAAAATAGGAAAATATATAGTAAAAAGGTATATCTTATAGAACCAAACCTTATTTTGTAAAGAAATTAGAATAAACAAAATTGCAATAAAATAGGTAATTAAAATATCAACCTTACGCCGCCTACCGGACTCGAACCGGTGACCGCTCGGTTAACAGCCGAGTGCTCCACCAACTGAGCTAAGGCGGCAGATAAACAACTTTTTAGCAAAAGGTGAATACCGAACCATTTTAAAAGATTACGTGTCAAACTCCATAACGCTCTGAACGTTTTAATTCTTTCATTTGAGTTTCAACAAATCTATACACAGTAGCATGTTTACTACCTGTTAGAAGCATATCCATTGCTTTTTTAAGGATATTCATCCTACCAGCATCAGATATTATTGAGACTGTATGACCATAAACCGATATTTTAGAATCAGTAAGGTCTTCTAAAACACTTTTGGTTTTACCTTCCTTACCAATGACTCTGCTTTTTAGTCTTTTAACGTGAACCTCTTTTTTACCAACATAATCATAAAGATCAAAAACAAAAAAATCTGCATCGTCATCCATTAATCTTATACTGTTCTGTGGTGAAAAACCTCTACCAATTGCTTTAATAATATTTTCTATTTTTATTACCATTAATGGATCCTCAACTTCATGGTCATCAATAACTACCTCTCCTAGTTTTGAATCAATATTAATCTGTAATCCGGATCTTTCCTCTAGAAGTTTTTTTGTTTCACCATTATGGCCAATTAAAACTCCAATTCGTTCTATTGGAACTTTTTGATATTTCATATCCATCACGATTTTTTCTTTGTTATAGTATTATATATTTTATTTTCATCAGCCTGTATATCGAACTTCTTGAAGTAATTTACTAAGTTATGGATATCTCTTTTTAAAAATTCTTGTGCATTTGGATGCTCTACAAGAACACCCTGCCCTAAATCAATTAAATATGGTTTATTTTTGTGCATAAGTACATTATAAGCACTAAAATCTCCATGTACTAATCTTGCTTTATTATACATTTTTGATATAAAATCAATGAGAATATCAAATATTTCTTTTGGGTTTTTTAAAGTTACATCTCTTAGAAGAGGAGCTGGCTTATTAGAACTCCCGATATATTCCATAATTAATACGTTATTACTATATTTAATAGGTCTAGGTGCTCTAACACCAGCTTTATGCAACCGTTCTAGATTTTTAAATTCCTTTTTTGCCCATGCAAAAACAATATCTCTTCTTGTCCTATGTATAGATTTAAAACGCGGATCTCCAAGTATATAGTCTGAAATATGTTTAAATGTCGATGTTGAAGTTCGGTAAATCTTTACTGCAACAAATTTTTTATCAGGTGTTATACCTCTGAAAACATTACCTTCTTTACCTGTTGAAATAGGAAAATCTAGTATATCAATTACTCTATCTGAGATGAATTTTTCTAAAGTATGAAGTGTGGATTTATCAAAAACTTCATCCTGAGTTTTTCTATCAGCACCAACTCTGCTTATCATAGCCTGTAGTTCTTTATCTAGCTTTTTAAGGCTTTTTTCATCTAAAAATTTATCAGAAGACATCAATTTCCTCTGGTAGTAATTTTCTTCTACTTAGAATTACTGCTTGAGTTCGTCTATACCTAAAAATTATATCTGCTTTTTCATTTTGTATATCCCATGGTTTAATAATTACTAAATCACCGGTTCTGACTCGTTGTTTCCTTTTCATTCTACCTGGTATACGACCCATCCGTGATTTTCCATCTGCACAAACAACATTTATTCTTGAACCACCCATTAGTCTATCAGCTATTGCAAACATTTCATTATTATTTTTATTTGGCAGCTTTAAACGTATATATTCCTCTTGTCCTTCTGCTGTCTCTTCTTTGTACACTAAATCACAAACTCTTTAACCCTATACAATAACAAGTATTATTAAACTTTTACCAAAAAGGAAAGCTAAAGGTTCAACTTATCCGATATCTGTTTAAGCGTATTTAGGACTAATTCTAGAAAAACTTCAAGTTCTATACCAATATCGATACAAAGTTGAATTTTGTTTCTTTTGTATCTCGTAGCAAAAGATGGATCATTGAATTTTTTAATTAGTATCTCAAAATCTACTGCAGCTATTTTCTTTGAAGGCATAGAGTGTGCCGTAGCAATAACAAACCCAGTGGTTGCATCTGCAGCTATCAAGGATTTATCAAGGGATGATATTGGGATGTAATCAGTATACATATAGTTGTTTGCCCTTATTGCATTAACACCACGCTCTGGAAGTAAATCCTCTAAAAGCTGAGCAGAGAGAGTTCCGCGCTTTTCCGGGTCACTACTTGTGTATTCATAATCCAGGTTATGAAGAAGACCCGTTAAGCCCCAAAGCTCTTCGTCTCTATCAAGTCTTTTAGCTATTTCTCTTAAAACAGCTTCTACAGCAAAAGATTGCCTTAGGTTATTTTCATCCCTAATATATTTTTTAAGCAATATAAAAGCTTCTTCTCTATTTATCATTATGAATCATTGTATGCATCAAAATTGTTTTAAAACTTTTGGATTTTAAAAAAACTAGTTATGCTTTTTTAAAAAGAAAAATTTGCAATCGATATTTTTCCTTATAATTAAGCTAGGTTTTAGCCCCAAGATGATTGCTTTTGGAATCGTGTTAGATCTATTGCATCCCAATCGTCAAAATCGTATTTACCATGTGTGCCATCAGAGTAATCAATCAGCCAATATACATTATGATAATTCATACAACTTTGATAGTTACGATATTTAAAGTGATTTGTGTAACCATGTCCTGGACCACTAAGACCAAGGGAATGACCTAATTCGTGCATCGTTATCCCTGCATAGGATTTAGCTCGCATATATTCCTTACTAAAACTTCCATGTCTAATAATATTGTAGATAGGCCAATTATATATTGGATTTACTTCCATAATATCTGTCGAGAGTTCAAGACTATCAACATAAAAATTATCGCCAATACGATTCCCAAAGGTGTATCCTGTATGTGGGCCGTTATAAACTAAAATTGCATAGTGAAATATTCCTCTTCGCCAGTTGTTAGCATCATTATGAAGGAAATAATCTTGATATAACTGCTGTACCTCTTCATAGGTTGTAACAGAGTCAAATGGTATATTTTTTTCACCACCGCCCATATATCCATCGTCTATACAAAGAAAAATATTACGTTTTCCATATGCATCTCGTAATAAGTCTTTTGATAATTCCGGTAAAAACCCTCCCTGACCCATAGGACCTATTTCCATCTGGTCCAATTCAATAAAGATATCTTGACGGAATGGATCAGATCCCCATTTAGAAGTAAGATATTCTTCTGTGTTTTGTAAACCATCTTCATCTGGATCAAAATTAGCATGATCCTCCCATATAAAAGGATCATAAAACCAGTAATATTCCCATTGATGACCATAGTGTAAATAAAATGTATTACCCCATTTCCACTCCCATTCTATTGGAACACCATCACTATCGTTATCCCAAAAGGTATTGTCTACATTTGGATCTGTATGATAAATATATTTTTCAGTCCAAGAAGGAATACCATCTCCATCTTCATCATTTTGGGTAATATCAAATATGAGTTCACAGTCTCTATCGTTCTTATAATATGTACCATCATCACAACCATTTAAACGGCCATAACCACTAAAATCACTGCCCCAGCCAGGATTAGGACTAATGAAATCATCACCAATCCAATGCCCCGTTTTTAAGTCATAAATTATATCTACATCACGCTTATCAAGAAAACTATTATCATAGATACAGCATATATCACATAATTTATCTAATCCGGGATTCCAATCCCATAATTGAATTTTAATGGTAACATTTTCTGTATTATCAGGAATATCAACAGTTATTGACCAGGTTTCATTCACATATTTTTGATTGTACCAAATTTTACTTTTAAATTGTTCATCATTAACAAATATCTTAACATAAAAATCTGGATCACCTATTATATCAATTTTATCAAATGCTCGAATTTCTTTTAGTGTAAATGTAATTTTATAGTCAGTTTTATCATCAAGAGGAGGTAAGTTAGTAATCACTTTTTTTATTTCATTGTTTTCATCTATAAAATAATAGATGCTATCTCCCTTTTGATCTATAGCCTCAATATCTTGAGTAGAATTTATTATAGTTGATAATGCTGAAGCATTTGCAGGTAGTAAAAGTAATCCCAGTAGCATTAAGCATATTATTTGTTTTGCACTAATTTTCATAAATTTTTGCCTCCCATGATTTGGTATATAATTATATCAATAGTTAATATTTATAATTTTCTAAATTATATATAATATAAACTATTTTTAAATTCTCTTGTTATATTAACGGCTGTTAATTACTATATTGGATATATAATTTTTGGTACAATATATAATGCATCAATTTACTCCTTTGATAATACAAACTTTAGAATTATTGACTATTTAAAAAGATTTATTAACATAAGATATAATTAGTTAGTAAATAATTTATCTTGTATGAGGGTGCAATAAATGCTTGTTGAAGAAGTTATGACAAGGAATGTTGTCACTATAGACTGTAATAAAACAGTAACTGATGCTTGCGAGGTTTATAGTAAAAATAAAGTCGGCTGCCTTGTTGTTATGGATAATGATATCATAGTTGGAATAGTAACAGAAAGAGATACAATTGAACGAGTCATACTACAAAATAGAGATCCTAAAAAAACAAAGGTTAGAGAGATTATGTCACAGAATATAAAAACAATCCATGCCTTGGCACCTCTAGAAAAAGCCGCTCAAATCATGAAAGAAAACAATATAAAAAAACTACCAGTTATTTTAAACAACGAAATAGTAGGAATAGTTACAGAAACAGATTTATCACGTACAATAACAGCTTTTACTGAAGCAATAGACGAGCTAATAGAATTTTATACTGATAGTAAAAATAATATTGAAAAAATTTTAGATGACTGGGGAGATTTAATTATTAGATTAAAAGCCTATAAAAAATTGACACCTTACAAAAAAATTGATATTTTAAAAAGAGAAGGTATAGAAACTATTGGTGATACCTTTTAATGCTTCTTTTTACATTTCCAGATTCTAGTTAAAATGGTATTAGACGATTTAGGTAATTCCCTAAAGGGAACCTTAAAGAAGATAGCTAATGCAGTTTATGTAGATTCAAAACTTATAAAAGAAGTAGTTAGAGATATACAGAGGGCATTACTTCAAGCAGATATTAATGTAAAACTTGTTTTAGAACTATCAAAAAAGATTGAAAAACGTGCTTTAGAAGAAAAACCACCTGCCGGTATGAGTAATCGAGAGCATGTAATTCATATTGTTTATGAAGAGTTAGTTAAAATTCTTGGAGAATCTAGAGAATTACCAATTAAAAAACAAATCATTATGATGGTAGGTCTTTATGGTCAGGGTAAAACTACAAGCTGCGGAAAACTTGCAACATATTTTAAAAAGAAAGGACTTAGACCTGTACTTATAGCTGGAGATGTTCATAGACCTGCTGCTTATGAGCAGTTAAAACAGATAGCAGAGCAAGTAAATGTACCTTTTTATGGAGTAAAAAATGAAAAAAATGCAGTTAAAATTGTAAAAGATGGACTCAGCAAGTTTAATAGAATAAGTGATGTCATAATTGTAGATACTTCTGGAAGACATAAACTTGAAAATAATCTAATTGATGAAATGAAAGATATTTTTAAAACTATTAAACCAGATGAAAAACTACTTGTTATGGATGCTGCTACTGGGCAACAAGCTGGTCCTCAAGCAAAAGCATTCAATGATGCGATAAATATCACTGGTATTGTCCTAACAAAGCTAGATGGTACTGCTAAAGGTGGTGGTGCACTAAGTGCTGCAGCAGAAGTTGGTGCCCCTATTGTTTTTATTGGTACTGGTGAGCACGCAAATGATTTCGAGAAATTTGAACCTGCTGGATTTATATCACGTTTACTAGGTATGGGTGATATTAAATCATTGCTTGAGAAAGCTGAGGAAAGTCTGAAAGGAAAAGATGCAGAAAAAACTGCTAGACGTATCATGTCTGGTAAATTCACCTTACATGATATGTATGATCAGATAGATATGTTGTCAGGTATGGGATCTCTAAGGAAGATAACAGAAATGCTACCAGGTGGTTTTCCAGGAAAAGGTAGAGTAAAGCAAGAGGATATGGATAGTACTGAAATCAAACTTCAGAAGTTCCGTGTTATAATGGACTCCATGACTGATGAAGAGATGAATGATCCAAATATCGTTCGTGCTTCACGTATTAAACGTATTGCGAGAGGATCAGGTGTAGAAAATAAAAATGTTAAGGAGCTTCTTAAATATTATAATATGACAAAGAAAATGATGAAGGGTTTCTCTGGTAATCGTAAGATGAGGAAAAATCTAATGAAGCAATTACAGTTTGATAAATAAGCTATTTTTAAAAATTTGATTATGCTGTTTAAAAACCAAGAGCAAGTAATTGAAAATGGGCAAACTTCAGAATTAAAAAAGATAAGAAAAGACATTTTTGATATTCTTGCGTCTGCTCTAAATGCAGTTAATCCATATGATGCTGTTAAATCAAAATTTGATGGAGAAAGCATTGTTTTTAAGTCTGAAACAATTGATATCTCAGATTTTAAAAACATTTATTTAATAGGTTTTGGGAAAGCAAGCGTAAGCATGGCTCAGGCAGTATGTGATTCTGTAAATATTAAAAATGGAGCTGTTATCACAAGTGATCCAAGTAATAGAGTTCAAAATAATTCTGTATCTACTTTTGTTGGAAGTCATCCTATACCTAATCAGAAAAATATAGAATATACAAATAAAATTTTAAACATTGTTGAAAAATGCGATGAAAACAATCTCTTGATTGTTTTAATATCTGGTGGTGGATCTTCACTTCTTTCTAAACCAAGAGTTAGTATAGATGATTTGCATAAAACCACTGATTTACTTTTAAAATCAGGAGCTAGCATAAAAGAGATTAATACCATTCGTAAGCATCTTTCTTTTGTTAAAGGAGGACAACTTGCATTTTATGCAAAATGTACAATAATTTCTTTCATTATTTCAGATATAATAGGTGATCCGATAGAATTTATTGCATCAGGTCCTACATATCCAGATTCGACAACATATATTGATGTGCAAAAAATTTTAAAAAAATACGGATTGCTGATGAAATTGTCTTCATCTGTTAAAAAAGTCATTGAAGATGGTATTAGGGGAAAAATTCCTGAAACTCCAAAGAAGGGCGACCTAGTTTTTGATGATGTATTTAATTTCATTGTTGCAAATAATGAGATGGCATGTAACGCTGCGAAGGAAAAGGCTGAAGAACTTGGTTATAAAACAATGTTACTTACCACATCTCTTGATGGCCAGGCAAAAGATGTTGGTAGATACCTGGCTGAAAAAGCAACAAATTATTTAACTGATGCAAAAATGGTTTTTATTTCAGGTGGAGAGACCACAGTTACAATTAAAGGAAATGGTAAGGGTGGTAGAAATCAAGAAATGGTTTTAAGCAGTGTTAAAGAACTAATAGATAAAAATGTGGTTTTTTCATCATTTGCAACTGATGGAATCGATGGTGTAACTGATGCTGCTGGAGCAATAGCTGATGCTTATACTTTAAAAAGGGCATATAAGAAAAATCTTGACCCAAACAAATTTTTAAATGAGAATAATTCTTATGAATTCTTTAATAAATTAAATGATTTAATCATCACTGGTCCTACAGGTACGAATGTAATGGATATTCAAATACTTGTAAAAATCAAGTAAAAGATAAGCTAAAATTATAAACCGTAAAGTATATAAATCCATGGATATCATATAAATATCAAAATATTAATAGACATACTTTATATATACCGTTGGAGACATAAATATGAAATTAAATAGAATAGCAAAAAAATTTATTGCTATTTGTTCTGTTTTACTTCTTATTTTAAGCTTAAAATTTTCAACAAATGTAACAGCTGAACT
>Ga0315285_10004738_pt1 | contig 14100 bp, 6 predicted proteins | sample YL17G09_36_MG_FD_203698 | JGI IMG/M metagenome (GOLD analysis project Ga0315285, IMG submission 203698) | Sediment microbial communities from Yellowstone Lake, YNP, Wyoming, USA - YL17G09_36 | ecosystem: Environmental > Aquatic > Freshwater > Lake > Sediment | place: USA: Wyoming | collected...
TTCAACCGGTCCAACTGTGCGTTGAGCCCCTGTCGCTCGACGATCCACACCTCCATCTGGTCGCGGAGTTGGCTGAGCATCCCCAAGATCTGCGTCCGGTCGTTTCGCATCCACCCGAGGCGCTCGTACAGCGCCCGGATTTCCTCATGCTCCTGGGCGAGGCCCGGCTCGGCGGCGCCATCCCGCGCCAACTCGTCCAGGCCTTGTTCGATATCACTGAACAGGGTTTCGCCGGTCAGTTCGTCGGGGATTTGCTCATGCTGCGCCAGCGCCTCTTCGGCGCCGGCGTAAAGTTCCTGCAACGCGCCGATCAGCCTGTTGAGCACCGCCACTCGGCGCCCCGCCCGCGCCCGTTCTTCAAGGACACTCATCAGCCGCAGGTCGCTGAATGCGCGCAACACGATGGTCGAGGCGGCATGTTCCGCTTCGGCTTGTGTGGCGCGCACCATGTTGCCGAGGTGCACGAGTTTGCGCCGAAGGCCCGCCGCCCGCGCCCTCAAATGCAGGGCTTCCGGCCCCAATTGCTCGCCGTACTCTTCGAACGAGATGGCGGTCCGCAGCACAATATTCAGCGGGCATGCCTCGTCCGGCATGAACTGCTCCGCTGAAAGACTACCGGTGACGTGGAACGTGCCGCCTCTTATCAAATTGCCCGACTCGATGTCCGCTCCGTAGAACAACCCCCGGGAAATCGATTCCGAAGCCACAACACGCGCGCCCCCAAACACCATCTGAGGGTTCATGGCCTGGATAAACTTCACAGAACCTGCCTTCGCCACCACGAAAGCTTTCTCGATAATGTTGCGGCAGCGGATGTTGCCCGCGGCGGCCACCACACTGCCCGCGATGTTCTCGCTGATGTCGCAGCCATCCGATACCGCCAGCCGGCCCAGGACGTAGCCATCCACGGAGCATGGCCCGCCGGTAACCATCACCGTGCAGTCGTCGGGGATGCCGCCAACCAGCCTCACGGGCCCGGCCGCCTCGAGTGTCGGGCCGAGCGGCGGCCGCGGCTGGCCGGGAAAAAGCGGCGCCTGCCGGCGGGGGCTTTCGGCCAACTGTTCGGCAAACACCACGCGGACGCGCGTCTCGAGCATGTTGATGCCGGCCGGCCGTTTCTGCGCTTCGCGACGCACCCGGAGCGCGCCCGCGTGTGGTTCCAGAAGCCCGCGCAGCCGCTTGTTCGGCCCTTTTCTCTGGACAGCCAGGTCGAGCGCCTCGCACAAGAAGCCGGTTTCGTCCCAAGACAGGCGCTCGACGCCGCGCGACAAGAGCAAGTGGACCACGACGCGCAACAGCAGTTGCTGCCTTCGTCCGAATGTGGCGGGCCGCTCCGGAAGATCCGTCGATAGCCACCGTTTTAGCACTCGGGCGATTTCCGATCGCGTGGAGCGCTCGCGGAAACCAGATGCATTCTTGCCGTACGCGGAACAGATGGCCACGTCTTCCAGGCGCACCTGGGAGAGTTGGTCCTGCATAGACAAGACGTATTTGACGATGCGCTCAACCATGCCCGTTCCCGACATTATTCAAACGCCGCCTCAATAGTCAGGATCTTTTTGGGCAGCGCGGAGATTTCGATTTTGCCGCCTCTCCAGTTTAGTTCACCTGCGGGCAGCTCTTCCAGCGTGACGAGTCGGGTTGATTTCACGTGCTCGAGGAACGTGACGCTGCCCGCAATTTGATCGCTCGTCGGGTTGTAGACCCGCAACGTAAGGCCGGCGCCGTTCTCCGCCAGCTTGAGTGCGCTCAGCACGAGGTTGGACGGCGATATCTCGAGCAGCGAATGCCGCCGCGGCAGGCTGCCGGTGTGCGGGCCCGTTTGCGCCGGCTGCAGAGGCAACGCCAGTTGTTCGGCGAGGCGCGGCACGTCCGCCGCCACCCAACCGCCCGCGTGCGGATACAAGAGGAAGCGGAACTCGTGCGGCCCGTGCGCCTGCGACAGGCCCATCTCGGGATGCCGCTCCCATCGTTTGCTGACCGTTGTCAGCGCCACTTCGAACGCCCGCAACAGCGTCACCGCCACGGCCCTGCGCCCGTCGCGCGTCACTTCGTATTCGCGCAGGCCGTCGTTGATCACGGCAAGCCCGAAACTGCCGTCGGTCAGGTCGATGAAGCGCTGCATCGGGAACGTCGCGCCCGGCGCGTCCGCCCACGGCTCGCCCGCCGCGGGCTCGATTGGCCGCTCAACAACATCGAAAGCAGTCTCGACGCTGCACGTGTTGGTGTCGAGATTTGTGGGAAACAGGACGCGCAGCCGGTGATCGTCGCAGGTGTTGTTGAACGTGACGGCAACCTCGACGGCTGCGGCGTCTTTCTTCAGCGTCACGAGCGTGGCGATGGGTAGCGGGCGGGTTTCGGTGCTGCGGCGTGAGGCGTTCGGCGCGCCGTCAAGCCGCTGCCAATCGTCGCCCCGGTTTTCCTCGAGCCGCGCGGGCACGTTCAGCACGTGCTCGATGCGGTACCGCGCCAGCAGCGGCCCGTCCTCCTCGAGGCTAACGCGCGCCAGCGCGCCCAGCGTCGTCACGATCGAGTCATGCGCCGGTTCGATGTGCATCCAGGCATGTCCCGCCTCGCCCCCGTCTTCGTAATACAACAGGCCGTCGACTTGGCGGCCCGTCTCAGTATGCGTGAGGCGCAGCGTCCCGTCGCTGTTGATCGCGACATGCAGATGCTCGTTGCGCATCTCGTTCTGGCCGCAGACGAGCCCGCCCCCGCCCGCAGCCGCCTGCCGCGCCAGCGTGTAGGTCGCATAACCCATCGGGGGGACGTCCGCTTCGAAACGTACCACGGCCTGATCGCACGTCATCATGGCGGTGGCATCCAGCGAGTGGTTCACGACCGCGTGGTGCGGTCGCCGCGACACCAGTTGCATCGGCGCCTGTTCGTTGCGCTCGGCGTCCCACACGCTTATCGCGTGGTAGCCGGACGTCGCCGGCAGGTCGACCGCCGCCGTCACCACCTCGCGCCGCCGCCACGGGGAGGGGTTGAACACCGTGAGGAGCACGTCGTCCCCGCCGGCGTCGGAATTGTCGATTTGCAGTTGGATGTGCTGCAGCGACCGCGTGAAAAGCCCGCGGGAGATGTTGACCACCTGCCGGATCCGGTGAAGCATGTCGCGTTCGATGTCATCGACGCCGGTGCCCGAGATGCTGTCGTGTGCGTGGCCTTTCAGGAGCAGTTTCCACGCCATGTCGAGTTGCGTGCCCGGATATTCGGCCCCGAGCCGCCACGCCAGCGCCGCAAACGGTTCCGCCAGCCGTTGCAACGCCTGTTCGGCGAGAGCGTTTGCCCTTTTCATCCGCGTCCGGCACGACAACACGTCGCTGTACAGGTGCACGCGCGCACCCATCGGTTTTGGCACGCGCCGCTCCCCGCGCAACACCGGCAAATCCCGAACCGCCCCCTTCACCTTTGCCATGTGGTCTTCGAGGTTGTAGTGGAAGATCTTGTCTTTGCCGAGAATTCGCTGCGCTTCTTCGATGATGCGCACAACGGCGGCGTTGGGCACGCTCGCGTCGTGGCCGTCCATAAACGCGAGATACTTGGTCGTCGCCACGTGCTGTTCGGCCTCGCTCAGGTTGAGCACGGCTTCTTTAATGTACTCCTTGTGGAACTCGGTGCGCGGGTCGAGCAGGAAATGGTGGTCAAGCATGTGCGATTCGCCGCACAGCCGGAACGGCAGGCCGCCCTGCGTCCACTCGTACTCGCGGTCGTCAATGCCCGCGCCGTACAAGACGCGGCGGTAGACGTTCTGATAGAAGTTGTAGCGGGCGCCCGAACTCATCTGCGAGCCGAGGATGCGCGTGCCGTCGGCGCCTTCGAAGATAAACTCGTTGGGCGTGTCGTCATGCGAGACACCATGGTAGAAGAGCATGGTGTCGATGCCGAACCCGCTGTAAATCTGCGGCATCTGCGAGTTCTGCCCATAGGAGAACGGGGTGTGGCCCACTTTCATCACCTTGCCAAACTGCCGAGCGACCCGGTGGCCATAAAGCAGGTTGCGCACCAGGCTTTCGCCGTTCACCGTGAAGCCTTCCGGGTCGGTGTACCACGGCCCAACAAGGAGGCGGCCGGACCGCACGTATTCGGCCAGCTTCTCGCGCTTCTCCGGGCGGACCTCGAGGTAATCCTCGAGCGGCACGGTTTGCGAATCCAGGACGTATGAGGTGAACCCGGGTTCCTTATCGAATACTTCGAGCAGCCGGTCGAAAAACTCAACCAGCATCATCCGGGTTTCGCGGAAATCGTACAGCCACTCGCGATCCCAGTGCGTGTTCGAGATCACATGGATTTCGTAGTCCTCAGCCACGTCACGGCTCCTCCTGATTGTCCCACCAGTAAAGTAATCGAAAAAGGCGTGGGATTACAACGCGCAGGAAGTGACCTGCACCAGAGGCCGACTTCGGCGAAGTCGGCCTACTCGGCCAGTTCCTGCTGCGTCCAGACGGTGAGGTTGGTCCAATCGCGGGTTTTCTTGAGTGGCAGCAGCGTGGCCATCAGGAAACCGACAATAAACGTGAGGATATTGCCAAAGATGCGCAGAAGGTTGGCTCTTAACTCTCAATACTCATAGCCATGTCACCGGGTGTTGCACGTGTCAGCCCCACCCGCCGCACTTCTTGATCGCCGCACACAAAGGAACAACCCCGTAATCGCCATGGATAGCAGCACAACGGCAATAGGTCTGCCTGCGGGTAGAGCCGGATTCTCCGGCCAAAACGGGCTATTCTGCGAAGCCGCAATGACAAACGATTCAAGCGTACCTCCCGCAGCGACTATCTCTTCATATTCTACAAGGTTGCCTTTCCCGTCGCGATCGCAGTCGCCATCGGCGGAGAATGGCTCGCCCGTCGCCTTCGTCGTGTCGACCACAACGACATAGTCTTCTGGTTCCAAACCGAACAAGGCGCAGATCGTCGCGCGCATTTCGGTGCTAATCGCCAAAGAAACCGCCAGCCAGTTCCATATGTCGGCGTGATCAGGCAAATCAGAGGTCACGGCGGCCAGGTTGGCTTCATAAGCGGCAACCGTCACCTCGTGCAAGGCATGATATTCGTTGCAGTAGACGTCGGCAAACAATGCCAGTTCCCACAAATCCAGGATTCCATCACCGTACGGCTCCGGTAGTCCCGCTTCAATCCCCTCTATGTCCCACGTCCCATAATCCGTTGACAACCCCAATTCCGGCCCCCGCTGGGCCGCTACAATATCTCCCTCGCCCGAAAGCGTATCAAAAAAGACACAACCTTCAAGCACTCCGCAAGCCCCATCAAAAGACACATTGACACCATAGGCTGTTAGTTCCGGGATTTTTTCACACAACGTAACCTGGCTCAAAGGATTGTCTGTTAAGTTCAGCCACCCTCGATTCCACAGACCGTAGAAGTCCCACACATCCTCAAGTTCGGTGATTTCGTTCGAACTCAGATCAAGCCGGTCAGATACCATGAAAGACACCGTCGTCAGGTCATTGATCATGTTATGGCTCAAGTTGAGTTCCCAGACGCTTAGGCCGTTGAAGTTAGCCAAGTCACTGATCTGGTTGCTATCCAAGTCGAGCCGATACAACCCATCAAGCTCGGCTAAGGGAGCGGCATTGCTTATCTGATTGCCACTCAAGTCGAGCTCATCCAAATTGACGAGCGCAGATAGCGGCGTCAAATCGCTTATGTGATTGGTACTCAAGTTGAGATCCCATAAGTCGATCAGTCCCAGTAGGGGTGTCGTATTCGCGATTTCATTATTGTTCAGATATAACCTTTCGAGGCTGACCAGTCCACCCAGGGGAGTTATGTCAGTGATTTGATTTGCACCCAAATCGAGAGCGTAAAGGGATGTAAGTCCGGCCAACGGTGTTAGATCTGCGATCTGGTTCGAACTCAGGTCAAGACTCCCGAGATTGGTCAGTCCAGCTAGGGGAGAAATATCACTTATCTGATTGCCACTTCCAGTGAGCGCTTTGAAGTACATGCCCATCCCGCCAGCATTTTCGCCGAGAGCCAGGAATGCGAGGTTCGTCAGTCCAGCCAACGGCGTCAGGTCCACGATTTGATTTGCGCTTAAATCGAGATAGCCCAGGTTCGTCATTTGAGACAGCGGCGTCAGATCACTAATAAAATTGTCCTCCAGAGACAATGCCTGTAGATTCGTCAGCGTGCAGAGCAGAGCCAGATCGCCATTCGTGATTTGGATGCCGCCGGCAAAAAGCCACCGCAGGTCCGGAAGATGGGCCAGTTCCATTATGTCGGCAACAGTTATTGGATTAGAACCAACCGCCAGCTCAGAGAGTTCTGTAAGGCCTGCGAGAGGCGATAACTCGGTTATTTCGTTCTCTTGCAACACTAGACATGTGAGTCCTGTAAGCGTGCCTAAGGGAGTTACATCAGTAACGTGGTTCTTGCTCAGATCCAAGCCCGAAAGGGTGGTGAGTGTGCCAAGCGGTGTCAAATCAGAAATCTCGTTGTCATTAAGAGTGACGTAGTCAAGATTGCTGAGTCCGCCCAAGGGCGTCAGGTCAGTGATGTGATTCCGGTCCAAGTAGAGGTACTGCAGGTTTGTCAGTCCGGCCAAAGGCGTCAGATCGGCGACCTGATTCTCGGACAGCTCTAGACCCTGCAGCTTTGTCAGGCCGGCCAAGGGCGTCAGGTCCGTGATCTGGTTCCGGTCCAAATACAGATCCTGCAGGTTTGTCAGTCCGGCCAAAGGCGTCAGGTCCGTGATCTGGTTCCATCCCAAGCCCAGATCCGTCAAGTTTGCACAATGCCCAATTCCTGTCAGGTCGCGAATCTCACTGCTTGAGGCATATAAATATGTAAACGTGGTTCCCAAGAGGTCGCTGTCGAGAATGTCTCCCGTGGGCTTATGAATTGCGGAGCGTACGGCGGCCTCGAGATTAGCGTCCGGAAATACAATCACCTCACCTGTACCGCAACCGCGATCGCGCCAAATGAAGACTCCCCGCGCCTCCAGTAGCGGCACCTGTTGGCATAATGCGTCATCACTCAATGGATTCTGCTCCAAGCGAATCTGATCGTTGGCGCCAAGGCCCGTGTTGAGTAGCAGTCCGTTAATGTCGGTGATTTCGTTTCGGGCGAGATCCAGGTAAGTCAAGTTCGTGATGCCGGCAAGGGGTGTCAGGTCGACGATATCATTGCCAGACAGTTGTAGAGTAGTCACACTGACAAGCCCAGAAAGCTCCGCTAAATCAATCACATGGTTTCCAGATAGAGCGAGAGACCCAAGGTTAACAAGCCCGGCCAGCGGCGGCAGAGTGGTTATGGAATTGCCTGAAAGAGAGAGACCCTTAAGGTTAACCAATCCGGCAAGCGGCGTAATGTCGGAGATAAGATTGCCGGAAAGATCCAAGTGTTGAAGACTACTCAGTGGCGCAAGGGCCGTAACGGCGCAGATGAGATTGTTGGAAAGATCCAAGTCTTGAAGACTAGTCAGTGCGGCCAAGGGCGCCACGTCCACGATCTGGCACCATTCCGCGTTCAGCCATGTGAGGTGCGTTAGATTGGCAAGCGGTACTACGTTGGAAATGCCATAGTTCCCGTCCAGAGTAAGCCGTACGAGGTTTGTCAGGCCGGCCAGAGGCGTCAAATCCGAAATTGCGTTGTCACCAAGATATAGGGCCATGAGACTGCTTAGCGCGGCCAACGGCGTCAAATCGGACACATCGTTTCTTTGAACGTTGAGGGTCGTGACGTTACCGAGGCCCTGCAGCGGCGTCAAGTCGGAAATCTGGTTGGAACTCAGCCCGACCTGTTGCAGATTAACGAGCATGGATAGTGGTGCAATGTTCGTGATTCGGTTGCCCGCAAGTTCAAGGTTGGTCAGATTGATGAGCGATGCCAAAGGCGACAAATCAGCGACTGAATTGGAAACAAGGATAAGCTCCGTCAAATCGGTACAATGTTCCAGCCCCGTCAGGCTCGTTATGCGTCGCGCTGGTGCGTTTAGCCGGACGAAACCCGTTCCGACGAGGTCCGTGTCAAGGATATCGCCGGTTGGTTTATGAATGGCCAGCCGGATAACGGCTTGCAGGTTGGGATCCGGAAATTCCACGATCTCCGCGGCGATTTCAGCCGAAAGACAGAGTATGCTTGCGAAGAAACACCACGAGACGATCAATGACTTATGCATCTTACCCCTCCTTTGGCGATAACCGACGGCCGGTGCGCCTATGCAGCCCGCTGGGTCTTTGCTACAAGCCGCTACAACAGTCATCAATCCCGATTAGGGACCTCAGAACCCTATCAATGCCAGAATAGTTGTTTCCGCTGCGTATGTCAACCGGCACATGTCAGCTAGAAAGTACAAAGATATCGTTGGCATTCTGGACACTTCTCGCGATTTCGGCGGCGAGGCTGCGTGCATGTTGCCAATAATCACGGAGACCGCCCGTTACTCCTACTCAGCAAGCTCTTGTTGAGTCCAGACGGTGAGGTTGGTCCAGTCGCGCGTTTTTTTAAGGGGCAGCAGCGTGGCCATCAAGAAACCGGCAATAAACATCAGGATATTGCCGAAGATGCCGGTGTAGTAGGCGTCGAAATGGGATTGAATGAATTGCGCCGGTCCCGGCGGGAGCCAGCCCAGCCCCGCCAGTGAGATTACTGCCGAAAAAGCGGTCGTCAGCACGATGCCAACAGCAACGTGCCTCCCGTCGCCGCGACGCGTGAAAAAGCCAAGCATGTACAGGCCGAGCAGGCCGCCCGCAATGATGGACGTCAACTCGGTGGACAGGTGTTGCAGAGTTTTCGTCGGCCATATGAACAGGCACCAGGCACCGCCAACCATGATGACGGAACTTGCCAGCGTGACGAGCTTTGCGGCGAGAACGTAGTGGCGGTCGTCGCGGCCGCGGGCAAGGTGGCGCCGGTAGACGTCGGTAATGGCCACGGCCGAGATCGAGTTCATGGCCGACGACATGCTGGACATCGCAGCCGCGAGCACGGCCGCGACCACCACGCCCGTCAGACCCGCCGGGAGTTGGGTTGTCACGAAATACGGCAGGATCTGCTCAGCGCTTGTCTCGCCGGTGAGCATGGCAGCCGCGTTGGGATCCGGAAAGGTCTTATAGAACACGTACAAGCCCGTGCCTAGAAACATGAAATACCCCCAGGTCGGCACGCTGCACAGGCAGCAGACCCACATGGCCCGCCGTGCGTCCCGGGCGGTTTTGGCGGCGCAATACTTCTGAATGACTTCCTGGTTGGTGCTGTATTCGGCCAGCCACTGAAACAGGCCGACGATCAGCATCATGATGACGGTCTTTTGGCTCAATGCGAATCCCAGCGGGGCGGCGTGCAGATCGTGGTCGGCCGGGTCGAGGTCGCCCAGCATGAACTTGGAGTCCGCCCATCCCACCGATAAGAGTTGGCCGAGCCCGCCGGGCAGTTTGTAGATGATCGCCCCGAGGATGAGCAGGCCGCCGACCGTGAGAATGGCCGACTGGATGAAATCGGTCCAGATCACGGCCTCGATACCGCCCGCAACGGTGTAGAACGCGGTGACGGCGCCGCCGACGAGTATGCAGACAACGACGTCCCAGCCGGTCACGCTGTGAACGAGCAGCGCCACGAGGTATTGGATGAGGCTGATTCTAATGCATTGCGCAACAATGAACACGGTTGCGCCATACACGCGCGTGACCGGCCCGAACCGCGACTCGAGGTATTCGAAAACCGATGTGACCTTGCCGCGGCGGAAAAACGGCACAAACAGGCGCGACGCAATGAAGACGCCCACGGGCAGCATCAGGCAAATCAGGTAGCGCAGCCAGGCGGTCTTATACGAGTCGGCGGGGTAGCCGACAAACGTGATCGAACTGATGGCCGCGCCGAACAAACTGAATCCCAGCAGCCACCCTGGGTAGGAGCGCCCGCCGACGAAGTAGCGTTCGGTCGTTTTGGCCCGGCGTGAAAACCACGCGCCGATCAAGGCCATGGAAATGAAGTACGCGGCGAGGACGGCGAGGTCGAGCGTGTGCATGCGCCTAATCCGCCGGAACCGCCGGATGGTGCAGTTCTGCCAGCATCCGGGCCCGGTCCAGCGGCCGGACTTCCCGCACGATCCACTCCCGCATTTGTTTGCCGCGGTCAGCTTGTTGCGGCCACGACATGAACTCCAACTCGACCCCGAGCTGTTGGGCGGCGCCGCGCGCGATTAACGGCCAGACCACGCCAATGTCGCCGATGACGGCGGTGCTTCCTTCGTGCCTGGCAAAGCCCGACATCTCCATGCGAAACGGCACGTTGAACGTCTTGGTTTTCGGCAGGCCGTCGGCGATTGCGCCTTGCACGGCGCCTTTTTCCTGTTCGATTTGGCACACGCGCTCGAGCGCCGGGTCGAGGTCGATGCGGATCAGCCGTTTTCCCTTGAGGCTGTAGGCGTAATGGCCCTGCCAGGCCGACCACAGGCCGTGGCCGGTGTGGGTTTCGAACGGCCCGTCGTGCACCTCCTGGGTGAGCGCGACGGCCGACTCGATGATGACGTCCGCCGATTCGAGGATGTGGGCCAGCCGCGTGCTCCGCTCAAACAGGCTGATGCTGTCGCCAACGCACAAGCCCACCATCCCGCCGCCCACTAACTGCGGGATCGTCACGAGCACAGGCAGGCCTTTCCGAGCGCCCATGCCGATCATGGTCCGCGGGTCGGCCCCGAGCCCCGCCACTTCCTCGAATGTCAGCCCGCGTTCTCGCGCCAGCACCAGGATCTCCTGCGCCAGCCGCTCGAGCCACAGCCCCATTGGATACCCCAAATTGCCCGCGGCTTTGATGATGGTTTTTCCCGGCGCCTGTTTGAGCTTTTCGATCAGGCCTAAGTCCAGCGGCATTTGGCGCGCAATCTCGCGCAGGGCTTCGTCGGGCATCAGCGTCAGTTCGAACTCACCGCCCAGCGGCAGGATGGCAGGGTCCACGCCAAGCGGCGCCCCCTGGACGCGTTTCACCTTGTCGAGCGTGCCGCCCATTTCGTGCGCCACCACCGCGGAACTCGTCGACACGGCGTCCACGACGCCGGCGCGCATCAGCTCCGCGATTAGCGTCGTCACACCCTCGTGGACGTTCGGCCCGCTCCCCGTCACCACCGCCACCTTCCCCCCGCGCTCTTTTGCGGCCACGATCGCGTCGACAGCCTGCGCCACGCGCCCGCGCGACGTCTCGTCCAACTGCAGATCGAGCGAGTCCAACTCCGCCGCGTCCGTTGGCATTGGGTTTGCTCCTTGTGCTACTCGAGCCCGCGCTCCAGAAGCATTTGCTCCGCCCGCTCGAGGTCCTGTTCCGTATCGACGCTGAACCCGGCGAAATCCCGGTCCGGGCATTGGCTTTCTACCACGCGAATCCTATACGCATGTTCGAGCCACCGCAACTGTTCGAGCGACTCGGTTTGCTCGAGCGGCGTCGACGGAAGCTGGCTGATTCGCAACAAGGTTTCACGCCGGTAAACGTAGGTGCCGACGTGCTCGAACACGCGCTGCCCGGTTTGGTTGCGCGCGTACGGGATCAGCGACCTGGAAAAATACAGCGCGTCGCCTTTCAAATCCACCACCACCTTCACCACGCCGGGGTCGGCCAGGTCGCGCTCGCGCGTGATCGGGTACATCAGCGTACACAACTCCACGGTTTTATCCTCGAGCACCGGCCGGACCACTTCCTCGATCATGACCGGATCGATAAACGGCTGATCCCCCTGGATGTTGACCACTACATCCGCGGCCATTGACTTGACTGCTTCCGCGAGCCGGTCCGTACCGCTGGGGTGATCCGGCCGCGTCATCACCGCCGTCCCGCCAAACGCCTCGACCGCCTCGACGATGCGCGCGTCATCCGTCACCACGCACACGGAATCCAGGATGCGGCAGCTTGCGCACCGCTCGTACACCCGCCGGATCATGGGTTTGCCGCAAATCAGCTTCAGCGGCTTCCCCGGCAGCCGCGTCGACCCATACCGCGCCGGAATCAAGCCCACTACCTGTAACATGTTCAGAATCCCCGCCCATTGTAGTCTTACCGCAGGCTAATCAGTTGACTCCCTGATGTCAAATCAACAGGGAGACAGTAGCGGCACATCTCGGCCTAGGATGAACGATAGTGTAGTCTCAAGTGCCGGGCGCATGGGTTCTGTTAGAAAAGGGGTCAAATGTGTTATAAAGTTCTTGCAGCCGATTTCAACATGGTTTCTTAGGGTGGAACATGCTGACAAGACTCCAGATTTCTAACTTTAAGCGGTTTGTAAGTGTTGATGTGGAGTTGGGTAAATCCGTCGTATTCATCGGCCCCAACAACTCGGGAAAAACAACCGCACTACAGGCGCTTGCCCTGTGGCAGATAGGTGTCCGCCGTTGGAATGAAAAGCGCTCCGGAAAGACGCTGCCAGAGAAACGTCCTGGTGTGACCATTAACCGGCGGGACCTCATTTCGCTGCCCGTACCCGATGCACATCTGCTGTGGCGAGACCTCCGCGTGCGTAACGTGTACCGGAACGAAGGCGGTCAACAGCCTCAGAACATTCATATCGGCATCACTGTCGATGGCGTGACCGCTGGAGCAATGTGGTCGTGTGGCCTTGAGTTTGATTTTGCGAATGAGGAATCTTTTTATTGCCGCCCGCTGCGTTTGACGGAAGGAAAACAACCGGACCGCATGCCTGTGCCCGACGAAGCCGCGGCGGTGCGTGTTGCATTTCTTCCGCCTATGTCGGGCCTGGCGGCGGTCGAACCGACATTGGAACTTGGCCGGATCAATGTATTGATCGGCGAAGGTCAGACGGCCCAAGTTCTGCGCAACTTGTGTTATCAGATATATTCCGCCAGTGACAAAGCCACGTGGGACAACCTGGTATCACACATAAGAGACCTCTTCGGCGTTACTCTCTTACCCCCTAAACATCTCGCTGAACGCGGTGAAATTGTTATGTCGTATGAAGAGCCCAGTGGAATCCGCCTGGACTTATCGTCATCCGGCCGCGGGCTTCAACAGACACTGCTGTTGCTGGCGTACTTGTATTCGAATCCAAACACGGTTCTTCTCCTCGACGAGCCTGACGCCCATTTGGAGATCCTGCGTCAAAGGCAAATCTACAAGCTTTTGACCGATGCCGCCGATCAACAGGGCTCCCAAATCGTTGCCGCAAGCCATTCCGAAGTCATTCTCAATGAAGCCGCGGATCGGGACATTGTGGTTGCGTTTGTCGGCAAGCCCCACCGCATTGATGACCGAGGCACACAGGTGCTGAAAGCGCTGAAAGAATTTGGATTTGACCAATATTATCAAGCAGAACAAACGGGGTGGGTTCTTTACCTTGAAGGCTCAACCGATCTCGCTATCCTGCAAGCGTTTGCAGCGCTACTTTGCCATCCGGCAGTTGAATGTCTGAACAAACCCTTTGTGCATTATGTGGGAGCCAATCAACCACAAAAAGCGCGCGACCACTTCCGTGGACTGCTGGAGGCGAAACCTGACCTGGTTGGCATTGCCATTTTTGATCGCCTCGACAAAAACCTGGCGTGCGGCACCCCACTGGAAGAACTGATGTGGAACCGCCGTGAGATCGAGAATTATCTCTGCTTACGGGATGTCCTTATTGCATACGCACGCCACGAAGCGCTCGTCAATGACTTGTTCTCAGCAGCAGAAGCTGACCGCCGAGTGGAGGCCATGCAGGAGAGTATGGAAGAGATGATGGCAGCGCTCAGAGTCCAGCGAAAACCGGATCCTTGGTCTCCCGACATCAAGGCTACAGACGAGTTCCTGGACCCGCTATTCGCCAATTATTTCGAAAAACTTGGTCTAACCATTCTTTTCCGGAAAAGCGACTATCATGAGTTGGCTTCGCTTCTCAAGAAAGACGAAATCGACATCGAGATTATGGAAAAGCTTGACGCTATTGTTGCAGTCGCCACGAGGGCACATCCGAGGGAATCCTAGTGTAGTGAGTCATGCTAATGGCATCTTATTCTCAGGCGCGGAAAGCGGGGACAGAGGAACTGGTGAAAAACTGGCACAATGGTGTTGGAACCGCGAAAAGCGGGGACAGACACGCTTTTCAAACTGCCGAAAAGGCGCTTCCAAACAGCCGGAAGCGAGTCAGTCCCCG
>Ga0315285_10004740_pt1 | contig 14097 bp, 20 predicted proteins | sample YL17G09_36_MG_FD_203698 | JGI IMG/M metagenome (GOLD analysis project Ga0315285, IMG submission 203698) | Sediment microbial communities from Yellowstone Lake, YNP, Wyoming, USA - YL17G09_36 | ecosystem: Environmental > Aquatic > Freshwater > Lake > Sediment | place: USA: Wyoming | collected...
TAACGGGTGCAACTACAATGGCTGCATTAACTACAACTGGCGCTACTATTATCAGAAATACATTAACTGTAACTGGTGCAACCACTTTAAACAACACGTTAAATGTAACGGGTGCAACTACAATGGCCGCATTAACTACAACTGGCGCTACTATTATAAACAGTACATTAACTGTAACTGGAGTAACTAATACAGCTGGTTTAAGTGCGAGTACATTAAGTGGTGGAACAATATTATCTGGCTCAACAAACTTGTATGCTATTTTTGCACAAACAGGTTCAGGCGTACAAACTGTAGGTCAAGGCACAAACATTACAACTGGTGGAACTGTAACAAATCCAACCATAAGTACTGTTGCTTCTCCTTCGTTTAATGCGCTTACAGCATCAGGTGCAACAAGTTTAGCTACGTTAAGCGCAACCACAATGATAAGTGGTTCAACGAATCTTTATAACATATTTGCCACAACAGGTTCAGGAGTGCAAACTGTAGGTCAAGGCACAAATATTGCAACTGGTGGAACTGTAACAAATCCAACAATTAGCACAACTGCTTCTCTTACAGTTAACGCAATAACCGCGTCTGGTTCAAGTAATTTCTCTGCAGGTTTATCTGCGAGCACTTTAAGTGGTGGAACAATATTATCCGGTTCAACAAATTTATATTCTATCTTTGTTGATGGTGTTGGTACAACAAATGTATTACCTTTATGGTTAAACGGAACTGGAACTTTAACTGATTCTATTATTACACAATCAAGTACTGGCGTTACAGTTGCTGGTTCTGTTAATATTATTGGAGATGTTAACGTATTAGGTACAGCCTCTACGTTTAATACACAAATTGTACAATCATTAGACAACAACATCTTATTAAATTATAGTGGTTCTAACGTTTCTGCAGTAGGTGGAGGTATTACAGTGTTATCTGGAACTCCAAGCGGTGTAGCTTCAACTTGGAGTATAAACTCAAATGGTGTTTGGTCAGCAAATACAGGAATTTTAACTTCAGCTGTAACAGTAAGTAATGGAAATCTTACTGTAAACGGTGGCGGTGCAATGATTTCTGGCTCAACGAATCTTTATCAAATATTCGCAACAGCAGGTTCAGGCGTACAAACTGTAGGTCAAGGTACAAACATCGCAACCGGTGGAACTGTATCGAATCCAACAATAAGCACAACTGCTTCTCTTACAATTAACGCAATAACCGCGTCTGGTTCAAGTACGTTTAATGGTGGACTTTCTGCAAATACATTAAGTGGTGGAACCATTTTATCTGGAAGCACAAATTTATATTCTATTTTTGCACAAACAGGACAAGATTTAACAACAGCTTCAAATGGTTTAACAAAATCTGGATTTAATGTAACACTTGGAGGTACATTAACTGCAGCAACGGCCGTAGTTTTAGGAGGAAATGCACTTCAATTATCTGGAGAAGGCGCTTCTAGTACAATTGTAGCTTGGTCTGGAGCTCCTTATTACACAAGATTGTTTGTTAATGGTTCTGGTTCTCAGTTAAAAACTACTTTTGGAACACTAGGAAACAATTTCTTCCTTGCTTCAGACACCACTACAATGAATTTTGCAGATGGCGGGACAGGAATTCAAATGATAATGAAGTTTGATGGTGTGAATATGTTTGTAACTGATAATATTAACTCAAGAGGTTTAGAGTATGTTACAGATTATTCTTCTAACTTCCTTCCCAACTCTCTTGTTACAAAAACATATGTTAATAGTTATGTTACAGGAATTACTTCAGCAATTACAAGTACAAATGTTCAACCTGGTTCAAATATAACAACTGGTGGAACTCCAACTGTACCTGTAATTAATTTAGTAGCATCTCCTTCAGTAAATAACTTTACTGCATCAGGAAATACATCTTTACAAGGAACAAGTGGAACAACAATTTATGCAAGTCAATTCTTCCAAATGACCCCTTATACCGGAGCTAACCCATCATCACCTAATGATAATGATGCTTGGTTTCACTCAGGAACCACAGGAACAATTACATTAAACTATAGAGTTGGTGGTTCTACTAAATCTGTCGAATTAACATAAACATTTTTTACTAACTGTTTATTTTTAATAACCACAATATTAAATTTATCATAAAAATAACATTATGAGAAAATTTAATATTGTGGCAGGACTTCCAAGAGCAGGAACTACTTTGCTTTGTCAAATCCTTAATTCAAACCCAAAACATCACGTTACTCCAACTTCTGGAGTTATTGATATGTTACGTAATATGAGAAGTACATTTTCTCATAATCCAACATTTAAAGCTCAAAAAAGACTTGAAATTTATGATAATTTTCAAATGGGATTAAAAGGATTTCTTGATGGTTATTTTAATGATAAAGAAGTTGTATTTGATAAAAGTCGCGGATGGCCAAGTAATATAAATTTATTAGATGCCATTCTTGGTAATAATGAAACAAAAATTATTTGGTGCTATAGAGACCCGGTGGAAATAATTGGTTCAATAGAAGCACAATATCAAAAAACAATTTTATTAGAAAATGCTGATGAGACTGTTGCTCCTGGAGCATTTATGACTTTAGATAGAAGAATTGGAACATATACTAATGAAGATGGAATAGTTGGAAATCCAATTGCTGCTCTAAAAGATGCTATAGAAATGGGACATTCATCAAGAATATTATTTGTTAAATATTTCGACTTAACAAATAATACAGAATTTGTTTTAAATGCCATACATGAATTTATAGGGGAAGAAAAATTTGGTTATGATTTTAAAAACATTAAACAAACGACATATGAGTGGGATGGAAGTTATAATTATAAATTCTTACACACAATAAAAGAAGGTGAAATTAAATGGAAGCAAGCAGATATAAGATTGCCTAATAAATATATTTATGGGATTAATGAAAGATTTTCTTCATTAAACAAACTTATATTTGAGGGTGACGTTTCAAACTTTGCTGGACAAGAATTTATTAATGAACCAATTAATATGGTTTTAGTTCCGGGCTCTCCAGTAAATCCTCCTGCACCTTCTGGTGAAAATCCATTTACAGTTTAACAAAAAACCCTCTAAAATTTAGAGGGTTTTTTTATTGTTCATATTCTTCTTCGACAAAGTCTACACTCTCCGAATAATATCCATTAGACTCTCCATACCAACGTATTGTTACATATCCTTTTATGGTTGCTAAGTGATAAAATGTCCAAGTGAAACTATCTTGATATTCGCTTTCAAATCCTTCCGGATTCTCTTTGCTTGTTCTTTCTTCTGCTTGTAAAATAGGAGTATTAAGCAAATCATCCAAATCTCCATTTATATCTTCAACAGAAACAGATTCACAGCAATCCTGACAATGATACATTAAATAAACAAGAGGTACATTTTTAAAAATAGATTTTTCATTTTTACAAAAAAATTCTATTCTATCTTTTTTTTCATTTACATTTATTTTTGTAATTGTCTTTCCTATAAGTTCTTTAAATTCTACATCATTCATTGTTGTTGTTGTTTAAACGATTCATTAAATCATCAATAATATCTTTAGAATTCCTGCTAGATGTTGAAAGTTTTAAATCAGATAATTCTTTATAAGAAATTTCTTTTTCTTGTAAAAATTCCATCACATTAACTTTAAACCTATCCGGCCCTTGTATGTTACAAGCAGCTTTAACTTGGTCAAATTCTAATTCGCCATATTTATTTGCTCTTAATCCAAGCATATACAATTCAGGGTCTACCTTATTTCTGTTTTCATCGATATCTTCGATTATACACAAAATGTATTGACCATTTGAAACCCTATTAACATATGAGCCGGCACAATTTTTCATATCTTGAGCGTATTTCAATAAAAGTTCAGGAGTTTTAATTAATCTAACTTTTAATTTATTTTCATATTCTTCTAAAACATTATATTTCATTACCGATGAAGTAAAGTCTTTGTTTTTTGTTTCATCTGCCAATAAATTGAAATGCTCAGAAAGTCTATTGTGATATTCTTCTAGTTCATCTATTTTTTTTATTTTGTGAAATTCTTTATTTGGGTCCCATGTAAGAGCTCTAATCATTCTTAAGCTATCATCATAATAGGTAAAGTTAAAACTAGCCAATTGAGAATAATCTAAAATAACTTCTTCTACAACATCTTCTGTTTCAATTTGTTTTTCCTCTTCTATTGAATCATCTGATGAAAATTTAGTCCTGACAAATTTCAGCTCATCTTTAGAAAATCCTTTTGATGTTACTTTTTTCTTTCTTTCTAAGAAACTTATACATAAAGAAAATATTTGATTAATTTTATTTATATTCATATCAGCTCTATATTCAATAAGAGGCATTACATGAATTAAAAGATTTATATTATTTTTCTTAACAATATCTATAAGATTTTCATAAGAAATAAATTTGGTATATTTTATTAAAATCTTATAATCAGAAAATCTCTCAATGGCATTAAACACAAAAGGAGATACGCTCTTTTTTGAAACGTCTTCTCTTAAAAATAATTCTCCAGAATTTCCACCAATAGCTGTTTGTGAGTTATTTTCAAATCTAGAGGCATCAAATTTAAAAACCTTTTCTTTTCCGCTTTTTGATTTAAAAACATATCCAGCCTTGTCGATATCTTCTAAATCAAGTTCTTCGCTCAATTCTTTATTTTTATAATTAACAAGATAGTTAAATATTTTTATTGGAGATGTAGCATTATTATCAGAAAACTCCTGTAAATTTGGCAACTTACAATCATTCATCATATCATATAAAAATACAGTTCCTTTTGTGAGAGCTATTGTTGATAAGTTTGGATAACAAATTATTCCAAAAAATATAGATGCTACTTTTGTTATAATATCCAACCCACCTTTACCTATCATTTGACTCATAAGCTCATCAACAATATTAATGTTTTTTGAATCAGATACGAAATTAGCCATTCTATCAATAAATAAATGAACATCAAATAATCTTTCGGTTATCTTTGCTTCTCCTGGCAAAAAGAAACTCTTAACTATAAACATTATTTTATCAAGATTAAACTCTATTTCATCTGTTTCAAAATCCTTAAAAAATAGCTTCTTTTCAATCTTATTAAATCTTATCCATGAAATGCTTTCTGAAATTTCTAAATTCGGCTCATCAACATTAACAAGTAAAAGCATAGAACGTTTAGAAGTCATATTGATAATACCGGAAAATCTTTGTTTAATTAATTTAACATCATTTTCATCTTCTTGAAAACAGTATGATTCAAAAAACTTTTTATTACACTCTTGAACTAATCCGGCAGTTTCTCTTTGCGAATAGTCAAAATCACACTTATCACATTTTAGATTAAAACGAGCCATAGAAGTTTCATCAAATAGATTTGTAAAATCCGATATGTCAGAACCTTCTCTTACGCTTATTTTCATTTCTGAAGCTGTTTCTTTTCTGTTTTTATGTATTGTGTGTCCACACTTACAAAAAAATAAATCTGAATCATTTTTCTCATCATCATAATGGAAGGCATAGCTTTTTTTAAGCTCCTCTTTTTCTATTGGATTTCTCATAGTTCAAATATAAATTTTAGTTTTAATAAAAGCAAAAAATCCGGAAAGAATATCTCTCCGGATTTAAATAAGTAATATTGATATTTTTAAAGCTTAGAAAGCTCGTCGTTTACCCTTTTAAGTTGTTCTTCCAACATAGATTTTTTAGCCAATTTAATCGCTTCTCTTCTGATGGTTTCAACCAATTCTTGTCTTGTATAACTTTCCTTAAGCGCTACTTTAGGAGCGTCTTTTACATCACCTTCTTTGTTTGAATTACCTTGGTCAGTTTGAATTCCTTTAATAATAGGAGCCTCATCCTTAACTACCGGTGCTTTTTCTTTAACAACAGCCTTAGCTTGACCTGCAGTTACGCCTTTTCCGCCTTTTTCTGCACCAGCTTCAACATATGTCTTAGTTTCCTCATCAGTAAGAGCATCCATTGTGTTCATTTCGTCTTTGTTGGTTTCAACAAATGGAGCAGAAACATCTTTCTTTGGATTGTCTTTTTTAGATTCAAAATTAGCCTTAGCTTGACCTGCAGTTACGCCTTTTCCGCCTTTTTCAGCGCCAGCTTTTACACTAACAGCAGTAGCAGCTTTTTCATCGCTACCTTTTGTTTTTGCTTCTGCATTCATTTTAACATCTGCAGGAGCTGTCTTAGGAGCTTTACCAGCTTTAGTTTCAGTTTTCTTAGTATCTTTAAACACTAAAGCTTTATCTGAATCTTCTAAACCATCATTTTGGTTCATATCTTGTTCGATTGGGTCTTCAAGAATTTTATAAGCTTCTTCTTCAAAAAGTTTATTTTTAACCTTTTGTGCCTCAGCAAGAACAAACTGTCTAAGTTGTTCTGAAGTGATTTTTTGTGTTGCCATTATTCTATTATGTTTAAGAATAAATAGCATAGAAAAAGGAAAATTCTATTATTTCTTCCAGTTGAATTTATTACCAAATAATATCTTGGTTTTATCATTCCGGTTCAATTCGCTTTCTTTTATTTCGTTAAAGTATTCCTCAGCAGTTTTCTTAAGCAAAACTATCTTAACATTCTCTATGTTTTCCTTTATTTGGCCTGGAATGCGATTCATTCGTAACAGTTCTTCTTGAGAATATGTAGAGTTTACCAAAACAACAAAATTACTCGCGATAGCTGAATCGAAGTGTTTTATGTAATGACAGGCCTCACATAATAATAAAAATTGAGCTGATTTTACGTTAGTTTCATCCCACCAATGGAGATGAACTGTTAACATTTTAATGTCTGCCGGGATATGGCCGCAACCATAACAACAATTAGAACTTTTCTCGTAAACATTTGCTTTTATTTCTTCCCATTTTTCTTTGGAAATAATATCAACAAATTCTTTTTCAGAAGGAGATATTGAAGGGGTTAATTTAAAAGGTATCATTTTGCTAATTTTATTATAGCAAAGATAAGAAAAAAATTAGTTTTGAACAAATCCTACCTTTAAATCATCTCCAACAATCATAAAATAGCAGTTTTTGCCACCATCTTTAAGCCCGGAGGTTGTATAATTAAAGAAAGTAGCTTTTTTATCAGAATAGTTTTCAACATAAGAATAGGCTATGTCTTCATTTTTCATATTCTTTTCAAACTCATTTCTATTTATTTTCTTAAGTTTATCCTGATTTTTGGCACACATAAAGTAAGTATAATCCTTATCGTCGTTTATGGAGTAGGATTTTACGGATACCAACCGGCCACCATAACCAAGCTCCTCAGTCTTAAAATAATACTTTTGTAGATAATTCTCGTGTTTCTCAATAATATCAACCATCTTATTAAAAATGTCCGATAGCTCTATTTCTTTGTTAATCCAGAGAGTTTCTATGTTGGAGACCATTTCATATATGGCGTCGTTTTTACTAACGCCATAAGCGAAATAAGGGTCAAATTTGATGGATTTTTCAAAAACATGTATCCTGAAAACATCAACCTTCTTCTCGTTTGAAACTATTATTGTTCGTATAAGTTTTTCTTTATTCTGGTCCATAAAAGTAAATATGTATTTATACCGTAAAAATAACATCACATTTAAAAATAGTGAATGGAAGATACTTTTTTGTTGCTTATTTATTGTAAATACTAAAACATTATACAATGTCAGATAATAAGATAAAAGTAACCCCAGAACAGCTTAAACAGCTTATTTCAGAAGAGGCTTCTAAACATAAAAAAAGATTAGAGCTTCAAAAACAAAAAGATGCAATTCTTTCTCAACTTAATGAGTTGGAAGAAAAAAAGTAATTTACCGGAAAAACAATTTTTTTTTATATTTATTTAAAACTACATAAAAATGAGCAAAACTATCAAAATAACCAAATCTCAAATCAACAACCTTATCAACGAAGAAGTTGCAAGATTTAAAAAAATTAAATCATTAGAAAACAGAAAGAATGAAATTCTTTCTCAGCTTAATGAAATGTACGAAGCTGAAGAACTTACCGAATTAGGTATTGAAGAAGGTTTAGGTGATGCATTAAAAGCTGGTATGCAAAAAGTTAGCAATGCTTTTTCAAAAGCATATCCTTTAAATGGTCAATATCTTGCTGCATCTAAAAACAAAGCTAATGTAATGAAATACGGTAAAGCTATTGGAAAATTAAAAACTTCTGGTCTTAATGATGTTCAAGCTCAAGAAGCTGCAGCTATATTACTAGACACTAACCAAATGGCTTCTTTCGTTAATGGACATTTAACGCCAACTTATGATAAAGCAACTAATTCTATTAAATTTGCATCAACTGCTACATTATCCAACAATCCAAACCCAATGGGATAATATTACAATATGATATAAGAAAAAACCCTTACAAATTGTAAGGGTTTTTTTATTTTTATATTATTAAATTCAATATTAACAAGCCTCTAATACCTTTTTATCGCGTTCAGAAATTGATGTTATTCCCAATTCGTTTATTTTATCTAAAACAACATCAGTGTCCAAATTTTCATCAATAAACATATTAACAATAGCCTCTAAGCAATTATTTTTTTCCTCATTTTCTATTTTTGGAATAGTTCCAAACAAAACTTGTTTTGTGATATCTTCAAAAGAAAACTTAACTTCGTGCTTTATGAATTCCGAGAATAATTGTTCTATTTGACGAACATTTAAACTAGCATACATTGCTGTTTTTCCTTCCTCAGTATAAAACTCAACATAATTGAAAGAGTTATATAGATTCAATAATCTATCAAACGTAATTTCATCAAACTCAGAAACAAGACCATCCATTTCTTCTTGAGTGTGTTCTGTTATAACTTTAATAAATTTCATAATATCTCCTTTTATTATTTAAACGTAAATAGTTTAGATTTGTTACACATTAATAAAAGATAATATATAAGCAATAACATCAACGGTCCACCCATTTCCTAAAGACTTATATCTACCGCCATCGCTAATCATATTTGTATAATTATCCGGAACCGTCTGAAGTCTTTCATATTCCAAAGGTGTTAATTTTCTTACCCGGTCATTAATTAAAACTTTCTTTTGTTGGTTTCCGCCACATACAGCTGTAAGTGTCTGACATTTATGGTTTTGAGAATTTACTCTTTTTAGAATATCGTGGCCATTTATATGAAGGGTCGCGCAAACTACTTTATCATCTCCATGATAATCAAAGGTTTGTGGATAAAAATACTTTTCATTAACATCGTCTTGAAGGATGTCTTTTAAAACTTGGGTGTTTACCGGCAAATTCATATCAACCGGTATGTTGGTCCAATAAAGCCTTGGTCGGTTCTGGGCAGAAAATCGTTCAGAATTGATTCTTATTGGCTTTACGCCAATAAAATTTGTTATAACGTCTTCCCATTCCTTTTTCATCTCAACGTTCTCTAAAAGGAAATATGTAGGTTTTAATTCTTTTAACAATCTAACATATTCAAAGAATAATTTTGACTTACCGTCAAATCCTGTATTCGTTGATATCGCTGTTGAAAAGCTTTGACAAGGCGAACCTCCTATTAAAAGATGTATCTTTGGGAGGCATTCACTTTTTAATTCAATAACATCTCCGACTTGTATGGTGTTTGGAAAATTTGCCTGAGTTACTTTAATAGAATCTTTTTCTATTTCAGATGCAAAGTAATTAAAATTTTTTATACCAGATTTAAGTAGCGCTAATTGACCGCAACTAATGCCGTCAAATAAACTTAATACATTAAACTCCTCAGTATTCAATTGTTCCATAATTCAAATATAATTATTTTAAGCACATTCTAAAACTTTTGATTCGTCCATTTCTTTTGTGAAAACTCCGGGACTAATAAATATTCTGCCTCTACCCCAACCATGTAATCTTAAAAGTTCTATTTCTCCATTTCTATTAAAATTGGGAGTAAGATGAGCTTTGTTATCTTGGAATTTTTCAATAATAACAAATCGCGTAAATACAAAATCAAAATCAATTATTTTATCTCTTTCATCTCTCATTTAGCCAATTATGATATCTGGTGGAAATGTTATAGTTAAATCTGTTGTCACATCATTAGCAACGTCTATGCCGGCATAATATCTATTATTACGACCTATTGATTGTGTAGCGTATCTTGAATAAGTTGGTTCTTTATATTTTTCAAAAATAACAATTCTATTAAACACATCTTCGCGTTCCGGAAGGTCCATATAAAATAATAAACCTGTTGGCAAATTCATTGGTTGTACCTGAACTAAATCTAAAGCCACAGTTTGAGCAAACACTTGTCTTGCTAAAGGAAATACAATATTGTCAAATCCAGGGTCTGCAACTAAATCATAAGTGATTAATTTTTCTTCCTTTTCCTTTTTAAATATTTTTCTCCAAATTGAAACGAAGAATGATTTAATTTTTAATAAAAATGTTTCTTCTACTTTTGTTTTTTTAATTCCTCTACTACTAACACCAATAGACATAGGTTCATTAATAAGTTGGCGAGATTGACAATCTAGCAATGCAGCAAAGTTTTGACTCCTAGTTTCAGTCAAGCCATCAAGCAATCCTGATGAAGCCCATTTATTAATAGTTTGTTGTCTAATGTTTTTAAGTCCAATAGAAGTATGTTCAGATAACAAAGTAGAAGCTTGCGATTCGAATAGTTGGGCAAGATTTGGATTGGTTGTTAATCCATTAACTATAGTAGATTTTTCCCATTTACCAGTACGAAGTTTATGGTCCTTTTTTCTAAAATATAATTCATCATATTTTTCAAAAAGAACTTTTCGAGTTTTAATATCTCTTTCGTTTTTAATATCTTCCGATTCTTGTTGTTTTATTAATTGAGATGCTTGACTTTCTAATAATTTAGAAATGTTTTGTTTTTCAACAAGATTTGTCCATTGACTTAAATGGTTATAAACAGAATTTGAATCGTCTGATTTTATTTCAATATCTAAAGGAGGTGCCATTATGTAAATTAAAAGCTTTTTTTGATAAAAGTCAATTAATCACCTTGTGTACTTAAACTATCTCCGTATTTTTTTGTCATTTCATTGCCAACTCCAATAGTTATGTAATTAAATGATTCCGGATATTTAGAAACTATTCTTAAGATGCTGTCTAAATCTATTCTTTGACTTGCGACGTGCTGTGGTTTATTTAAATTACCGCCAATTTTAGCAGTCCAAACATACCATTTTGTATCAGGGTCACTATAGTATTGTTTAGCTTTTTCCCAATCGCTTATAATTGATTCAGGTGTATAAGAAACCGAACTAGCTGGCCAAGAACCTGGAATGGTTATATGTGGACCATCTCCATAGTTTTTATCTCCCCACTGAACTAAATCTACGATTTTAAACAAGAAATTTTCCATCTCTTCAGTAGAATATTCGCCGGATTTTATTGCAGTTCCAAATGAATCGTTTTCATACAATTCAAATAGTTGCTTTCTGATTATTTTCCTCACATCTTTCATTAAGGATAAATAGGTATAAAAAGATGGTTTTAACACCTATTTAATGTATATGTCAGATATTAGAAAATTTATAAGGAAAATATTATTTGAAGGGACCAAGCCTCAAGTGGCATACTCAGCTGTAGTCATTGAAAACACTTCTGATATTCAAAAGATAAATGACATAGTTAAAGAATACGTTCCAATAAACAAAGGATGGAGAAAACCATATGATTATCATATGACAATTATGTTAGGTAAGTTTCCGGAAAGTTTATATTTGAGAGGCGATTTAAATAAAGAGGTTGAACTTAAGATTGATTCTATTGGAATATCAAATAACGCGATTGCACTTGGAACAAATGGGTATTATTCAAAAAATGATATGCCACATATTACAATTGCTTTTCATAAACATTCAGAACCAGCTGCGAGTAAAGAAATAAAAAATTGGAAACCTATTAATGAGTTTTCTGTAACCGGTATAATTAGAGAGGTTGCTGTTGGAAATGTGGTTATTAAGTAATATTATTTTCTTAATCTTTGTTTTTTAGCTAATTCTTCTATTTTAATACTAAAACTCGACCTTTTTTCAATCAATACCTGTCTTTTTAATAATGATTCTTTTTTATAAATATCATATTGTATATCCGCCTTTTTATACATTTCAGATTTTGTAGAAATACGTCCTGCAGTACAATACTTACATTCTAAATGAACTACTGCAGTTAAAAAAGCAATATTATAACTATGTATACCGAAGAAACATAATATTTTATGTATGAATTTTTTAAGCAATTAATCTTTTTTTTCTTTTTTCAAATAAAACTCGGCGACGCTCATTAAACATTTTACATTGAAACATCATATTGTTGTGACCAATTTCATCTTGAATCCATCGTGTGTGTTTACAGTGCTTACAACCATCGAATCTCATCCAATTAGCAGACCAACCCATACCGACTCTATATTGATGCAAGTCGAATAAACATAATATTTTATGTATGAATTTAATAAGTTTCATCTTTTAGCTATCCTCCTTCTTCTTCTTGGTTTTTGAGTTTTTTCAAATAATACTTTGCGTGTTTGTGCGTTATCATAAATTGGATTTTTTTCCATACAACGATAGCAAAAATCAGGAAAACTTTTGTAGTTATGAATGTTTAAATTACACAAAACATTACCAATAAACATTTGAATTGGTTCAACAATTTGTCTTAGCCACACAAAAAAACCATACTCATAGTGGTTTTGTAATTTTCCTTTAAATTTCTTCACAACAATTCTTCTGGTGGTTGCTCTGCATCCATATCAATAATATCAATTACAACTGCTGACTCTAAGTCAAGTTCAACAATTCTTCCTTCTAATTTTGTCCTTACTTCTTGAATTTCTTCATCCATTATCATTACATCATCTTTTGCAATAAATGGAGTTTTATCGGCCTTAATTCTAAAAGCTAGTTTGTATCTTTTTGGATTTCGGTGTTTTTCAACAATTACTTGTCGACGTTCTTGCCAAAGGTTTAGTTTAAATTTTTTTTCTGCAACCAGTTCATCTGGGGCAGTAAAATCTTTTTTTGTTCTTTGTTTTCTACATCTTTTACAAGCATCAACTCTTAATCTTAAATCAGGTTTTTTGTCATATATCCAACTAGACACAACCCATTTATGTATATATAAAAAGCATAGGATTTTGCCAAAATATAATTTAAAAAACCGGATTAACATTTAAATTTTTCAATTAAAACTTTGCGAGTGCTTTGTTTCTTATACCACAATTTCTCGTTCTGATAGATAGGAACCCAATCCAAAATACAACCATCAAATCTTTTTTTGATTTGTTCATCGGCCACCTCCATCATCTTGTTTGCGTGTTGAGCTTGTTTACTAAGAATATCTCTAACAAAATCTTTATGACTATATGTACTTGTTTCTTCACCAACAGATTCTAATATGTACCTGTGATACCAATATATGTTAGACCAGTGCTGATGGGTTACTTGAGAAAATGGAATTGTTTCTCCAGTGGCAGTATGCCAAACTTGTTCTTTTATTTCACAATCTGGAACTTCTAATTCTTCGGCCATATCCATTTAAACGTAAAGATAGTGAAAAAGTTACCTAAAATTCAAATTCTGATTTCTGCCTTCCCAAATTCCACAAATATATTCTTTTAAAAAATTTTCTTGAACTGGGACGCCCCACCCTCTTATGTCTTGAGCCAATTCTACACTTATTTCAAAAGATGTTCTTTTGCTTATAAATATAACTTTTCTCATAGGACTGAAATCGTTAGGATTATAAATTACAGGAGAAAGAATCCAATCTTCTGATTTTAATAATGGTCCCAATATTTCTTTAGAAATATAATTACACCTATCTTCCATATTTTGATTTTGATTAAATTCCTTCTCTTTTTTTTTCCATAAAAAATTAGGAACATCGTGCGGAGTTAAGCATCTATAAAACGAAGTTTGTTTTTCAAACAAAACAGTTCTGGTTAGAACATTTAAATCTGATGGATTGTAAAATGTATTTGGTGATGCCACATTTCAAAACTAAAGGATATTAGTCTTAAATGCAAGTTGAAATGTGTCCTTACCCGGATTCGAACCGGGAACTTTTCGTTTAGGAAACGAATGCTCCAATCCAA
>Ga0315285_10004741_pt1 | contig 14096 bp, 15 predicted proteins | sample YL17G09_36_MG_FD_203698 | JGI IMG/M metagenome (GOLD analysis project Ga0315285, IMG submission 203698) | Sediment microbial communities from Yellowstone Lake, YNP, Wyoming, USA - YL17G09_36 | ecosystem: Environmental > Aquatic > Freshwater > Lake > Sediment | place: USA: Wyoming | collected...
CGCCTTGCTTCCTCAATGCTATGGACTTGAGCAGGTTCTCCGGTTTGCCTGCTGTTAGCCGGATCACGACCCCGGTCTTCTTCTCGAATGCGGCGATCGCGTCCTGCAATGGCGGTGCCACGGCGCCCGCCGAGAAGACGTGTAGTTGAAAGCTCTCCGACATGTCCTAATCCTCTACTGATGTGCTCAGTTCTACCGTTCACTATAAGGCATCCGCTCGTCAATAGCCAGCTTCATTTCACCAACGGCCTGTTATGGAGAGGCGTATTCGTGGCGGCGAATACGGATAGTGACGCTGCCCAGAACCTATCGTCGTGGGTTTCCGCGGGGTGGTTGAAGAGGAGCCTCCCCGTCTTCGCGAGTTCGTATCGCTCCACGTTGAGTTCATGGAATAGTTCCGCGTCGTAGGGGATGTGTAGGATGGGACGCAGCCCAGTTCGATAATGGAAGGAGATTCAGGACATTCGTGGGTTATCTACGAGTGCGCGGGTGTCACTCAATTGCATGTACACTCTGAAGTTTATTAACAAAGTCGTTTACATTATCAACTGATAGAAAAGTCGTTGATGACGCGGTAAGTTTTACATCATAGTTTGTGATCCCCTGAAAGTCTAACGTAAGTCCCAATTGTAATGCGGCATCCTTAATCTTTCTTATGACAGCTTCAAAGTTTTGATAATTCAATGTATTCAAAGAAGTGATGAATGTGATTTTGTTAATTTCTAATATAAGATCTCCTTGCATTGGGTCTTTGTCAAAGATGATTTTTATGGCCCGAATGGGACCACTGAACCAGAAATGGCCTTCATTTGCCGCCCATTCAAGTTGATCCAGGTCTAGTCCTTCGGGGCCATATCTTCTACAAGGATATATCGGTTCCCTGTCTATTCTTTCAATGATGACATTTTCACGAAGAGGGGAAAAGACTTTCTTGAGAAGGAGACTGTGAATAATATGAGGAAGCGTCTTAATTATTTCAGGATTAGTGAACTCTTCGCTCATTACTCTATCTCCTCTCTTGAGGAGTCTCCATTGGGCCCCTAGCCCTCCCTACCATTCAACGGTAGGCGTCACCGCTTAAAGATTTGGAAAGTTCAGGACATTCGTGGGTTACTAATGGGCCGAGGGGCTGTGCGCGCGAATCTAACTTAGAACCGCCCTAGCCCTTTGGCTAGTCAGACGTTTTCCATAAGAATCTATGCTTGTGTGCTCGAGCTAACCACATCTTGTTTCCTGCTTTAATATTCTAGGCTCTATCCCGTATTCCTTCATAAGAGAATCTCTCTTCTCAGTAAGTCTAGGCTCTATTTTTTCGATCATCTCTCTAATTTTATTTACATCCTCTTCAATTGATGATTCTTTTTTCTTTACCTTACATTTTTCCCGTACTTTGCTAAGTTGCTCTCCCTGTTTATTCCAAATATATTTCATTGACGAAGAAGAAGGGGCTGCTCCCAATATATAATAAGAGAATTCCTGTTTAACTATTTCAGGAATCCTTCCTTCCAGTATGACTTCCCAATATTTATCGTTAGATTTCTCTACATTGAATTCTTTTATCATTTTAATAGATTCATCTTTAATTTCCTCAAATATAATATTATGCAATTCATTATATTTTTCTTTGGCTGATTTGCAAATCGAGTCTAGTTCTTTTATATCATTTAAAATTTCTGGATATTTATCTTTGAATTCACTTAAAATAAGTTCATCTTTATATGTATCTTCAATTGTTATGAAGACTCTATCATAGTGAGCTATTCCCTTTTCAATATTTCTTATAATCTCTCCTAAATTGACAATTGTTGGACTGATAATCACTCTAAGTAGTTCTATTATTCTTGGTCTTTCCATTGAAATCGAAGTCAACCTTTGAGATGTCCCCGTTTGCTTTAATGCCAGATAGGTAAACAAACAATAGAGCCCAACTGTAATTACAGAAATTATATCCCCTATGGTTATTTCATAGATTAATTTAAGAGCCATCTATCCCTCATCACCATTGAATGGGGCTTATCACCGCTTAAAGGTTACAGGTATAAATTCAACGTTTTTAGTCGGGGGATGAGCAAAATACTAGACTTTAGAACATGCTGATCTCCTTAAAAATCAATAGATTTTTGACGTTTAGAAATGGTTTCGAACAAAAGATGATACGGTGTATTGAATGCTGATAATCCAAGGTGAAAAGAATGCGCAGTATCACAAATTACGCCCTGATAGGAACCGTGGTCATCCTCGGCATAGCACTTGGGACCCGCGGCCGTTGATGGTTCTATAAGCGATTACTCTTCCGAGTATTATTTTGCAAGGCAAGTGTTTGCGATATTGATCGTAACGAGTTTCGTTGGTGGAATCTGCCTCCTATTTAAACTTCGTAACAGGTGCAAGGGCCTAAAGAGGGAGGATATCACACCTTCGCAATCGGCTTCTGCGACGTCTTCGTGGACTCAGCGGAGGAGACAGAGAGACTCAGAGCCCAGAACCTATCATCGTGGGTCTCCGCGGGGTGGTTGAAGAGGAGCCTCCCCGTCTTCGAGAGTTCATACCGCTCCACGTTGAGTTCGTGGAATAGTTCCGCGTCGTAGGGGATGTGGAGGAAGGGACGGAGCCCGGATGAGCAACTTGGGCACGTTGTGCGCCATTCACCGTTTTGGGCGTCGATGTAACCTGACCAATTACACTTCGTGCAGACGACCTTCCTCATCTGCTCCTTGAGGGCGGTGGCCATCGCCTCCTTGCTCTGATCCGTGAAGCTGACGCCCTCGACGTTCCTGATGCCGCCCCGCTGCATGTCCTCCACGATGTAGTCACCTACCCCTGTTTTATCGGCGTAGACGGAGCGGATCGTCGCCCAGTTATCCTGTAATCGCTTGAGGTAGCCGATGACGGCCCCGTAGCTCGTCTCCAGAGGGAAGACGTGCATGTGGCGGAGGTAAAGGTGACCGACGAGCCTCTCCACGACGGCTACAACGGAGGGGTCGTGATGCTTTCCGAAGTCTACGCCGGCGTGGAACTCCCCTTCGGGGCGTGCGGTGGCGGGGATGTAGTCGATGACGCTGTCCTGGGCGAGGGCTATGAGGGCGATGGGGAGCCACGCGTCCGCGTCCTCCCCCCACTCGCAGAGCATCTCCCGCCTCCACCTAGCCGAGTCCCCGCGAAGCTGCCCCTCGATCATGGCAACCATCCCCGGGTTCAGCGGCCCACGTGGAGCCAGCGCCTCCGTGTAGGGAACAACGTACCTGCTGAAACCCGAGTAGGCGGTGTCGTGCATCATCCTGTAGAAGACGGAGTCCCTGTTCCACGGCGTGCTCTCGGCTATCAGGTAGCCCCCCGTCGTGTTCAGGGCGAAGAGGACGGCGGGATACAGTTCCTCATCTTCCGCGATGAAGTTCGCCTCCATCAGGTAGACCGCTTTGGCTGTGTGCCCCCTTATCGTCTCCGGCACGGGCGGCTGCGCCAGCAACGTCGACCCGTTCCTGAGCCTGATCACCGTGTGGAGTACCCTCCGACTCCCCCCGCAGACCATCCTGAACAGCTCCGGGTCGCGCGCCTTCATCCGGTTCAGGTGATCCGCCAGCGCCCTGAACGCTATATTCTTCGCCTGCTCATACTTCGGCGCCGTCACAAGAATCCTGCTCCCCGGGTAGCGGAGCGCCAGCCAGAGGAGCTTCGCCATGCCGTTGAAGGTCTTACCCGTCTGCCTCGCCTGAACAAGAGCCACGAAGTGGCTCCCATCCCTGAGAAACGGCCACATATACGGGTAGGGCTCGAAGAACAGCCACTCCCTGCAGAACCGCACCGGGTCAGCCGGGAGAACCCTCTTCGACCTCGTAGCCCGGCCCCGACTCTCCTCCAGCCTCTCCCTCAAGCTCCTTATACGCACGCTCAAGCGCCTCCACGTCGGCGTCCTGCACCATGACGTAGCTCGCCCTGACGGCGCGGATCATCACATCCATCGCCCTCAGCTCACCCTTCCTCGCCCCGTGTCCATCGAGCATGGCGTCGATCTTCCCCATCAGCGCCTCGAGGCGGCGCAGGTACTCCGCCCTCTTACCCTCCGGGTCGATCCTCGCCCTCCTCGCCCTGAAGAACGCCCCGACCCAAGCCTCCCCCGCCTCCCCAACCTCCCCTTCGATCTCAACCTCCGCGTCACCGCCACCAGAAGCCCCACGTCCCCCGTCAGCCCCGCCAGGTTCCTCCGAACAGCGACGAACAGAAGCTGCGTCCCCTTCTCCTCCACTCCTCCCTCCAGCCAAGCCCTCAGCCTCCTCCTCTCACCCTCCGTGAAGATGTACCCCCGCACCACCCCACCCCAAAAAAAATTTTTTTTCGTTATCTATGGTAGCGTAAGTTCGCGCCCACCCCCGACCCGGTCCCTGCACCAGTACAGGTACGCCTTCGACTGGTTGAGGACCGCCAGCACCGCCAAGCTCTTCGCCAGACCCCCCGCCCCCTGACCCTCGAGCCACCCAACGAACTCGCCGCGCCTCTGATGAGGCCTACCCCCACGCCGCAGACGCTTGAAGCAGTGAGAACCCACCCCCGCCAGCACCCCCCTCACCTCACCGACCAGCCCAGGCTCCGCCGCAAGCAACGCCTCATTATAGCCCACAGAGGCCATCAGCACAGGGTTGAAGCCGAGCCGCCTCAACCCCTCGACGGCCCCCGCGATGGTCTCGTCTGGTCCGGTCCTCGTGATGAGCCTCATCCCCGCCCTCTCCGCGAAGGGGTTATACTCCGCCATCGCGGCGACCAACTCGACGTGACGCCGCCCAACCAAAGGAAGCGTCTCCCGCAGAAGCCGGGCACCCAGCCCCATGGACCGGTACTTCGGGTGGATGACCACACGACTCACCACCGCCCAGTCCGCATTCAACTCACCCATCCGCGGCGAGTACCCCACCGCGACCCGCCGACCACCGGCGTAGACACCCGGGTAACTATAGACAACCACACCGGCGAGCTCACCATCGACCTCCAACCTGAAGAACGCGATGGGGAAGAGCACCCTCCCGCTCCGGTAGTGGAAACGGCTGAGACGCCTATAGTCCTCCATGCAACCCCGCCCTATGCGAACCCGGTCAGCCACCGAGCAGCCACGCGCCCCGGCGTCCCCCCGGTACTCGACGCTGATCTCATCCCCCCAGCCCTTCCGGATCATGATCGAGGGCCCGAGATCCGCCTCAAGGTCGGTGTGACCCGTCGCGACGATGAGCGTCGCGCCGCTCCGCCTCGCCTGCTTCTGGACGTTATAAGCCACGATCTTGGCCGTCACCCGATCCAGCGTAGAACAGAACTCGTCGGCGAACCAGAACCTTTTCCCGGACTCGAGCATCTTCGCGATCCTGAAGCGGTACCTCTGCCCCTCACTCAGCTCACCGTATCTCCGGAGGAAGAGGTACGCGTCGTTCAGGCCAACCCGACTCAGGAGGCTCAGCGCCTCCCCGAGGGTGGCGCCGACGGCGTCGATAATCACCGCCCCCTCCTCGACGTCGACACCCTCCATGTCCACGACGCGGTCACCGAGGTCCACCTTCAACGCGTGCAAGAGCACCGACTTCCCCGAGCCACTGTCACCGGTAACGTAGACGACATCCCCCTCACCGAGGCGTAGCTCAAAGTCCCTGAAGAGCACCTGCCTCCGCTCATCGAGCCCCAACCCGAACGCCTCCGCGACCCCCAGAACCCGTTCACCGAGACACACCCGAGACGAGAAGCTGACATCGTAGACATAGCAACCACGCGCCTCGTCGAACCTCCTCGCCCCACGCCGCGCCCTGACCACGGCGACACCCGACGACATACCTTTTCCCATGACCATTTTCCAAGTAGCAGAATATAACCAATTTTTATGATGTATATTATATGTTATTCATGATGTCTTCATCAGGTTGTCGTGAGGGGGAGTCGGTGTGGGTGAGGCTCCGTGCTTCATCGCCCAGATGCCCCCGACGTTAGCAGTTACCGTCCGCAAACACTAAGTTTATTACTCTTTGAGTCGTAGATCTTATCGGCTCTGAGCGGTCATCGAGCCGCGGAGACCATGCGACCAGTGGCGTTTGGATCACTAAAAGCGGGCGAATTCCCCAGCGCCCACCCGGAGGCCTGGGCAGAGGCCAAACCAGACCGCGTGTGAGCGACGGACATATTCTACTAGCACCCCAGAGCACGAGGGTCGCTCGGGGCCACAGGTGAGATGGAACATGACATATGAGATAGACCCCAAATACAAGAGATACTACCTACTCGACAAGAAGAGGGGGGGCATATCCCTGTTCACCTGCCCCGTGGAGGGGTGCAACTACCAGACCGATCAGGGCCCCGGCTCCCTGCGGATGCACATGCTCATCAACGCCGACCCGAAGTGCAAGGGACGCCACTGCAAGAAGCACGAGGAGTACGTCGCCGCCTACCCCGAGACGACCAAACTCGAGTGGGTCCGCTACCTAGCCCAATTCCCATCGACGCTACACGAGGACATCGAGATAGGCCACATCAAAGAGTAGGCCCCCCATTTTTTCCAGCGTAGAGGGGAAGCCCGAGGAAGCTCACCGCCAGACACTAAGATTATCAGTCATCGCATCGAGGAGGGGGTCGGGACACGATGACCATAGAGTTGCTTGACGAGGAGAAGCTCCACGAGGCCGTCGACATCCTGGTGGCCCGTGACCCCGCCCTGGCCTCCGTCGTGAGGCGCCACGGTTCCCCACCCCTCTGGGCGAGGCCGCCCGGATTCCCCACGCTCATCAGGATCATACTCGAACAGCAGATCTCTCTCTCATCCGCTCGGGCGGCCTACGACCGCCTAGGGGCGAGGACGGGGGAGCCGACTCCTGAGACCTTCCTCGAGTTGAGCGACGGCGAGTTGAGGGGGATCGGCTTCAGCCGTCAGAAGGCGCGCTACGTCCGGCTACTCGCCGGGAGCCTGCTGAGCGGGTTCCTCGATCTGAGTTTGTTTGAGTCTTTGGGCGACGATGAGGCTCGTGGGAGGCTCATGACGCTCAAGGGCATAGGGCGCTGGAGCGCCGACATCTACCTGCTGATGGCCCTGCGGCGCCCCGATGTCTGGCCGCGCAGCGACCTCGCCCTCATCAGCGCCGTCACGCGAATCAAGGGGCTGTCCGCGCCCCCGTCGCCCGAGGAGTTCGACGCCATGGGGGAGGCTTGGCGCCCCTGGCGGTCGGTCGCTGCCCGGATAGCATGGTTCGAGTACCTCGGTGGCAAACCATAGACAGAGAGTCATCGAGGTGGGGTAGGGGACTCGAGGGGTCTCCGCTCCCTCTCCAGGAGCATCTTCTTTCGCCCGAGGCCCCAGTGGTAACCATGCAGGTCCTCGGCCTTCCCCACTACCCTGTGGCAGGGGATGAGGAGGGAGACTGGGTTCGTGGCGCAGGCCCTGCCCACGGCTCGGACCGCCTCGGGCCACCCCATCGAGCGTGCCACCTCCCCGTAAGTGCGTGTCTGCCCCCGTGGGATTGCCTGCAGCTCCCTCCAGACCCTGCGCTGGAAATCCGTGCCCGCGACGTCGACGGGGATGTCCCCGAGTTGGGTCACCCTGCCCTCGAGGTATTCGAGGATCTCGCTGGTCCAGGGGTCGGGCCTCCCCTCCTCCCGGGTGAGCTCCGCCGAGGGGTACTCCGCGCGTAGCGACTCCTCGAGCGTCGCCTCGTCGTCCCAGAGGCCGAGGTAGCAGACGCCGTGCTGGATCCTGGCGACGATGAGCTTGCCGAGGGGGGTGTCGATGATCCTGTAGATTATCTTCATGCCCTCTCCGGCGCGGCGGTAGGCGCCCGGCGTCATGCCTAGCTTCGCGTGTGAGTCCTTGTAGAGCCAGCTCGCGGAGCCGTAGCCGACGTCGTAGACGGCCTTGGTGACGGGCCGTCCCTCGCGGAGTCGCCCCTTGAGGCGCTCTATCCTGCACGTCTCCTGGTACTGGCGGGGGCTGACCCCCATGACGCGCTTGAATGTCCTCTGCAGGTGGTAGGCGCTGACGCCGGCCTCCCGGCTCAGGGACTCTAGTGTGATCTTCTCCTCGGGGTGGCAGCGTATGTGGTCGCAGGCCTTCTTCACCCAGGTGAGCTGGGGGGCGTCGGGGTCCCTGGGCTTGCATCGGAGGCAGGGGCGGTAGCCAGCAGCCTCCGCGGCCTCGGGGGTGGGGTAGAACTCGGTGTTCTCCCGTTTGGGGTGCCTGCCGGGGCAGGAGGGGCGACAGTAGACGCCCGTGGTGCGCACCGCGAGGACGAATCTGCCGTCCGCCGAGGCGTCCCGGTCCATCACGGCGCGCCACATCTCCTCCTCATCCATCGAACCCTTCGTCGCCATTCACCCAACCTCGGGACTGAGCAGGGATGAGGCGCGGTTCTTTTAATGCTTTGAGTCTGAATGTTGCGGTCAAAGCCGGGGCCGCGCCTACTGTCCCCTGCCCCAGACGGCGCCGACTATGGTGCCGACGACGAGCATGAGGCCGTTGAATATCGCCTCGTTCCACGTCCCCAGGAAGGCCATGTGTATGACCTCCAGGCCGACGAGCCCCACGAAGAACACTATCATGAGGACGATGATGAGGGTGAACCTGTCCCCCGGCTCGTCCTCCAGCATCCTGACCTTCCTCTCGGGGGTCGCCTCGGCGTAGACGACCCGCGTCGTCCCCCTACCGATCAACTTCCTAAGATACTCTAACATCTCGTGCCTCTCCCCTCCTGTGTTTTCTGAGTCTGATTCTCCTGCCGAGTGCCTCTACTTCGCCTATGATGTGGGCCACCTGGTCCCGTGGGAGGAGCAGGTGGATCTCCTCGACGAGTTCGAGGGGGATGCGTGTGGCGCCCCACTCCCTGTGGCCCTCGACGACGTCCTTGCCGACGATTACGAAGCGGTGTTTCGCCCCGGAGACGCCGAGGAAGACGCCCCAGTCCTTGCACCCTGTCTCGGGGTTGGAGGCGTGTTCCTCGAGGGTGGCCTTCGTGTCGCTGGCGTCGGTCCATCGGACGAGGATGAGGTCCCCCCTGCGTAGCTCCTCGAGCTTCACGGCGGCGCCTCCGTCATACCCAGGTGCTCCTCAGGGTGTTCACCTGCTCCCCCTGTAGCCGGCGCCTCCACTCGGTGAGCATCCCCTCGAGGTCGGGGGTGGCGGGTTGGGTGGCGTCGCTGAGCCCCGACGATGTACGGGCGGCTGCGAGGTCGAGGTCGACGGTGTAGCCGCCCCCGGTGGTGACCCGGTGGCGGGCGGCGACTATCTGGAACTGCGCGCCTCTGAGGCCGTCGCGTAGGCTGGTGACTGTGACGCGCTGGGGCGGGCGGTATCCGGGTTGGGCGCGCCCCGGGGCGCTGGCCTCGGCGGTGACGACTGGGTTCTTCCTGTTGGCGAGGATGCCCGAGGCGACGTGCCCCGCCGCGGCTGTGGAGGTGATACCCTTGTCGACGAGCGTGTACTCCCTCCGCCCGTAGCTCCCCTGGCTGGTGGAGTCGGAGGCGGTGCCGGACTTCTCGCCCCTCACGAACCTGAGGGCGTCTATGAGGAAGCCGCCTGTGCCGATCTGGCTGGAGTGGACGGCCCTGATCTCTATGTGGTCGACGGTGTACCCGGGGTTCCCCGTGGCGGTGAGGCCGGCGAGGAGTACGGTGACCTCGTGCCACGCCGCCGCGCCGGGGGGCGTTATCCCCGTCTCGGCCCAGTAGTCGCTTGTCCACGTCCAGTCCCCCTTCTGGAGGCGGACCTCGAAGCTGTCGACGCTCAGGGCCGCGCCGTACTTTAGGCTGAAGGTGAGGGAGTCGTACCCGGAGACGTCGGTCTGGCTGAGGGCGAGGCGCATCCTGTACTGGGCGCCGGGGTTGGTGGTCTGGAACTTCACCGAGGCGGTCCCCCTCTGCCTGTCGGTGTCGCTCTGGGGGTAGCCCGAGTCCGTGGGGTCGGGGCTGCTCCACCCCTCCGCGGACTCCGTCCAGCCGTCACCGTCCCGTGGGAGGGTCTCCTCCTCGAATATCACGACCCTGACGTCGTTGGCGAGGCGCGGCGTGGCCTTGATAGTCTCCTTGAGGCTGATGGTGAGCATGTTCGGGGTCTCGCCGTCGCCGCCGTCGCTGATGGCTTGGGGGCACGTGAAGGCGCCATACTTTTTGAAGCGGAAGCAGCCGCCGGGGTCGACGAAGAAGTGGGCGCCATTCTCCCCGGTGGAGAAGTAGGCGGCCTCCGCCAGCTTCTGCAAGGCGCCCCAGCAGTTCTCGTTGCTGAAGCTGTTTGTGATGGTGCGGCTCGTGGCGTCGATGTCCTTGTAGAGTTCGTCGACGGAGTCGTCGATGACGTAGCTGGCGACGGTGCTGATCTGGGTCGCCGATGTGAAGTCGCGGCTCCATGTCCTGTCGTGGATTATCTCCCCGGTGTCCCCGCCGCTCAGCTCGACCCATGGGGCGCCGGCCTCATCGCCCGTGGAGCGGTCGATCATCCTACCGCTGATTAGCTTGTAGACTAGGTTCTCGGGCTCGGCTGCCACGTAGATCATGGCCCAGGCGCCCACCTTGGCCCGGCTTATGCCCGAGAAGGGGTCGCGCCTGTAGAGATCGAGGACTTCGGCTGCGGTGAGGGCCTTCTCGTAGAGGGCTGCCTCGTCGATGCTGGCGGTGGCGTAGCTCGTGTAGCCGGACTCGTTGTGGAGGCAGGCGAGTGTGAAGTCGTATGATGTGAGGGTGATGGCGCCGAGTGTTCCCGTCGCCTGCCCGTCGAGTTGCCCGTCGACGTAGAGCTGGACCCGGTCGCCGGCGGGGTCGACCACCGCGGCGACGTAGTGCCAGCCGCCGTCGAGGACCGTGGCGGTGCTCGTGTACTGGAGGACGTTTAGGGCGTCGTCCTTGGCGTAGACGCGTACCTTGTCGGTGCTCTGGAGGTTGAGCTGGAGCCTGTTCCAGCCCCCCGTGACCGTCTTGCCCGAGCCGACGAGGACGCCGGTGGCGCCCGATGCCCCCCTTACCCAGAGGGCGAGGGTGACGGCCCCCGCGGCGATGATCGCCTTAGTGTATCCGGTGTCCACCCGCTGGCTGCTGGCTCCCGTGAACTGGAGGCACCCACCATACCTACCCGTGCCCCAGACGGGGGAGTTGACGAGCGACCCATGCCCCCCGTTGTCGGAGAGATCGTAGGCCTTCGCGCCGGCCCCCTCCTCGAAGCGGTAGCGGCGGGCCGTGACGCCGTGAAGGGGGTCGTGCCAGCACCTGACGCGGAACCCCGAGGAGGCCGAGGTGTGCCGGAGGTCCGCCTCCGTCTCATGGTGCTCTGTGGGTATGAGTGGGGGGCTCCTCTGGAGCACGGCGTAGTCGTAGTCGATCTGGGCGGACGCCCCCGCCGTGGAGCTCCTGGCGTAGAGCTTGACGTACCTGACGGTCTTCCCCGCGGCGAGGTGGAGGGTGATGGATTGGAAGTCCGTGGGGGCGGTGACCCAGCCGGTGTCGTCGACGGTCGCGTCCGTGGCCTCCACAGCGACCCTGTACTGGGGCGTCGTGCCCCTGCCCCTCAGCCTCACTCGCAGGGAGGGATACGTCGAGGTCGAGAGGGAGCCGCCGGAGATGTCCTTCCTCCACCCGCAGCCGTTCACCGAGGCCCCCTCCGTCACCGCCATCGTCGCGTAGTCACCCGTGATGTCGTTGGGGTTCGCGAAGCTCTCCGAGGCCGCGGACTGGAACTTCGTCCAGAGGGTGCTGCGGAAGCAGTCGTCGAGCCACCCCGGCTGCTCGTGTACCTCGATGTGGACCCTCGCCCAGGCGGGCTGTGGCTGGAGGCTCACCTAGAATCCCCTCCTGAGCCTCTCGGCGATGCGTGGCCCGAGTCCACGGATCAGAGCGTCCGCGTCGGATGCCCCCCGCCCCGCCTCGAAGCTGACGTAGATCGGGCCATAGCTCACCCGGTTCGCCGGTACGACGTACTCCCCCCTGTGGAGGAGGTAGGCCCCGGTCTCCCCGACCGCGCCCCCCTGCTGCATGGAGCGCAGGCTCTGGTAGACCATGGCACCCGCCGCGACGGCGAGGGGGATGAGCCAGAGGCCCCCCGAGAGGACGCTGAGAGTGGCCTGGGCGGCTGAGGCCGACGCCGTCGACTCCCTGAGGAGCAGCATGACGCGACTAAGGCTCGACGCGACGCTGACCATGTTCAACAGGGCGTGGAGGGCGGCCTCGGGGTTTAGCGTAACCAGGGCGCGGCTCAGGTTCTCCACCCCCATCCTCATGGTGTTCACGGTGTGGAGCCCGCTCGTCAGCAGGGGGAGCGCCTGGTTGCCCACGGACCGAAGCCCGCTCAGCGACTCCCTCGCTGCCTCCGCCCCGGAGGCAGCGGACTCTGCAGCCGCCTTCGCCACGTCGAGGCCGGTCACCTGCACCCTGTATACGAGGGCGACTGAGTCGCTCAAGGCTCGACCCCCTCCAGCATCACGCGGGCGATGCCGCTAGCCTCGATGAGGAGTGCCTGCCTGAGGAAGGGGCGGGCCGGCCTCCCGCTCGTGCCTTCGTGGACGACGGCAGCGTAGTCGACGGGGCGCCCTGTCCTCGGGTTGGTGTACTCCGACCCACCCGCCACGAGGGCGGACCCTAGGGGCCCGGTCCTCTCGACCCGGATGCTCCCGGCTAGGGCCCCGGTGTCGACGGGGCAGAGCGCCTTAGCTATTGGGACGGCCTCTTCGAGGCCAAGCGCAGCCCAAGCCGCCTCACTTATCCTGTCCGGCAGCCCCTCGAGCGCCTCCGGCAACTCGTCGACGTCAACGATCCTCACCATCATGCCCTCATCCTCCTCAGCCCCTCCTCCAGCTCACGGCTCTGCGCGTCGGCCAAGGCCCCGAGGTAGACCCCGAGGCGCGCGACGAAGGCGGCGGGCTGAGCCTGGAGCTCCACCCAGGTCCAGCCGGTGGCGGCGCAGATCGCCGCCTCCTCCGCCTCCGCGGCGGGCCTACCGCGCTTCACGGCCTCCACTATTTTTTTCTCTCCTCCACCCCCACCCCGTTCAGCCTCTGCGTGTATGCGATCATCTCCTCTACAAGCTCCGGGGGGCGTATCCCCTGGATCGCCTCGACGGTCACGGGGAGAGGCTTCCCCGCCTCGTCGGCGAGGTCCCACTCGACCACCGTGGTGGCGAGCATCAGGTCGTTCAATATCCAGGGGTCGACGTCGGGCTGGGGCTCCCCCGTGGGGGCCCGCCTCCAGCTCGTCGCCCTCCGGAGGGCCTGCTGCTTCTCCCCGTAGGTCCATTGGCGGAAGGAGACCCTGTGCCCCCGGATGACGGCCTCCTCACCAGCCGTGGGTAAGCCACCTCCCCTCGAACCCGACGCGGCACGCCACGAGGTCCTCGGGCTTCACGACAGGGTCCATCTGGGCCACCTTCCCCTTGTTCAGCTTCAGCCACCTCCCGTCGGGGAGCACCAGCCGGAGGTAGAGCTCCGTCTGGTCGACGAGGTAGTCGAGCCAACCCGTGTCCTGCAGGTTCATGGTGAGCTGCGCCGAGCAGGTCTGCCCCATCTCCTCCAGGGATGTGAGCTGCTTCGAGCCCGCTGAGTTGAAGACGTAGACGGGGCGCAGGTGGTTCTCCGCCTTGAACTCGTAGTCGGTGACGCAGGGCACCGTCGTCCAGCTTGAGTCGTCTGCGCTGACCTGGACGTAGCTGTCCTTCCACTCCCACGGGTCCCCCGGGGAGGCGCCGTAGCTGTGTATGGTGCTCGTCTTGGTGTCGTAGAGCTTCCCCACGAGGTCCGCCGTCCACTTTATCGGCTCCCCGATGCCCCCCCGGACCGTGAGGGTGTCGAGCTTGAGCCCCGTCCAGTAGAGGTAGACGGCGTTGCCTGCGTCGCGGTACATCTTCGCCTCCGCGAACCAGTTCTCGTGGTCTCCCAGCCAGCTCTTCTGCGCGTACTGGCTGAGCACCCCCTGGACCCAAGTGAGCCTGAGGCCCACCGTCTCCTTCCCCCTGAGCAGCGCCAGAGGCGCCTGCGTCGACGCATCCCGGAGCGCCCAGAGCCGCGAAAGCTCCGGGTCGTAGCGGGGCGCGATCTCCGTCACGTAGCCGACCCTGTATAGGGTCGTCGGGGTCGAGCCGGGGCTCCCCCCGTAGCTCGCCTCCGCGTAGT